>OLRL01000002.1_pt1 | contig 309477 bp, 306 predicted proteins | sample 1643201 | NCBI WGS metagenome assembly OLRL01 (sample SAMEA3136649, study PRJEB25190) | human gut metagenome | biome: human gut; feature: human-associated habitat; material: faeces | place: Austria | collected 2013
AGCTTTTATCAAGGGCAATTCTGGATAAAGATGAGAAACAGATTGCCAGGCAGCTAAACATCGTGATGAGCCGCATGATAAGTATACTCGATACAAAGGCGCCTGATGCTATGAAGGAGAATTTCTATCATGGCTTACTTCTTGGTCTGCTTCGAGGCAGCAATCCGGACTGGCTTATCAAGTCGAATCGTGAGTCGGGAGATGGTTTTAGCGATATTTTAATCATGCCGGAGGATCCTGATGCGGGCATCGTTATAGAGGTGAAGTATGCTAAGGAGATGAAGGAACTTGACGCAGCGTGCGAGGCTGCGATAACGCAGATTAAGGACAAGCGCTATGATGAGGCTCTGCGGGATGAGGACCGGTGTGATATTTTAGCCTATGGCATTGCTTTTTGCAGGAAACGGTGCAGGGTGGTTGGAGAGAAATTTTAAATTGGCTGTAATCGTTGCTGGTCACACTGTTAGGTGTGAACAGTAACTATCTGGGATGTTGCATCCGGTAATGAAAAATATATTGCTTTCGTAGTCAAAGTATGTTACGATACTCCATGGTTACAAATTACAGTGACAGTTATTATATCATTTAAACAAAAGAAAGGTAGGAGAATAGTTATGAGCGACAACTTCAATATGTATGATCAGGCGAATCAGCAGGGCAATCCAAATATACCGCCTATGCCGCCGATGGAGGAAAAGAAGGGAATGTCAATTGCATCTATGGTGCTTGGTATTATCGGTCTGGTATTCTGGTGTATTCCAATCCTTGGCGGACCTATTGGTATTGTAGGACTTATCCTCGGTATCGTAGGCAGGAAAAAGGGTGGAAGGGGCATGGCAACCGCTGGTATTGTTATGTCAATTATTACCATCGTACTTGCAGTTATCAATGCTATTGCTGGTGTTTATCTGCAAACATCAAATGTCTTGAACCAGTTATAATCACATAACAGGTGATATCTTTAATTGCATTTTATTTTTTAATCCGCTATGCCAGAGGTTGGTATAGCGGATTTTTAGATTCAATTATCATTGTATTAAAATAAAAAAGTACGTATTAGGAAAGGTGGAAAATAAAATGAAAAAACGAATAATTAATTATAGACTTAAGATTGACAATCTGCTTGCCAATCCTGATAAGATATCAAAAGAAGAGTGGAAGAAGATACTGCAGGAGCACCTGACACAAATAGCCTTCTTCCAGCATGAGCGCCTCGTGCACCTCATAGTGACAGTAACCTTTGCCATACTCACCATGATGTCAATAATTGCATCCATCATGATAAGCAATCCAATGCTTTTTGTACTTACACTGTTATTCCTAGTGCTGTTGGTGCCATATATCATGCATTACTATACACTGGAAAATGAAGTGCAGAAGATGTATAACCAATATGATGAGATATTGAAGCATCTGTCCTAGCTAGCAAGCATATAAGCGAGTGCAACGAGCAACATATGCACATATAAAAGTAGAAAGTTATCAAAGACAGAACCCGGCGCAGCCGAGGCTTTTGTCCTTGCCCGCATATACGAAGCTGCTTAGAGTCTGTAGAATTGCATACGAAAACCAACAACGCCCATGCATGAATGCATGGGCGAATTTTTTACTTCTTAAGCTTCTTCTGTGCCGTAGAAAGCATCAGCTTAATACGGTTCAGCTGGTTCACCTCAGAAGCACCCGGATCATAATCGATAGCCACGATATTGGCATCCGGATGATCATGTCTGATTCTCTTTATAACTCCCTTACCCACAATATGGTTCGGTAAGCATGCAAAAGGCTGTGCACAGATGATGTTTGTGACGCCCTCATTGATGAGCTCAAGCATCTCACCTGTCAAAAACCAGCCCTCACCGGTCTGATTACCGCAAGAAACGATAGGAGAAGCATACTCTGCGAGATCCTGCACGTGAGCGGTTGGCTCAAAATGCTTGCTCTTAGCCAGCTCATCCCTTGCATCCTTTCTGAGCCACTCGAAGAAGGCAATAAGTCGGTTGTTCATAAACTTAGCTTTCTTGGAAGCACCGAGATAGTCAGCCTTGAAATTCGTGTTGTAGCAGCAGTAGAGTAAGAAATCAGTCAGATCAGGCACTACAGCCTCGGCTCCTTCAGCTTCGAGCAGGTCAACCACATAGTTGTTTGCTGCAGGCAGGAATTTGACGAGAATCTCACCGACCACGCCGACACGCGGCTTAATCTCATCTGTCATAGGCAGATTGTCGAAATCCCTTATGATTTCGCGGCACATCTTCTTGTATTTCTTGTGAGAGAGCATCTTTGTGTTGCCGACAAAATCGATGACTCTCTTTTTCCACTTCTCATGAAGTGCATTGGCACTTCCTGGCTCTTTCTCATAAGGACGTACCCTGTAGAGACAGCGCATAAAGATATCACCAAACTCAAGTGCATACAGTCCGTGCTGGATAAGGCTTGGAGTAAACTTAAAGCCCGGGTTTTTCTCGAGACCAACCATGTTGATTGAGATAACAGGCACATCAGGATATCCGGCCTTTTCGAGGGCTCTTCGGATAAATCCGATGTAGTTTGTCGCACGGCATCCGCCACCTGTCTGTGAGATGAGGATGGCTGTGTGTGTCATATCATAGTTGCCTGATTTGACGGCTGCCATAATCTGTCCTACGACAATGAGTGAAGGGTAGCAGGCATCGTTGTTTACGAACTTAAGTCCCACGTCCACACATTCCCTTGCAGGGATATCCGGTATGACCATATTGTAGCCGGCTGCCTTAAAGGCTGGCACGAGAAGGTCAAAGTGTATAGGTGACATCTGAGGGCAGATGATGGTGTAGTTGTCCTTTTTCATCTGCTCGGTGAATACAATACGCTCGTAGTTAGACGGTTTTAAGTCACGCTTTTCATGCTTGGTTTCCTTGACTCTTATGGCGGCAAGGAGCGAGCGGATACGGATTCTTGCTGCGCCCAGGTTGTTTACCTCGTCAATCTTCAGGCAGGTGTATATCTTGCCGGAGCCTGTCAGTATATCGTTTACGCAGTCGGTTGTGACAGCATCGAGACCGCAGCCAAACGAGTTGAGCTGGATTAAGTCAAGGTCATCACGGGTCTTTACAAAGTTGGCTGCTGAGTACAGTCTGGTGTGGTACATCCACTGATCCATGACGATGAGAGGTCTCTCAAGCTCGCCCAGATGGGATACGGAGTCCTCTGTCAGCACACAGATGCCATAGCTTGTGATGAGCTCAGGGATACCGTGGTTGATTTCCGGGTCCACATGGTACGGGCGGCCTGCGAGCACGATTCCGCGACGTCCGGTGTCCTCCATGTAGTCGAGCACTTCCTCGCCCTTTCGCTGTATCTCAAGCCTTGTCATGGCAAGCTCCTTCCAGCCTGCGGCTACCGCATCACGAATCTGTGACTCAGGCAGGTTGAAATCACCCTTTGAGAAGGTGGCTACGAGCTGCTGTGAGATAGTTTCCTCACTCTCAAATGACATAAACGGATTTATGAATTTAACCTCGCCTGAGGTAATCTCGTCCACGTTGTTTTTGATATTCTCAGAGTATGATGTGACAATAGGGCAGTTGTAGTGATTGTTTGCATCAGGAAACTCCTTGCGCTCATATGGCACTGCCGGGTAGAAAATAAAATCTACATTTTGTTTTATGAGCCAGCTTATATGACCATGTGTGAGCTTTGCAGGGTAGCACTCTGACTCACTTGGGATGGAGTCGATACCCATCTCATAAATCTTTCTGGTAGATTGTGGTGACAGCACTACAGAAAAGCCGAGACGTTTGAAAAATGTAGCCCAGAACGGATAGTTTTCGTACATATTCAAGGCTCTTGGGATGCCGACTGTACCGTGTGGAGCATCCTTTGGGTCAAGTGGCTCATAGTCAAATATACGCTTGTTCTTGTATTCAAAAAGATTTGGGATGTTATCCTTGTTCTTCTCCTTGCCCAGACCCTTTTCACAGCGGTTTCCTGTGATGTACTGTCTGTTGTCGGAGAATTTGTTTATAGTTAAAAGACAGTGGTTTGTACAGCCCTGACAGCGTGCGAGCTTTGTGGTGTAGGTGAGCTCGTTTATCTGGTCGATTGTGAGCATTGTTGTCTTGTAATCAGCCTCATGGCGCTCACGTGCGATGAGTGCGGCACCAAAGGCACCCATGATACCTGCGATATCAGGCCTTGTGGCATGTACACCTGCTATTTTTTCAAAGCTTCTAAGAACGGCATCATTGTAGAATGTACCGCCCTGGACTACGATATTTTCACCGAGGTCGCTTGCATCAGACAGCTTGATAACCTTGAAAAGTGCATTCTTTATTACTGAGTAGGCAAGTCCTGCTGATATATCTGCGACAGATGCGCCCTCCTTCTGGGCCTGCTTTACCTTTGAGTTCATGAAAACCGTACATCTGGTTCCGAGGTCGATAGGGGTCTTTGCAAAAAGGGCTTCCTTTGCAAAATCCTGTACTGAGTAGTTTAAGGACTTTGCGAAGGTCTCAATAAATGAGCCGCAGCCTGAAGAGCAGGCCTCGTTGAGCTGTACTGAGTCGACTGTCTGGTTCTTTATCTTGATGCACTTCATGTCCTGTCCACCGATATCGAGGATACAGTCTACCTTTGGGTCGAAGAATGCTGCTGCGTAGTAGTGGGCTACAGTCTCAACTTCGCCGTCGTCCAATTTTAAAGCTGCCTTTAATAAAGCCTCTCCGTAGCCTGTAGAGCAGGAGTGTACGATGTGTGCATCCTCAGGAAGCTTTGCGTAAATCTCCTGGATAGAACGGATGGCTGTAGCGAGAGGGCTTCCGTTGTTGTTGCTGTAGAATGAGTATAAAAGGTCTCCGTCCTCGCTTACGAGAGCGATTTTGGTGGTGGTTGAGCCTGCATCTATTCCGAGATAGCAGTTGCCCTTGTATGTAGAAAGGTCACCGGTCTTTACGTGATTGTTGCCGTGACGCGTTGTAAATTCATCGTAATCAGCCTGATCCTTAAAAAGAGGCTCCATACGTGCCACCTCAAATTCCATCTTTATGCCGTTTGAGAGGCGGTCGATTAAGGATGAGAGTGTGGTGACAGAGTTGTCTTTATAGTTTAATGCAGAGCCTATTGCTGCAAACAGATGAGAGTTCTCAGGAACGATAGTGTGCTCGTCATCGAGATTTAAGGTTCTGATAAATGCTGATTTAAGTTCAGACAAAAAGTGCAGAGGACCGCCAAGGAAAGCAACATGTCCCTTGATTGGCTTACCGCAGGCGAGGCCACTGATGGTCTGGTTTACCACGGCCTGAAAGATTGAAGCGGATAAATCCTCGCGTGTGGCTCCTTCATTGATGAGAGGCTGGATATCTGTTTTGGCAAATACTCCACAGCGGGCTGCGATAGGGTAGATGGCCTTGTAGCTTTTTGCGTATTCATTTAGTCCTGTAGCGTCTGTCTGGATGAGAGAAGCCATCTGGTCGATAAATGAGCCTGTACCGCCGGCACATATGCCGTTCATACGCTGTTCCACGTTGCCGCCCTCGAAGTATATGATTTTGGCATCCTCGCCACCTAGCTCTATTGCCACATCGGTCTGTGGAGCATAGTGTGTGAGTGCGGTAGATACAGCTATAACCTCCTGTACGAATGGCACCTCAAGGTGCTTTGCAAGAGTGAGTCCGCCGGAGCCTGTTATCATAGGACAAACTGAAAGGTCACCTGTCTTGTCGTAGGCCTTTCTGATAAGGGACTCAAGTGTCTCCTGTATATTTGCAAAATGACGCTCATAATCGGAAAAGAGGATATTGTCATCGGCATCAAGAAGTGCAATCTTGACGGTTGTTGAGCCGATATCAATGCCCAACTTATGTAAGCTGTTATTTTCCATAGTGGTTCCTCCATAATGTATTACTTATATGTTTTTATATATCTTTCTTCTTATTAAAATATATAATTGTTCTATTATCAAAACAGAGATTATTATACGACAGATATCGACAAATTACAATGACTATAATTATAAAGAATTTGTGAATAATTCGCAGTCTCGTTGACAAAGTATGATTTAACTATCATAATAAATTTTGTAATAACCGCTGCCCTTTGCACTATAGTGTAAAAGGCAGCAATAATATGACAGGAGGATGCAGATACGTGGTTTTATTGCATCGTGATGTAACCACTGCTTGTCACATAATGGTGTGAGCAGCAGTGAAATGAACCATGTCTGCTAAAATGTATGAACTGGCTTAACAAACTAGAACAAAAATATGGAAGTAAAGCGATTCCGAATATCACTAGAATATTTATCGCTGCGAATCTGATAGGCAGTGTGCTGCTTTTGACAAAGGGAGATGTTGTCCTTTATTATCTGCAGTTTTCAGCCTCTGCTATTTTGCACGGACAGGTATGGCGTCTTATAAGCTGGATTTTTGTGCCGAGCGGCAGCATATCATTTTTACAGCTTTTATTTATATTCTGTCTGTGGACGCTTGGAGACAGCATGGAGTCATATCTTGGCTCTTTTAGGATGAATGTGTACTTTTTCGGAGGCTTTTTGCTGTATGATATAGTAGGAATGCTTGCATTTGCAGTGACACATGTATCCATCAATCTGACTATGTACTATATACTTATAGCTATGTATCTGATGCTTGGTCTTTTGATGCCGGAGGCAGAGGTGAGGCTTTACTTTGTGCTTCCTATAAAGATGAAGTGGATGGTGCTTGTTTACTTCGTGATGTTTGCATATGATGTGTATACCTATATGAGCTTTGGATGGCAGATTGGATTGGCATACGGCTCAGAAATCGTACTTGCACTTATAAATCTGTTGGTATTCATTTATGGCTGCAAGCACAGGCTCTCATTCAGACAGAATATGCACCAGAAGAGGAGAAAGGCACAGTTTAAGGCTCAGTTTTCCGAACCTCGCCCGGGAAGTGGCATCTCACGTCACAAGTGCTATATATGCGGCAGAACGGAATTGTCAAATCCTGAATTAACATTCAGATACTGCTCGAAGTGCACCGGCAACAAGGAATACTGTCAGGATCATCTGTTTACACATACGCACGTATAATATACATGTACTACTTTTTCTAATTCATTGACAAAGTAAACTGATGAATTTATAATGGACACAGTATTATTTTCGGAGGATCATTTATGGAGAACGAGGCAACAGTTTCGAAAAATTTTATTGAACAGATTATTGAGAAGGACTTGGCAGAGGGTCATTGCAAGACAGTAAAGACCAGATTCCCACCGGAGCCAAACGGTTATTTACATATCGGCCATGCAAAGTCTATTCTTTTAAACTATGGACTGGCAAAGAAGTATGACGGACAGTTCAATCTCAGGTTTGATGATACAAACCCTACCAAGGAGCGTCTGGAGTTTGTAGAGTCTATCGAGGCCGATGTTAAGTGGCTTGGTGCTGACTGGGCTGACAGGAAGTTTTTTGCATCCAATTACTTCGACAAGATGTATGAGTGTGCAGTAGGACTGATAAAGAAGGGAAAGGCATATGTATCTGATCTGACACCTGATGAGATAAGAGAGTATAGAGGTACACTCACAGAGGCCGGCAAGGAGGATCCATACTCAAAGAGAAGTGTTGAGGAAAACCTAGACCTTTTTGAACGAATGAAAAACGGTGAGTTTGAGGATGGCACAAAGGTACTTCGTGCGAGAATTGACATGAGCTCTTCAAACATCAATATGAGAGATCCGATTCTTTACCGTGTGGCACATATGACACATCACAATACAGGTGATAAATGGTGTGTATATCCTATGTATGATTTTGCTCATCCTATAGAGGATGCTATTGAGGGCATCACACATTCTATATGTACTCTTGAGTTTGAAGACCACAGACCGCTGTATGACTGGGTGGTTATTGAATGTGGATTTAAGAATTCTCCTGAGGAGTCGCCAAAGCAGATTGAGTTTGCAAAGCTCTATCTGACTAATGTTGTAACAGGAAAGAGATATATCAAGCGTCTTGTGGAGGACGGCATCGTTGATGGCTGGGATGACCCAAGGCTTGTTTCTATAGCAGCGCTCAGACGCAGGGGCTTCACACCGGAGTCTATCCAGAATTTTGTTGATCTGTGTGGTATATCAAAGGCTAACAGCTCTGTTGACTACGCTATGCTTGAGTACTGTATCCGAGAGGATTTAAAGGCTAAGCGCCCTCGTATGATGGCTGTGCTTGATCCGGTCAAGGTGATTATCGACAATTACCCTGAAGGACAGGTTGAGTATCTTGAAGTGGACAATAACGTGGAGAATCCTGAGCTTGGAAAGAGAAAGGTTCCTTTCACCAGAGAGCTTTATGTGGAGAGAGATGACTTCATGGAGGAGCCACCGAAGAAGTATTTCCGTATGTTCCCTGGCAATGAGGTGCGTTTCATGAACGCTTATTTTGTGAAGTGCAATAGCTGCATAAAGGATGAAAACGGCAATGTTACAGAGATTCACTGTACATATGACCCGGCATCAAAGGGTGGCAACAGTCCTGATGGCAGAAAGGTCAAGGGAACTATCCACTGGGTTTCAGCCGAGTATGGAAAGCAGGTAACTGTACGTCTTTACGAGAATATCGTAAATGAGGAACTTGGAGTGTACAATGAGGACGGAAGCTTAAATCTTAATCCAAATTCACTCACAGTGCTTGATAACTGTGTAGTGGAGCCGGAGCTTATGAATGCCAAGGCTTATGACAGCTTCCAGTTTGTCAGAAATGGTTTCTTCTGCGCGGATTGCAAGGACTCAAAGGATGGACAGCCTGTATTTAACAGAATCGTCTCATTAAAGAGCTCATTCAAGCTTCCGACAGCTAAATAGTTTTTGACTAAAAATAAACAGAAGAGAAGAATAGAGGTAAAATATGGATTTAAAGTCAGGTATTGACAAATTCGGTTTAAATCCCGAAGACATAAATGACCTGTATGATGAGGATAAAGCAGCTGCCACCGGGGATGCTCCGGTGGCAGCTGCTGTTCAGACAGAGGATGAAACGGATTTTGTTTTCGCAAAGAATATAACATGTCCGGTGTGTGATCAGAGTTTTCAAACACTGACGGTACGGACATCAAAAATCAGGTTTGCTGGCTCTGATGATGATTTCAGACCGGTTTACAAGGGAATTGATACAATAAAGTATGGTGTCACATCGTGTCCGCATTGTGGTTATAGTGCGATGAATGGCGACTTTGTACATGTATCGAGTACACAGATAAGGCTGCTTAAGGAGCAGGTTGCTGCCAAATTTAAGCCCGGCAGCAAGTCGGTGCCTTTGTTATATTCGTATGATGAGGCAATAGACAGATTTAAGCTGGCACTTTTATCAGCGATTGTTAAAAGGGCTATGTATAGTGAAAAGGCATATATTTGTCTTAAGCTATCCTGGCTTTATCGCGGTTTAATCGAACAGCTTACGGCTGATGGTATCTCAACGGAAAGTGAAGAGCTTGTAAGTGCACAAAAGGCAGAAAAATATTATTATAAGCAGGCTCTTGATGGAATGACAAGAGCGGTTGCGACTGAGCATTTCCCTATATGTGGTATGAATCAGGATACGGTTGATTTGCTTTTGGCTCAGATGAATTATAAGCTTGACCATTGGGATGTGGCTTCAAAGCTTGTTGCAAGGGTGCTTATATCAAAAAGTGCTTCTAGACACATTAAGGATAAGGCGCTTGATTTAAAGAATGAAATTATTAAAAAAATAAGAGATGTGAAATAATTGCTGTTATTTCACATCTCTTTTATTAATTATAACAATTAATTGTAAAAACAAATTACATGCTGATAATTATATCAGGATTAAATAATTAAGCTTTAATTGTTTTTCTTGTTCTCAAGCTCAAGAAGCTTCATTGCACGCACCTTGAGTGGAAGACCAAACAGTGTGATGAAGCCGTCTGCATCATGGTGATCATATAAATCTCCTGTAGTAAAGCTTGCAAGAGACTCACTGTAGAGTGAATATGGTGAAGTAGTGCCGGCCTTGATGATATTGCCTTTATATAATTTGAATTTAACTTCTCCGGTTACATATTCCTGTGTTGACTCTACGAAAGCCTGGATTGCTTCACGAAGTGGTGTGAACCATTTTCCTTCGTATACTACCTGAGCGAGCTTGTTGCCCATTTCTTTCTTGACCTCCATTGTGGCACGGTCAAGGCAGAGCTCCTCGAGCTGGTCATGTGCCTCCATGAGGATTGTTCCACCGGGAGTCTCATACACACCACGTGATTTCATACCTACTACACGGTTCTCAACGATATCGATGATGCCGATGCCGTGCTTGCCACCGAGACGGTTGAGCTCTCTGATGATGTCTGCTACCTTCATCTTTTTTCCGTTGACAGATGTAGGAACACCCTTCTCAAATGTCATTGTAACATACTCACCCTCGTCAGGAGCATGCTCAGGTGTGACGCTTAATACGAGCAGATGGTCATAGTTTGGCTCCTGTGAAGGATCCTCAAGCTCAAGTCCCTCGTGGCTGATGTGCCAGAGGTTACGGTCACGGCTGTAGCTTGAATCTGTGCCGAACGGAAGGTCGATTCCGTGTGCCTTACAGTACTCGATCTCAGCCTCACGTGAATCCATTTTCCAGTTGTCCTGACGCCATGGAGCGATTACCTTGATATCAGGAGCAAGTGCTTTGATACCGAGCTCGAAACGGATCTGGTCGTTTCCTTTACCAGTTGCACCGTGGCAGATGGCTACAGCGCCTTCTTTTCTTGCAATCTCAACGAGCTTCTTTGCGATGCCCGGTCTTGCCATTGCTGTTCCAAGCAGGTATTTGTGCTCATAAACTGCGCCGGCCTGTACACAAGGTACGATGTAGTCTTCACTGAACTCATCACAGATATCCTCTATGTAAAGCTTTGAAGCTCCGGATAATTTAGCTCTCTCATCGAGTCCGTCAAGCTCCTCTCCCTGTCCGCAGTTGATGCAGCAGCAGATTACGTCATAGTCATAAGTCTCTTTAAGCCATGGAATGATAGCAGTGGTATCAAGTCCGCCTGAATAAGCTAATACAACTTTGTCTTTCATAAGTGCGTGTCCTCTTTTCGTTTATTCTTTATGATGGTAACCATTAACTGCTTTTGTGTCTAAAAGCCTTGAATAATTACTTTAGAATAAATATATACCAGTTCTTTACATATTGCAAGTGAAAAAATATACATTATTCATGTATAATTATACATAATTTTGTATAATTTTTCTCTTTACGGATTGAAATTACTGTACTATATTATTATGTATGATGCGTCAGACCCATTTTATATGGTTATGCAGAAATACAATATGAAAAGAGGAAATACTATGATAAAGGCTGGTATTATTGGAGCCACCGGATATGCCGGAGCAGAGCTCGTGAGAATTTTGATGAATCATAAAGAGGTAGAGATTGCATGGTATGGCTCACGAAGCTATGTGGATGAGAATTATGCCGATATCTATGGAAATATGTTTCAGATAGTTGATGCAAAGTGCATGGATGATAATATGGAGGAGCTTGCAGAGTCTGTTGATGTGATTTTCACTGCGACCCCACAGGGCTTTTTGGCAGGCGTGCTCACTGAGGATATATTAAGTAAGGTAAAGATTGTCGATCTGTCAGCGGACTTCCGTATCAAGGATGTAGCCACATATGAGAAATGGTACAAGATTGAGCACAAGTCGCCGCAGTTTATTGATGAGGCTGTATATGGTCTGTGTGAGATAAACAGGGACAAGGTCACAAAGGAGACAAGGCTTGTTGCAAATCCGGGCTGCTATACCACATGCTCCATCCTTACAGCTTATCCGCTTGTGAAGGAGGGACTTATTGACACAGATACACTTATCGTCGATGCAAAGTCAGGCACATCTGGCGCAGGACGTGGTGCAAAGACACCTAATCTGTTTTGTGAAGTAAATGAGAGCATGAAGGCATATGGCGTTGCCTCACACAGACATACACCTGAGATAGAGGAGCAACTTGGATATGCGGCAGGAAAAGAAATCCTTATCAACTTTACTCCGCATCTTGTTCCGATGAACAGAGGAATCCTCGCTACAGAGTATGCGACACTTAAGAAAAAGCCTGATGGAACACTTCCTACATATGATGAGATTAAGGCAGTTTACGATAAGTATTATGCAAATGAGAAGTTTGTCAGAGTGCTCAAAAAAGGTGTCTGCCCTGAGACAAAGTGGGTTGAGGGCAGCAACTATGTGGATGTAAACTTTGTGATTGATGAGAGAACCGGCAGAATTATTATGATGGGTGCTCTTGACAATCTGGTAAAGGGTGCTGCAGGACAGGCGGTTCAGAATATGAATCTGTTATTTGGCTTCGATGAGGCAGAGGGACTTAATATGGTTCCTATGTTCCCGTAATAATTAATAATAGGAAAATAATTATCAGAAAGATGCATTATAATGCTGATAGTTATATAAAAATATAAGGATGATTTAATAAAATGAGTAATGAGAATAAATATGAAATAAGGGTTATGACGATAGATGACTATGACGAGGTGTACAGCCTCTGGCAGACCATCCACGGCTTTGGAATCCGTTCTATTGACGACTCAAGAGAGGGAGTCCTTAGATTTCTTAAGAGAAATCCGACTACGAGTGTTGTAGCGGTAGAAGATGGAAAGATAGTTGGAGCGATACTCTGCGGTCACGATGGCAGAAGAGGCTGCCTGTATCATGTATGCGTGGATGAGCATTACAGAAAGTGCGGCATCGGAAAGAGTATGGTGGTTGCCTGCATGAGAGCACTTCAGGCAGAGCATATCAACAAGGTGTCAATCATAGCCTTCAAGGTGAATGAGCTTGGAAACCACTTCTGGAAGGAAGAGGGATGGACATTCAGAGAAGACTTAAATTACTATGATTTCACACTTAACGAAGAAAATATAACAAGATTTAACAAATAAGGAGCAGTACAATGGCAGATAAGAACATGGAACAGGTAATGGAAAAGGCACAGGTGCTCATAGAGGCACTTCCGTATATACAGAGATTTAACAGAAAGATTATCGTTGTAAAGTACGGCGGATCTGCAATGGTTGACGAACAGCTTAAAAAGCAGGTGATCCAGGATGTCACACTTCTCAAGCTGGTTGGCTTCAAGCCTATCATCGTACACGGTGGAGGCAAGGAGATCAGCAAATGGGTAGGAAAGGTCGGCATGGAGCCTGTATTTGTAAACGGACTCAGAAAGACTGATGCCGATACAATGGAGATTGCCGAGATGGTACTGAATAAGGTAAACAAATCTCTCGTTACACTTGTTGAGGAGCTTGGTGTGCAGGCTGTCGGAGTGAGCGGCAAGGACGGTGGCCTCTTAAAGGTAAAGAAAAAGTATTCAAACGGAGAGGATATAGGCTTTGTAGGAGAAATCACTGATGTCAATCCAAAGATACTTTATGACCTGTTAGAGAAGGACTTCCTTCCAATCGTGTGTCCAATCGGTCTTGATGACGAATACAATACATACAATATCAATGCAGATGATGCAGCATGTGCTATCGCCAGAGCAGTTTCAGCAGAAAAGCTTGCATTCCTCACAGATATCGAGGGTGTATACAAGGACCCTTCAGATAAGAATACTCTTATTTCAGAGCTCACAGTCTCAGATGCAAAGAAGCTTATAGGTGATGGCTTTATCGGCGGAGGCATGCTTCCTAAGCTCAACAACTGCATAGATGCCATTGATAACGGAGTTTCAAGAGTACATATTCTTGATGGACGTATCGCGCACTGCTTACTGCTTGAGATATTCACAAACAGAGGAATCGGAACAGCTATTCTTGGAGATTCGGAGGAGAAATTTAACAATGAGCAATAATATGGATAAACAGTCATACATTGATGAGGCAGAAAAGGAGCTTCTTCACACCTACAACAGATTTTCACTTGTACTTGATCACGGCGAGGGAGTACATCTGTATGATACAGATGGCAATGCATATCTGGACTTCGCTGCAGGAATAGCCGTATGTGCACTTGGTTACAGCAATGAGCACCACAAGGAGGCATTAAAGGCACAGGTTGATAAGCTTTTACATACATCAAACCTTTACTACAATGCGCCTGTCATCGAGGCGGCAGACAAGGTACTTAAGGCAAGCAAAATGGATCGTATTTTCTTTACCAACAGTGGTACAGAGGCTATTGAGGGAGCTATCAAGGCTGCAAAGAAATATGCCTTTACAAGAGACGGCCATGCAGGTCATGAGATAATTGCCATGAACCATTCCTTCCACGGAAGAAGCATCGGAGCGCTTTCTGTTACAGGCAATGCACATTATCAGGAGCCGTTTGAGCCTCTTATGCCGGGAGTTAAGTTTGCGGATTTCAATGATTTAGAGAGTGTTAAGGCTCAGGTGACAGACAAAACCTGCGCCATTATTATGGAAACTATTCAGGGTGAGGGCGGTATTTACCCGGCAAAGAAGGAGTTTATCGAGGGAGTGAGAGCTCTCTGTGATGAAAAGGATATTCTTCTTATCCTTGACGAGATACAGTGCGGCATGGGCAGAAGCGGCGAGATGTTCGCATGGCAGAACTATGATGTGAAGCCTGATATCATGACCTGTGCGAAGGCACTCGGCTGTGGTGTGCCGGTTGGTGCCTTTCTCATGACACAGAGGGTGGCAGACAAATCCCTTGCACCGGGCGACCATGGTACCACATACGGCGGCAATCCGTTCGTAGGAGCCGCAGTGAGTGCAGTGTTTGATGAGTTTAAGCGTCTTGACATAGTAAGCCATGTAAAGGAGGTTGCACCTTACCTGGAGAAGAAGCTTGATGAGCTTGTTGCAAAATTCGACTGTCTCACAGCCAGAAGGGGTATGGGACTCATGCAGGGCGTGGAGTGCAGCCTTCCTGTAGGAAAGGTCTCAGCAGAGGCTTTAAATCAAGGCCTTATAGTCATTACGGCAGGCAGCAATGTGCTTAGATTTGTGCCTCCTCTTGTTATCGAAAAGAGTGATGTTGACGAAATGATAGAAAAACTTGAAACAACACTTGTAATACTGTCAAAAAGTCTGTAAAATAAAGAGGACATCGATTTCTCCTTTGAGATTATGATATTAATCAAAGGAGACCATATGAAAAAAATAATATTATTAAGTGCGTTTATTTTAACAATAGCGTTTGGCCTTTGCGGCTGTAAAAAGGATGATGCCACAGTTCATTTTGCTTCTGAAACGGAGCAGACTGCTGTGGTTTCAAGTGATGTAAACAGACAGACTGCTGATTCCAAGGAGAAGAAAGCTTCATCCGATGGAGAACAGGAGCAGAAGGCAAAAGACACAGCAGATGACACTGATGAATCTACTGAGTGGTGCGTCTATATCTGTGGTCAGGTTGCCAATCCCGGTGTATACAGAGTAAAGCCGGGCGCGAGAGTTTGTGAGCTCGTTGATATGGCAGGAGGCATGCTGGATACAGCTGACAAAAGCTTTTGGAATCTGGCATCAGAGCTGTATGATGGGCAGATGCTGTATTTCCCGACTGTAGAGGAGCTTAAGTCGGATCACATACCTGAGGGCACATATACCACCGGCATAGATGGCTCGCTGATGAGGGGCGGCGCTGAGGAGCATATAGGCGTAAAGGATGGCAAGCTCAATATCAATACCGCAACTGTCGAGCAGCTAATGGCTCTTTCCGGAATTGGTGAGAGCAAGGCAAAGAGTATTGTTGAAGATCGCGCTAAAAATGGGTTGTTTTCTTCGATTGAGGATATCACGAGGGTGTCCGGCATCGGTGAAGCGATGTTTAATAAAATAAAAGATGATATAACAGTAAATTAGGAGTGTATAAATGGCAAAAAAAGTGCTGGTCGTTGACGACGAAAAGTTAATTGTAAAAGGAATACGTTTCAGTCTGCTGCAGGATGGCATGGAGGTAGACTGCGCATATGACGGTGAGGAGGCCTTTAATATGGCGAAGGCCAATTCATATGATATGATTCTTTTAGATGTCATGCTTCCAAAGATGGATGGCTTTGAGGTGTGTCAGGCAATAAGGGAGTTTTCTGATGTCCCGATTGTCATGCTCACTGCAAAGGGCGATGACATGGACAAAATTTTAGGACTTGAGTACGGCGCTGATGACTATATCACAAAGCCATTTAATATTCTTGAGGTAAAGGCCAGAATCAAGGCGATCATGCGGCGTACTTCACCGGAACGCGCACCACAGGTACAGTCATCTGTAATTGAAAAGGGTGATATCAAGCTCGACTGTGACAGCAGACGTCTGTTCATAAACGATAATGAAATCAATTTGACTGCAAGAGAGTTTGAACTGCTCGAGATTCTGATCAAAAATGAAAATAAAGTGTACAGTAGGGAGAGCCTTTTAAAGATTGTATGGGGCGAGGATTACCCGGGTGACGTGCGTACGGTTGATGTGCATGTCAGACGTCTTCGTGAAAAGATTGAGGCAAATCCAAGCGAGCCGAAGTACGTTCATACCAAGTGGGGTGTGGGATATTACTACAACCAGAAGTAATACTTTCAGAAAGGTTCTAAAATGTTTAAGAGTAAAGTACATTTTGCATTTTATAAGAGTCTGAAATCCAGGCTGATTTTCATGATTTTTGTTCTCGTTCTGGTACCGGAGGTGGTGCTGTGCTTCGGCATACTTAACACCTACGAGTCCAGAGCGGTTTCAATCCGCGAAAGTGAAGTGCTTAGTCAGGCAAAGATTCTCGCAAACAAGATATCCACAAGTAAATACTTTGATAAGGATGGCAGTGACTTGAGCAATATTGATGCTCAGATTGACACTCTTACTACTATATATGAGGGCCGTGTGCTCATAGTTGACAAGCATTTTAAGATTATTAAGGATACGTACAATTTAGATGATGGCAATACTATTGTCTCAGAGGAGGTTATCAAGACCTTCTCTGCTTCAGAGATTACAAACTACGATTCTAAAAACCACTATATCGAGCTTTCTGTTCCGATAAGCAATCCAAACGACAAGGATTCAAAGATAGAGGGAGCACTTGTTGTAAGTGTGTCGACGGACAATATATCGCTAAATATGTCGTATCTGACACAGATTGCTGTGACGGTTGCTATTATCGCAGGTGCGGTGGTGCTCTTTTTTGGTGTGCTTGTGCTTTTGCACCTTTTTGTTCCGGTTAAGAAGCTTTCTGACGAGATATCAGACATTAAGGATGGCTTTGGAAAAGAGCAGCTGGATGTAGATGACTATGCGGAGACTGCTATAATAAGCAGGAATTTTAATGAGCTGATGAGCGGAATGAAGGTCATGGATGAGTCCAGACAGGAGTTTGTATCGAATGTGTCACATGAGCTCAAGACACCTCTTACTTCCATGAAGGTACTCGCAGATTCCATCAACAGCATGGGTGATGAGGCTCCGATTGAGATGTACAGGGAGTTCATGGGAGATATCACAAGCGAGATAGACAGAGAGACAAAGATAATAAATGACCTGTTATCACTGGTCAAGATGGATAAGTCGGCTGCCACGCTGAATATCGAGAGTGTTAATATCAATGACCTGCTCGAGCAGATTATGAAGAGACTTCAGCCGATTGCTGACAAGCAGCAGGTGGAGCTTGTACTCGAGAGCTTCAGACCGGTAACTGCAGAGATAGATGAGGTGAAGTTGACGCTTGCTTTTACAAACCTCATTGAGAATGCCATCAAGTACAATGATAACGAGACAGGTGGCTATGTTCATGTATCCTTAAATGCGGACCATCAGTATTTCTATCTGAAGGTGGAGGACAACGGTATAGGTATACCGGAGGAGTCCTTAGAGCACATCTATGAGAGATTTTATCGCGTGGACAAGTCGCATTCGAGAGAGATTGGCGGTACAGGTCTGGGACTTGCCATTACAAGAAGCTCTATTCTTATGCATAGGGGAGCTATAAAGGCTCACAGTGTGATGGGAGAGGGCACTACCTTTGATGTGCGTATACCGCTCAACTATATTGTATAGGAGGCTTGACGTGAAAAGAATAATTATATTCGTGCTCACTGCAGTAATTCTGCTCTCCATGGGCGGCTGCACAAAGAAAAAAGCAGACAATACGGTTGAGGTGTTTTGTCTGAATATGGATGTTACGAGCAGTGTGCCGGAGTCATATGTGCTTAGAAGCAAAAACTCAGATGTGGACAAGCAGGTGGATGAGCTTCTTGGAAGACTGCAGGATAAGCCTGAAGACTCAAGACTGCGCAAGGCGATTCCGGATGAGGTGTCTGTGAGAGGTCATGACGAGAATAACTATAACTGCACTGTGGATTTCAGCAAGGAGTATTATGACCTTACAGCTGCGCAGGAGGTGCTTTTGAGAGCTTCTGTAGTCCGCACGCTCACACAGCTGGATAGTATTTCATATGTGACATTTACCGTGAACAGTATTCCTCTTGTGGACTCGGATGATGAGATTGTAGGTAGCATGGGTGCTGATGATTTTGTTGAGAATCCGGGTGAGCAGATTAATACAAGTGTGAAGGAGACGCTCACGCTTTATTTTGCTGACAAGGATGGTACAGGGCTTGAAAAACAGACCAGAGTGATACATTACAGCTCAAATATAGCGCTTGAAAAGCTTGTTGTTGAGCAGCTTATTGAGGGACCGAAGGGCTCTAAGCTCAAGGCAACTCTTCCGGGCACAACAAAGCTTATCAATGTGTCTGTGGCAGATAGAATATGCTATCTGAACTTTGACTCTTCGTTCAGAAATACTATTGACAATAAGCTGACAGAGGATGTGGTGCTGTATTCGATAGTTAATTCACTCACCTCACTTCCTACTGTGGATAAGGTACAGATCTCGCTTGACGGTGAAAATGACGGCATGCTGCTTTATAATTACAAGCTAAGCGACATGTATGAGTTTAATAAGGATATAGTGGATTCTGATGATTCCACGGAAAAAACTGAAAAATAGAATAGATTGTATTAGGAGGAGAAGAGTATTAGTAAAAGACCGATGTTTTTATTTGCGTTGGTCTATACTGCAGGAACTGTTTCAGGTATGTATGGCAGGGGCTTTGGCTTTTTGGTTTTTGCCATGCTGGTTGTGGCTTTAATAGCTGAGTGTGTGGTGTCTAAGGGCAGTTTTTCCGGTATCGGGCGCATAGTTGTTTTGCTTATCCTGATATCGTCAGCTGTTTTTGCAACAGCACAATTCAGATACGCTTCAGTGGATGAAAAACGTGACAGCTATATGCAGTATATGACAGATGAAAAATCTGTCATCGTCTGGGGGAAGATTTATAAAACTGAATACAAGTATTTCTCATACAGGTATTATATGACGGACTGCGTAGTGCAGCCCGGGTACGGCAAGGCTTTGGGCAGAAAAATATCCTGTGGTGATGTCGTGGTATACTGTGACAGCAAAAGCGCACATCTGGGCGATTATATGAAAGCTTGCGGCAAGATAGGCTTGTTTAAGTCTGCAACCAATGAGGGAGAGTTTGACAGAGCGCGCTTTTACCGCTCGCAGGGAATTGATTTTTCGGTGAATGCAGACAGTATTAAGACAAGCGCCGGTAAACATGCATGGTATTACCACAGACTTGAAAAACTTCGTGATACGCTGTCAGCTTCACTTCTTGAGGTGACTGATGAGACAACGGCAGGAGTGCTTTCGTCCATGCTGCTTGGAGACAAGTCGTATCTGGATGATGAGATAAAGGATTTATACCAGGTCAGTGGTATTTCACATATACTGGCTATTTCCGGACTTCATATTTCTATAGTTGGCATGGCCTTTTACAAGCTTCTCAGAAAAAGAAGGGTGAGCTATACAGCGGCCTTTGTCTGTTCTGCAGCACTTATACTAAGCTATGCTGTTATGACAGGAAATGCCGTGTCCACAAGGCGTGCCGTGGGGATGTTCATACTTACAATGCTTGCGGCAGCTTTAGGCAGATGCACAGATATGCTCAATTCTCTTGGCATCATGGTCATTTACCTGCTGTGGGACAATCCTATGGTTTTGGAATATGCCGGATTTGTGTTCTCGGTAGGGGCAATACTTGCTATAGGTATTGTGACGCCTGTGATTAGTGCTCCTAAGGGCGGAAAATTCTGGGCATCAGTATCCATACAGCTTCCGATGCTTCCGGTTGTGGCTATGAACTATTATGAGCTGCCTCTTTTTGCAGTGTTTGTAAATCTCATTGTGATACCGGCTTTGCCTGTCGTATTTATTTCGGGTCTGCTTGCGTCTGCCGCAGGCTGCTTTGGCGTGATGCCCGGCAAACTGCTGGTGTTTCCTGCATTTGCGGTGTTAAAGCTCTATGAGGTGCTTTGCGGTCTTGTTATGAAGCTTCCAGGGGCAACGGTTATCACAGGAGCTCCTGATGGATACAGGATTTTCCTTTTTTATGCTGTTATGAGTGGCTTTTTGGTGGTATTTTCGCTTAAAAAACGTGCCACAGAGTGTGGCTCAAAAGAAAAAGGCCAAATCCTTTACAGTGTCCAAAGAGTGGTGTGTACAGCAGTCCTGCTTGCAATTTTGCTTGTGAAGCCAAAAACTGCTGCGCAGCTTGATATACTTGATGTGGGGCAGGGAGATGGCATATTTTACCGCTTTGAGTCAGGCACATGCATCTTTATTGATGGAGGAAGCTCTGACCGAAAACAGCTTGGCGAGAATGTGATTATGCCGTTTCTTAAGTATAACGGCATACAGAGTATATCATACTGGTTTGTTTCACATGCAGACAGTGATCATATAAGCGGATTGTCTGAGGTGATAGACAGCGGGTATACTATAGATCATATAGTTGTGGCAGAAGCAGCGGCTAAAGAGGAAGCTATGGAGGAGCTTCTTTTTAAAGCTAAGGAAGCAGGAATTGATATATGCCTTATGTCAAAGGGGGATTTGATTGAAATAAATGATGCATCAGGTTCGCACAGTACTGCAAATGAAGAAGCTGATGGCATCATGTGCCTGTATCCGGGACCCGCTGATACTGCCTTAGACAGAAACGATATGTGTCTTGTGCTGAAGCTCACGGATGGCAGGTTTAGTGGTATTTTCGGCGGAGATATATCATCTGAGGTAGAAAAGAAGCTTGTTAATGAGTATGGGGATGGGCTTTCTGTGGATTTTTACAAGGCAAATCATCATGGTTCCAGGTATTCAAGCTCTGCAGACTGGATTGAGGCATTAAGCCCAAGGTGGGCTGCAGTATCATGCGCGGCAGAAAACCGCTATGGACATCCGGCTGATGAAGCCATGGGTAGGCTTATGGATGCAAAGTGCAGTATTTTATACACAATGCAAAGTGGTCAGATTAAGTATAAAGAGAGTACTATATATGAAAACAATAGACAATGATATAAAAGCAGGAGATTTCAAAAAGGTTTATCTGCTGTATGGACAGGAGAGATACCTCATAAAACAGTACAGGGACAAGCTGATAAAGGCTATGGTCAGTGAGGGCGACAGCATGAACTTTTCATCGTTTGAGGGCGATGGAATCAACCAGAAGGAGATAATTGACCTGGCGGAGACACTTCCGTTTTTTGCGGATAAAAGAGTGATTCTTATAGAGGATGCAGGCATTTTTTCAAAGGCAGGCGATGAGCTTGGAGAGTATTTAAAGGATTCACCTGAGAGCACGCACTTTATATTTGTTGAGGAGAGCGTTGATAAGCGCTCAAAGCTTTATAAGGCGGCAGCCAAGTGCGGTAATCCTGTGGAGTTCAAGGAACAGACGGATGAGACACTTGCCAGATGGATAGGAATGAGGATTAGAAAAGATGGAAAGGGCATGAGTCAGGCTGCCTACAACAGCTTTATAGAAAAAACCGGTACAGATATGGAAAATATCGACAAGGAGCTTGAGAAGTTGCTGTGCTACTGTATGGACAAGGACGTGATTGAGCTTTCGGATGTTGAGACTGTAACGACAGAGCAGATCACAAACAAGGTGTTTGAGATGGTTGATGCGATTGCATCACACAAACAAAAGCGTGCGCTTGAGCTGTATTACGATCTGCTGGCACTTAAAGAGCCGGCCATGCGTATTATGTATCTTATATCGCGCCAGTTCAATATACTGATGAATGTGAAAGCCATGACAAATAAGGGCTTTGGCAACAAGGATATAGCATCAAAGGCCGGATGTCCGGAGTGGGCGGTGCGCAAATATCAGGCGCAGTGCAGGGCATATTCGCTGGATGATTTAAAGAGGGCTGTGAGAGACGGTGTGGCATATGAGGAGGATGTGAAGACCGGCAGGATGAATGACCAGATGGCTGTGGAGCTTTTTATAGTGCAGTACTCTGCAGATATGACCGGCACTCATACGACAGGCAGTAAATGATATAACGCAAATATACAAAAAAACAAATAAAAAAACCCATCGGTATGACGGCACCGATGGGTTTATTATTTATTGCTATATAGTAATTAAGCTAATCCGTTAACAAGCTTTGTTAAACGAGATACTTTTCTGGCTGCGTTGTTCTTGTGGAAGATACCCTTTGAACCAGCGCTTGCGATAACAGAAGTTGCATCCTTTAATGCAGCCTCAGCAGCAGCCTTATCATTTGCAGCTACAGCAACCTCAACCTTCTTGATTGCTGTCTTAACTCCTGATTTGATTGCTTTATTTCTTGCAGCCTTAGTTTCTGTTACTAAAATTCTCTTTTTTGCTGATTTAATGTTAGCCAACTCGTACACCTCCAAATATTTAATCTAATGTATGCCAAAACAGACACGGACGCTTTGGCACAAACATACTAGAATATAATATGTCAACCTTTCTGCTCTGTCAATACATATTTTGAAAAAAATTGCAAAAATTAACATATATGTGATTTTGGAATATCATACAGGGGAGGTGTATTGATTTGTCGGCTGATAAATGGTGTGCAAGAACTGATCTGGCGCTTGAGACGCAGGAGAGCCTTAAAAAGGCAAACACAGATATGAGAGGTGTGAATTTCTCTGAAAAAAAGCTGGATAATGGAATCATAGTCAGTGTAGTGACAATTGACTCAGAAAATGCAGTCAGGGCTACAGGCCGTCCTAAAGGAAAATATGTGACAATTGAGGCTGCTATGCTGTCCGAGGGAGATGAGGAGTGCTGTCAGGCTGTGACGAGGGAGCTTTCAAGAGAGCTTAAGAGCTTTGTAAAGGCTGTCTGTGACAAGCGTATATATGCGGCACTTGTTGTCGGGCTTGGAAACAGAAATGTAACTCCTGATGCGCTTGGACCTAGATGCGTTGACAGCTTGTTTATCACCCGCCATATAGTAAAGGAATATGGCAGGTATGCGTTTAGCAACGAGAATGTAAACAGTGTGTGTGGCCTGGTGCCTGGCGTGATGGCTCAGACAGGCATGGAGTGCCTTGAGATAATAAAGGGTGTGGTGAGCGAGGTGAAGCCTGATTTTGTTGTGACAATTGATGCGCTTGCGGCACGCAGTACAAAGAGGCTGGGCTGTACCATACAGCTGACGGATACAGGCATAGTGCCAGGAAGCGGGGTAGGAAACCACAGGGACGGTATTAACCATGGCAATCTCGGAGTGCCTGTTATCGCAATTGGTATTCCGACAGTCATTGATGCGGTGACTATTGTTTCAGATGCGGTAAATGCCAGCCGGGAGAACACCGCAAAGCTTATGTCGCCTAAGTTAAACGGCATGTTTGTGACGCCAAAGGATATTGACGAGACTGTTAAGAGACTGGCAGGGCTTTTGTCTGAGGGCATAAATATGGCTTTTTCAAACGATGAATATGATGACTATAGTGAATAATTTTATTGCTTCGAATATCATTAGAGCCAGCCGCATAAGCTTTATGTAGCAGGGGCTGCCTGATGCTTTAGATGGGAGATGATATTGTGAAGAAAAAAATGATTGTGCTTATAGCGTTTATATATATTGCGTCTATGCTGTTTTGCGGTGATGGTGTGGGAAAGAAGTTCGTGGAAGAAAAATTTCCGCACCTTACATATTCTGACAAGGAGTGTGATGATTCAAAAAAGAAGGAACTGCGTATTGTGGAGGATGAGGATACAGCAGGAGGTATTCTCTCATATGAGGAGCTTGCTGCGATGGAAAATGAAAATGCAAGTGTCAGGAACAATATGCTGCCGGATACCGACCAGCTGGCATTTGTTGATGAAGCTGAAAAAAACGGTGAGCTGGCAGAGCTCAAGGAGCAGCAGAACGTGAAAATGCCACAGGTAGATATGAGCTTTGACAATCTGGTAAAAAACTATTATCAGGTGGACAAGACTACATATATTGGAGCCGATGAGCTGTGTGAGGAGGTTTTGCTTGGGCGCGATATGTCTATAGAAAAGTCAGGCGACGGTCCTGATATACTCATATACCATACACATTCGCAGGAGGGGTACAGTGATTCCCTTGATACGTCAGAGACAGAGACCGTAGTTGGAGTGGGTGACAGGCTTGAATCACTTTTGAGGGAAAAATACGGCTACAATGTGCTGCATCACAAGGGGCAGTATGATGTGAATGACCGCGACCATGCGTATTCTAATTCACTTCCTGAGATTACAGAGATTATTGAGAAAAATCCGTCTATAAAGGTGGTTATTGACCTGCACAGGGATGGAGTGGCTGAGACAACAAGGCTCGCTGCCACAATAGATGGAAAGCCTATGGCACAGATTATGTTTTTTAACGGGCTGTGCCGCACTGCTGCAAGGGGACCGATTAATAGTCTGCCAAATGAGTATCTGGGTGACAATCTGGCATTTTCATTTCAGCTGCAGCTCATGGCGAATGAGTATTATCCGGGGCTTGCAAGGCGCATATACTTAAAGGGCTACAGATATAATATGCATCTGTGTCCGAAATCGCTGCTCGTGGAGGTGGGAGCGCAGACAAATACTAAGGAAGAGGCGTACAATGCAATGGAACCACTTGCAGATATACTTGATAAAGTGTTAAAATAATATAGACTTTATTTCACAAATCTGATAAACTTTGATGAGTTATTGAAAGCATTAGGAGGACATATGTCAATAGATCAGAGCAAAATCCGCAATTTTTGTATTATTGCCCATATTGATCACGGTAAATCTACACTCGCGGACAGAATTATAGAAAAAACAGGCACACTTACCAGCAGGGAGATGCAGGCTCAGGTGCTCGACAATATGGATTTAGAGAGAGAGCGTGGTATCACAATCAAGTCTCAGGCAGTCCGTATTATATATACCGCAAAGGATGGCGAAGAGTATATTTTTAATCTGATAGATACACCGGGACACGTGGATTTTAACTATGAGGTATCAAGGAGTCTTGCGGCATGTGACGGAGCTATACTTGTAGTGGATGCGGCCCAGGGGGTTGAGGCACAGACACTTGCAAATGTTTACCTTGCACTGGATCATGACCTGGATGTATTTCCTGTTATAAATAAGGTGGATCTGCCGAGTGCGCGCCCGGATGAGGTGGCACAGGAGATTGAGGATGTTATCGGTATTGAAGCTATGGATGCACCGCGTATTTCCGCAAAGACAGGACTCAATATAGAGGATGTGCTGGAGCAGATTGTAAAAAAGATTCCGGCACCAACAGGCGATAAAGATGCACCGCTTAAGGCGCTTATATTTGATGCAACATATGATTCTTATAAGGGAGTCATTATTTTCTGCCGACTGAGAGAGGGCTCTGTAAAGGTAGGAGATACAATAAAGATGATGGCTACAGGTGCATCTGATGTGGTTACAGAGGTGGGTTATTTTGGCGCAGGCCAGTTTATACCATGCGATGAGCTTTCGGCCGGTATGGTTGGATACATTGCGGCCAGTATCAAAAATGTCAGGGATACACGCGTGGGTGATACAGTTACACTCGTTGACAGACCGTGCGATGAGGCGCTTCCGGGCTATAAGAAGGTCAACCCTATGGTTTACTGTGGTCTTTATCCTGCGGACAGTGCAAAGTATCCTGATTTAAGGGATGCGCTTGAAAAGCTGCAGGTCAACGACGCTTCATTACAGTTTGAGCCTGAGACATCACTGGCACTTGGCTTTGGCTTCAGATGCGGATTCCTTGGTCTTTTACATCTGGAAATTATTCAGGAGAGGCTGGAGAGAGAGTTTGATCTGGATCTCGTTACCACTGCACCTAGTGTTATTTACAAGATTCACAAGACAAGCGGTGAGGTGATAGATTTGACCAATCCTTCAAATATGCCGGATCCGTCAGAGATTGAGTATATGGAGGAGCCATACGTATCTGCAGAGATTATGGTCACAAGTGACTATGTCGGTGCGATTATGAAGCTGTGCCAGGAGAGACGAGGAGTCTATATCAGCATGGAGTATATCGAAAAAACACGAGCTCTCATAAAGTACGACTTGCCATTAAATGAGATTATCTATGATTTCTTTGATGCTTTAAAGTCACGCTCGAGGGGATATGCTTCGTTTGACTATGAGATGAAGGATTATGAGCGCTCTGAGCTTGTCAAGCTTGACATCTTAATCAATAAGGAAATGGTCGATGCTCTTTCATTTATCGTATTCAAGGAGAGTGCATACGAAAGAGGCCGTAAGATGTGCGAGAAGCTTAAGGGTGAGATACCAAGGCATTTGTTTGAGATACCTATTCAGGCAGCAGTCGGTGGTAAGATTATAGCAAGAGAGACTGTTAAGGCGCTTCGCAAGGATGTGCTTGCCAAGTGCTACGGTGGTGATATTTCACGTAAGAAGAAGCTGCTTGAGAAGCAGAAGGAAGGAAAGAAGAGGATGCGTCAGGTGGGCAATGTAGAGATACCACAGGAGGCATTCATGAGTGTGCTTAAGCTGGATGAGGAGTAATCGCACATATGAAGAATCTTGAGATTTATATTCATATACCATTTTGTGTGAGAAAATGTGAATATTGTGATTTTTTATCATTTCCCGCAGACGATGATGCAAAGCTTCGCTATGTCAAGGGGATTATGGCGGAAATGATTTTTTACGGCCCACTTATGAAGAACTATCAGGTGTCATCTGTCTATATCGGAGGAGGTACACCAAGCTATATAGATGAGCAGTGGATTGCTGCTTTGATGGAGGGCGTGTTTGACTGCTTTAATGTGCTGCCTGATGCTGAGATATCCATAGAGTGCAATCCCGGTACGCTTAGCAGGGAAAAGCTTTTAGCATACAGGGATGCGGGAATCAACCGCCTGTCCATAGGACTGCAGTCGGCAAATAATGATGAGCTTAAGCTGCTCGGGCGTATACATACCTTTGAACAGTTTGTGACGAATTACGAGGTGGCCAGAAATGTGGGCTTTAAAAATATCAATGTAGATTTGATGTATGGTCTGCCGGGACAGTCAGCGTCACAGTATATGGCGACAGTAAACAAGATTATAAGGCTTCATCCGGATCATATATCGGCGTATTCTCTTATAGTGGAAAAGGGTACTCCTTTCTATGAAAAGTACAAGTTTGACATGGTGCGCCAGGAGGCGGGCATGAGAACGGAGTTTCTGCCTAACGAGGACGAGTTATATGATATGGAAAAGGCGGGACAGAAGGCGTTTATGGATGCCGGCTACAGGCAGTATGAGACATCTAACTATGCTAAAAGAGGTATGGAGTGCCGCCATAATATAGGCTACTGGACCAGAGCTGACTATTTAGGGCTTGGAATAGGGGCGGCATCGCTTATATCAAATGTCAGATATACCAATACATCCGATATGGATGAATATCTGTCGCGCTGCCGTCATATACATGATGTGGGTGATGATATATTTAAGGCCAATCTGCATGTGGCAGCTGATGTTATAGACAAAAAGGGGCAGATGGAGGAGTTTATGTTTCTTGGACTTCGTATGAATGAGGGGGTCACAAGAGAAGCCTTTGAGAGGGCATTTGGTATTTCGATAGATGCAATCTACAAGGATACGATAGACAGCCTGAAAAAACAGGAGCTGCTCGTGGTAAAGGCCGGGCATATCTATTTATCGGAGAGAGGAAAGGATGTAGCCAATTACGTTATGGCACAGTTTTTGAAGGATTAACGGAGAGTAAATTATGGATATGACTTTTAAGCTTCAGGTGTTTGAGGGACCGCTTGACCTGCTTTTATACCTGATAGAGAAAAATAAAGTAAATATTTATGATATCCCGATTGTCGAGATTACAGCGCAGTACATGGAGTATGTGGATCAGATTAAAAAGGATAACCTGGACACGCTCAGCGAGTTTCTCGTGATGGCAGCTACGCTCCTCGACATAAAGTCAAAGATGCTTCTCCCAAAGAAAGAGGAAGAAGAGCAGGAGCAGGAAGATCCAAGAGCAGAGCTTGTGCAGCAGTTGCTTGAGTACAAGATGTACAAGTGCATGGCAAATGAGCTTAAGGATCGCCAGATGGATGCCGGCAAGGTGTGGTATAAGAAGAAGGACATACCTGATGAGGTCCTTGCATATGAGGAGCCTGTTAATCTTGAGGAGCTTGTCGGAGATATCCGTCTTTCTGATTTAAACAGAATCTTTCAAAGTATAATGAAGAGACAGGAAGAAAAGATAGATAAGGTCCGTTCAAAGTTTGGAAAGATTGAAAAGGAAGAGGTCTCCTTAGAGGAAAAGATGGACTTTCTGACAGACTATGCTGCCTCACACAAGCACTTCAGCTTCAGAGGGATGCTTACCGCATCGTCAAGCAAAGTGGAAGTCATAGTTACATTTCTTGCCATACTGGAGCTTATGAAGACCGGCAAATTAACTATCGTTCAGGAGCATATTTTTGATGATATCCAGATTGAGTCAAGAATTACTGCATAAAGAGGGTTTGAGGATATATGAATTATAAAGCTGCAATAGAGGCTATTTTATTTACCATGGGAGAATCCGTGGAGCTTGGAAGGATAGCCGATGCAATACAATTAAATGAAAAAGAAACAAAAAAGCTGCTTGACGAGCTGATTAAGGAGTATAGAAGCTCTTCAAATATAGGTATGAATATCATAGAGCTTGACGGTGCTTATCAGATGTGTACAAAGCCACAGATGTATGAGTATCTCATCCGCATTGCAAAGCAGCCTAAGAAGAGGGTGCTTACGGATGTGCTTTTAGAGACTCTTTCGATCATAGCGTACAAGCAGCCTGTAACAAAGGCAGAAATAGAAAAAATCAGAGGTGTGTCAAGTGAACATGCCGTAAGCAAGCTTGTTGAGTACAATCTGGTGCAGGAGCTTGGAAGGCTTGATGCTCCGGGAAGGCCGCTTTTGTTTGGTACCACAGAGGAATTTCTAAGGAGCTTTGGGGTTTCGTCTATCGACGAGCTGCCGGTACTAAGCCCTGTGCAGGTTGAAGAGTTTAAGCAGGAGGCAGAGGAAGAGATGCACGTGAAGCTTGATGTGTAGTGCAGGTGTATTGCGTAAGCTGCCATTTCATATAATAAGGACATGCAAATAATCATATATATTACCGATGGAGGTAATTATATGATTATTTTTTTGAAAAAATATAAGTCGAAAATAGCTTTAATGGTTTTCATTTGTGTGTTGGTTTGTACTGTCAGCTGTTTGCTTGATTTTAAGACGCTGGAAAAGCAAAAAATGCCCGGTTTGGAAAAGAAAAGTGTGTTTATGGCGGCTGAAAATACTGTTGCTAAGAATACTGACAAAGCCGTAAATGAGCCCAGGCTTCATGCTGTTTCAGCAGCATTATATGATGCGGATGACGAGACGTTTATATATGGCAGAAATATGAGAGACAGCATGGCAAATGCCAGCACCACGAAGCTTCTTACGTGCATTGTGGCACTTGAAAAAGCTGATATAAATGATACTGTTACGATTTCACAAAATGCCGCATCACAGCCTGAGGTCAAGCTTGGACTTGTGGCAGGGAATAGCTATAATATGAAGGATTTACTCTATGGCATGATGCTTGAGTCGTTCAATGACTGTGCCTATGCGATTGCGGAGCATGTGGGCGGCTCGACGGAGGGCTTTGCAAAGCTTATGAATGAAAAAGCAAATGAGATAGGGTGCCTTGGCACGTATTTTATTACACCAAACGGGCTGGATGCTGAGAATGATATAAGCTTTCACCACTCCACAGCGGGAGATTTGTGTGTTATAATGTCTTATTGTGCGTGGAAATCACCAAAATCAACACAGTTTCTTGAGATAACACAGACTATGCAGTACACATTTGAGACAAAGGAAGGTCAGATGGTTTTTAGCAATCACAACAGGCTTCTTACGGAGACGGACTACTGCATATCGGGAAAGACCGGCTTTACCACAAAGGCAGGCTACTGCTATGTAGCAGCAGTTGAAAAGGATGGAAGGAGAATGTGCCTTTCTCTCTTGGGCTGTGGGTGGCCAAACAATAAAAACTATAAGTGGGCTGATGCAAAGAGTCTGGTGGAGTATGCGGTTTCAGATGCTGCCGAAGATTCTTACTGTGATGCTGCTTGTGTAACAACACAACAGACCGGTGATATACGAAACACAATTAACTTAAAATATATAGAAAATAACAAGAAAAATAAGAAAATTTGCAAGAATTTTCTCAAGAATTTTACAATTAATATAGGAAATTTTTTCTAAATAAAAATAAAGGTTAAAAATTTAACAAATTAGTTGAAAAAAATTTAGAAATAGTCTATTATCATACTAGCGAAAAATTTTATTTTTTTATAGATGGAGGATATAAAATGAGTAGTAACAATCAAAGCTTGGCAATGCAGCGTATTGCTAAGTTAGTCGACGAGAACAGTTTCATGGAAATTGGTTCTCTTGTGACAGCTCGCAGTACAGATTTTAACCTTACTGCAGCAAAAGCTCCTTCAGATGGTGTTATTATCGGACACGGTCTGATTGATGGAAATCTTGTATTTATCTACAGCCAGGATGCAACAGTTCTTAACGGAACAATCGGCGAGATGCATGCAAAGAAAATTGCTTCTGTATATGATATGGCCATGAAAATGGGCGCACCTGTTATCGGATTTATCGATTGCGGTGGTATCAGACTTCAGGAGTCAGTTGATGCATTAGACGGATTTGGTCTTATCTACGCCAAGGAAGTTGCAGCAAGTGGCGTTATTCCACAGATTTGTGGTGTATTCGGTAATTGTGGTGGCGGACTTTCTGTAGTACCGGCTCTTTGTGATTTCGCTTATATCGAAGAGTCTAAGGGCAGAATGTTTGTTAATACTCCTGATGCAATAGAGGGTAACCGCGTTGAGAAATGCGATACAGCAGCAGCTTCATTCCAGAGTGAGAACAATGGATGTGTAGACGGAATCGGTTCAGAGGATGATATTATCGCTGATATCAGAGCTCTTGTCAGCATGCTTCCGCTCAACAACGAGGGAGATGTATATACAGACTCATGTGAGGATGATCTCAACAGAGCATGTAACAGCATGGCTGATATGAAGGCTGATCCAAGATTCCTCTTATCAGAGCTTTCTGATGATCATGTATTCTTTGAGACAAAGAAAGACTTTGCCAAGAATATGGTTACAGGTTTTGTTAAATTAAACGGCATGACAGTCGGTGCAGTTGCAAACTGCAGCACAGTATATGATGCTGAGGGCAAGAAGGCAGAGGAGTTTGCACTTTCTCTTACTGCAAAGGGCTGCAACAAGGCAGCTGAGTTTGTATCATTCTGTGATGCTTTCTCAATTCCTGTACTTACACTTACAAATGTAAACGGATTCAAGAACTGCATGTGCTCTGAGAAGAAGCTTGCAAAGGCTCTTGCCAGAATGACATACGCATTCTCAAGTGCAACATGTCCAAAGGTTAACCTGATTACAGGCGAGGCTTATGGAAGCGCATATGTTGCAATGAACTCTAAGTCAATCGGAGCTGATATGGTTTATGCATACCCTGATGCAAAGATTGGTATGATGGATTCAAAGATTGCAGCTGAGATTATGTATCCGGGCGCTGATGCAAAGGAAATTGATGAGAAGGCAGCTGATTACGAGAAGCTTCAGTCTTCTGTTTCATCAGCAGCAGCCAGAGGATATGTAGACCTCATCATTGATCCGGCTGACACAAGAAAATATCTTGTAGGTGCTTTTGAGATGCTTTACACCAAATATGTAGATGCACCAGAGAAGAAACACGGAACTAAATAATAGAAAGGCGCATTTTGTTATGAAGAAAAAAATAACATATATCCTTAGCCTTCTTATGATTGTATGTATGCTTGGAGCATGTGGCTCTGACAATGCCGAAAAGACATATGGCGGATACACAACAGACGAGCTTCATACTGAGGCAACAGACAGCCTTAGCAACATCCAGAACTACATTGCACTCGTAGATAGTTGTGGCGGTTATGACAGCTATGAGAAGAGTGTCAAGGGAGTTGAGGAGAAGACAGGCATGACAGAGGGTGAGGTTGTTTACAACACACTCGGACAGTCGGGAGCAAGCGTTTCAATGAAAAATATCGACGCTGAGCTTGATGCCGTTTCATCATGGCTTGATCTGGTTGACAAATACGGAGACGTAAAGGATGCAACTGATGGCAAGGATTTTACAGTAACTAAGTCAGGTGGTACACTCACTACCGACATGACACTTACATTTGGCAAGCAGGATGTAACATACGAATTAGTATATGATTCGGTTACCATGGAGGTAACAGGTATCTCACTTACTCCTGTTCAGACAATGGGACAGAAGCTTGCTAAGGCAGGACAGAACACAGTAATTTCAATGAGTATTGTATTCTGTGTACTTATTCTTATCTCTCTTATCATTTACTGCTTCAAGTTTATTGCTCTTATCGGCAATAAGCCAAGGAAGGCAGAAGCTAAGAGCGAGCATGAAAAGAAAGAGGCTGTTGTTGCAGCAACGCCTGCTACAGACCTTACAGATGATACAGAGCTTGTAGCTGTTATCTCAGCAGCTATAGCAGCAAGCGAGGGTACTACAACAGAGGGCTTTGTAGTCCGTTCAATCAATAGAAGATAATTTAGGAGGACATTTGAGATGAAAAACTATACAATTACCGTTAACGGAAATGTTTACGATGTTACAGTAGAAGAGACAGGAAGCACACCTAGCACAGCAAGCGCACCTAGAAGAGCTGCAGCACCTGCTGCCGCTGCACCAAAGGCTGCTGCACCTGCAGGAGCAGGAAGCATCAAGGTTGAGGCCGGAGCTGCCGGAAAGGTATTTAAGCTCGAGGCTAAGGTTGGCGATGCAGTAAAGAAGGGTGATACACTTCTTATTCTTGAGATCATGAAGATGGAGACACCTGTTGTTGCACCACAGGATGGAACAGTAGCAAGCATTGATGTTGCTGTTGGTGATTCAGTAGAGTCAGGTGCATTACTTGCAACATTAAACTAATTCCAGGAGGTAAACTAATTTGAGTTACGTAGGTGAAACACTTTCAAACCTCCTACATCAGACTGCCTTTTTTAATCTGTCAGTCGGAAACTATGTTATGATTGCCGTAGCATGTGTATTCCTGTTTTTGGCTATAAAAAAAGGATTTGAGCCTTTACTTTTAGTACCTATTGCTTTTGGTATGCTCCTTGTTAATATCTATCCTGATATTATTGTAAGTCCTGAGCACTCAAGCAATGGAGTAGGTGGTTTACTTTATTATTTCTATACACTTGATGAGTGGTCAATTCTTCCTTCACTGATTTTCCTCGGTGTCGGAGCTATGACAGACTTTGGTCCGCTTATCGCAAACCCTATCAGCTTCTTACTCGGAGCTGCAGCACAGTTTGGTATTTTCGGAGCTTATTTCCTTGCAATCCTTCTCGGATTTAATGACAAGGCAGCAGCAGCCGTATCTATCATCGGTGGAGCTGACGGACCTACATCTATTTTCCTTGCCGGAAAATTAGGTCAGACAGGTCTGATGGGACCTATCGCCGTGGCAGCGTACTCGTACATGGCATTAGTACCTATCATCCAGCCGCCAATTATGAAATTATTTACTACAAAGAAAGAGCGTGCGATCAAGATGCAGAACCTTCGTCCTGTAAGCAAGCTTGAGAGAATTCTCTTCCCTGTAGTAGTTACTATCGTTGTTTGTACACTGCTTCCAACTACAGCACCACTCGTTGGTATGCTCATGCTTGGAAACCTTTTCCGTGAGTCTGGTGTAGTACGTCAGCTTCAGGAGACAGCAAGCAATGCCCTTATGTACATTGTAGTTATCTTACTCGGTACATCAGTAGGTGCTTCTACAAGCGCAGAGTCATTCCTTAATATGAGCACAATCAAGATCGTTATCCTTGGTCTTATTGCATTCATGGTAGGAACTGCTGCCGGAGTACTTTTTGGAAAGCTTTTATGCTTCCTTACAAAAGGCAAGATCAATCCACTTATCGGTTCAGCCGGTGTATCCGCTGTTCCTATGGCTGCCCGTGTATCTCAGAAGGTCGGTGCAGAAGAGGATCCAACAAACTTCCTTCTTATGCATGCTATGGGACCTAACGTAGCCGGTGTTATTGGAACTGCCGTAGCGGCCGGATGCTTCATGGCTATATTCGGTATTTAGATTTAATTAAGGAGGATTAATCATGTCAGAAGTGGTAAAGAAACCATTAAAAATAACAGAAACTGTTCTTCGTGATGCACATCAGTCACTGATTGCAACCAGAATGACAACAGAGCAGATGCTTCCAATCGTTGACAAAATGGACAAGGTTGGATACAACGCAGTAGAGTGCTGGGGTGGTGCAACATTTGATGCCTGCCTTAGATTCTTAAAGGAAGATCCATGGGATCGTCTCAGAAAATTAAGAGACGGCTTCAAAAATACAAAGCTCCAGATGCTTTTCCGTGGACAGAATATCTTAGGATATCGTCCATATGCAGATGATGTTGTTGAGTATTTCGTACAGAAGTCAATCGCAAACGGAATCGATATCATCCGTATTTTCGACTGTTTAAATGATATCAGAAACTTACAGACAGCAGTTACAGCATGTAACAAGGAAAAGGGACATGCCCAGGTAGCTCTTTCATACACACTTGGAGATGCTTACACACTTGACTACTGGATGGATATGGCAAAGAGAGTTGAGGACATGGGTGCTGACTCACTTTGTATCAAGGATATGGCCGGTCTTTTAGTTCCTGCAAAGGCTACAGAGCTTGTTCAGGCTTTAAAGGATTCTACAAGCCTTCCTGTCGAGCTTCATACACACTACACATCAGGTGTTGCTTCAATGACATACATGAAGGCTGTTGAGGCCGGAGTTGATATCATTGACACAGCTATGTCACCATTCGCTCTTGGAACAAGCCAGCCTGCAACAGAGGTTATGGTTGAGGCATTCAAGGGCACAGAGTTTGATACAGGTCTTGATCTTAATCTCTTAAGTGAGATTGCTGATTACTTCAGACCAATGAGAGAGGAAGCTTTAGCTTCAGGTCTCATGAACCCAAAGGTACTCGGAGTAAATATCAATACTCTCCGTTATCAGGTTCCTGGAGGAATGCTTTCAAACCTTATCTCACAGCTCAAGGAGCAGGGCAAAGAGGACAAGTACGAGGAGGTTCTCGCAGAGGTACCTCGTGTGCGTAAAGACCTCGGTGAGCCACCACTTGTAACTCCTTCTTCACAGATCGTTGGTACACAGGCTGTATTTAACGTACTCATGGGCGAGAGATACAAGGTTGCTACTAAGGAGACTAAGGATATCCTTCTTGGTAAGTATGGTCAGACAGTTAAGCCTTTCAACCCAGAGGTTGTTGACAAGGTTCTTGGTGATGATAAGAAGAATGCCATCACATGTCGTCCGGCAGATCTTCTTGAGCCAGAGCTTGACAAGATTGAGGCTGAGATGAAGCAGTGGAAACAGCAGGATGAGGATGTTCTTTCTTATGCTCTTTTCCCACAGGTTGCTACTGATTTCTTCAAGTACAGACAGGCACAGCAGACAGGTGTTGATGCAAAGGCCGCTGATACTGAGAATAAGGCTTATCCTGTATAGTATTTAAAAATATAATTCATGCTTTTGAATTTCAAACAGGTCCGGCTTTGCCGGGCCTGTTTTTTATATTGTGTGGATAGGGAAACTTACGAGTCTATTTTATGGCAAAAATAAAAAATATAAATTCGCTCTTTCATATAGAGGGAAAAAGTGATAATATTTTAAGGTATGAAAAAATTGCTGCAAAGCACACAAACGTGTGAAGCACAGCCATAAATGGGAAAGCTCAGGAGTATATGATGTCAAATACTAACGACTTACTTAACAGGATAAATGCTAAATACAGTACGATGAGCAAGGGGCACAAGCTGCTTGCTACATACATAACTGATAATTATGATAAGGCTGTCTTTCTGACAGCGGCTAAGATGGGCGAGACGGTAGGAATTTCTGAGTCTACGGTTGTCAGGTTCGCTACATCGCTCGGATACAAGGGATATCCCGATTTTCAGAAGGCACTCGAGGAGCTTGTAAGGAACAAGCTCAATTCGGTTCAGCGCATGGAGGTTACATATGGGCGTATCAGCCAGTCACAGATTCTTGAGACTGTACTGCAGTCTGATCGTGACAAGATTAAGAACACTCTGGAAAAAATTGATGCGGATGCATTTGACATGGCGGTAGATACTATTTTACAGTCAAGGAAAATTTATATTGTCGGAATCAGAAGCTGTGCACCTCTTGCAAGCTTTCTTGCATTTTATATGAATCTGATGTTTGAGGATGTGTGCCTGCTTACGACAAACAGCTCGAGCGAGCTTTTTGAGCAGATGGTGCGCATTGGCAAGGATGATGTGATTATCGGCATCAGCTTTCCGCGTTACTCTATGCGTACTCTTAAGGCATTAGAATTTGCCAACAACAGGAGCGCAAAGGTTATCACTATCACAGACAGCATTCATTCACCGATGAATCTGTATTCTTCATGTAATCTGATTGCTGACAGCGATATGGCCTCTATAGTTGATTCACTCGTGGCTCCGCTTTCTGTCATCAATGCCCTTATTGTAGCTCTTTGCATGAAAAAGCAGAATATTGTTGCAAAGACACTGACAGAGCTTGAGGATATATGGAATGAGTATCAGGTGTACGAGAATGATGAGATTGATTACATTGATGACTCTATAAAGGTACATTACGCAAAGCTGGGGGATTCGCAGGATGAGTAAGAATATTATTGTGGTAGGAGGCGGAGCTGCCGGAATGCTTGCGGCGTATTTTGCTGCAGAAGCAGGAAATAAGGTTACGCTTCTTGAAAAAAATGAGAAACTTGGGAAGAAAATATATATAACCGGAAAAGGCAGATGCAACCTGACCAATGCGTGCGATGTTGAGGAGCTTTTTTTAAATGTAAAGAGCAACAGTAAGTTTTTGTACAGTGCATTTTATGGCTTTGACAACAGCAGGGTGATTGATTTTTTTGAGAGTCATGGCATGCCTGTAAAGGTGGAACGTGGTAATCGTGTATTTCCGGTATCTGATAAGTCGTCGGATGTTATTTTTGCTTTACAGAGAGCTTTGAAGAAAAAGAAAGTGGAGGTATTGCTTCATACGGAGGTATCGAGGCTGTGCTATGAGAAAATCACTGATACTAGGGCAGATGAGGAAGCTAGTGATAAAAAGCCTGAATTAAAAATAACAGGTGTCATATTAAAGGATGGCACCAAAATGGATGCTGATGCAGTCATTGTGGCCACAGGAGGACTTTCATATCCGTCTACAGGCTCTACAGGTGACGGCTATAAAATGGCAGAGGATGCAGGTCATACTGTGACAGAGTGCACACCGTCGCTTGTGCCATTTAATGTAAAGGAAGAGTGGGTAAAGAGTCTTCAGGGGCTTTCACTTAAAAATACGGCTATTTCCATATATAGTGGCAAAAAGAAGCTGTATGAGGATTTTGGAGAGATGCTTTTTACGCATTTCGGGGTCAGCGGCCCTATGATTTTGTCTGCGAGTGCATCAATTAAGCAAAGCCTTATTAAGCAGCCTCTTGACATGTATATTGATTTGAAGCCGGCTCTCACACAGGAGGCCTTGGATAAGAGGCTTCTCAGGGAGTTTGAGGAGGCAAAAAACAAGCAGTTTAAGAATTCGATAAACAAGCTTTTGCCTGCAAAAATGATTCCGGTGATAATTGAGCTTTCAGGCATTGACCCGGATAAGAAGGTCAATGAGATATCGAAAGAGGAAAGAAACAGACTTCTTATGCTTTTTAAGAAACTGCCTGTCACTCTTAATGGCCCAAGAGGATATAATGAAGCTATTATCACAAAGGGCGGCATAAAGGTGAAGGAAATCAATCCATCCACTATGGAGTCGAAGCTTGTGAATGGCCTCTACTTTGCCGGCGAGGTGCTGGATCTGGATGCATATACGGGAGGTTTCAATCTGCAGATAGCATGGTCCACCGGATATCTGGCAGGAACCAGTGCAGCGGTTTGATGATTTGGAAAACTTTTTTGAGATACTTATAATAACAGTTATTTATGCGCATAGTGAATTGAGTAGCTGGGATTTTAATAAAAATGATGAACAAAAATATTTTAAGGAGAAATTATGAGATACAATATAGCAATTGACGGACCGGCAGGAGCCGGAAAAAGCACTATAGCAAAGAGACTTGCAAAGGAACTTGGCGCAATTTATGTCGATACAGGTGCCATGTACCGTGCCATGGCATACTATTTTATCCAAAAGGGTGTGGACAAGGATGATATTGACACCATCACGAAGCTGTGTAAGGATGTTGAGGTTTCAATCAGCTATGAAAACGGTGAACAGCAGGTTATCTTAAATGGTGAGAATATCACAGGCTTTATAAGACAGGAGACTGTCGGCAATATGGCATCAGCTACCAGTGTCTATCCTGTAGTTAGAGAAAAGCTTGTTGAGCTTCAAAGACAGCTCGCTGCCAGAGAGAATGTGGTGATGGATGGAAGAGATATAGGAACTGTTGTGCTTCCTGATGCCAATGTCAAGATATTTTTAACAGCAAGCTCTAAAGTACGTGCAAAGAGACGCTTCGATGAGCTTACTGCAAAGGGCGAGAAATGCGATATTGATGCAATCGAGAAGGATATTATAGAGAGAGACCACAGGGATATGACAAGAGAGACATCACCTTTGAAGCAGGCAGATGATGCTGTGCTGCTTGATTCGTCTGATATGACAATCGATGAGGTGGTAGATAGAATGAAACAGCTTGTGAAAGAGGCATAGCGTATGGGAGAGCTTACTATCGCAAAGAGCGCCGGCTTTTGTTTTGGAGTGACGAGAGCAGTAAATATGGTCTATGAGGCAATTGAAAAGGAAAATGTGCCTATATACACCTATGGCCCGATTATTCACAATGATGAGGTCGTAAAGGATATGGAAAAAAATGGCGTAACCGTCATAAACGATCTCGATGAGCTTTCTTCTCATGAAAAGGGTGTGATGATTATCCGTTCACACGGTATAAGCAAGGCTGAGTATGACAGGATAAAAAACTGTGGCTTTGAGGTGCTTAATGCAACCTGTCCTTTTGTATCAAAAATTCACAGATATGTGGAGGATTACAGCTCAAAGGGCTATGATATTATAATTGTCGGCAGTCCAAAGCACCCTGAGGTGTGCGGGATAAAGGGTTGGGCAGACGAAAAATGTCATGTAACCATCATAAATTCGCCTGAGGATGCCGAAAATTACATGAAAAATAGTACAAAAAAACTATGCATAGTGTCACAAACGACATTTAACTACAATAAATTTCAAGATATAGTTGAAATTATTGCAAAAAAAGGTTATGATATAACTGTTTTAAATACAATCTGTAATGCTACAGAGGTCAGACAGACCGAAGCAAGAAAGGTAGCACAGTGCTCAGATGTCATGATTGTCATAGGCGACAGGCACAGCTCCAATACACAGAAGCTATTTGAAATATGTAAAAACGAATGCAAAAATACTTACTATATACAGACAAGTGACGAAATGGATTATACACAAATCAGGTCCAACAATAACGTAGGTATTACAGCAGGGGCTTCAACCCCAAATAATATCATTGAGGAGGTTTCAAAGAATGTCAGAAATGAGCTTTGAACAAATGCTGGAAGAATCTTTTAAAACTATAAGAAATGGAGAAGTGGTAGAAGGTACCGTTATTGATGTTAAACCTGACGAGATTTTCTTAAATATTGGATACAAATCAGACGGAATTATTACTAGAAACGAGTACACAAATGAGCCGAACGTAGATCTTACTACTGTTGTAAAGGTTGGCGACAAGATGGAAGCCAAGGTAGTTAAGCTTAACGATGGCGAGGGCCAGGTTATCCTTTCTTACAAGCGCCTTCAGGCAGAGAAGGGCAGCAAGCGTCTTGAGGAGGCTTTTGAGAACCAGGAAGTATTAAAGGCAAAAGTTACACAGGTATTAGCCGGTGGGGTATGTGTCAGTGTTGATGAGACAAGAGTATTCATCCCTGCAAGCCTTGTATCAGATACTTATGAGAAGGATCTCAACAAGTTCAAGGATCAGGAGATTGAGTTTATCATCACAGAGTTCGATCCAAGAAAGAGACGTATTATCGGAAACAGAAAGGTATTACTCGTTGAGCAGAAGGCTAAACAGCAGGAAGAGCTTCTTGCAAATCTTCACGTTGGCGATGTAATCGAAGGAACAGTTAAGAATGTTACAGATTTCGGTGCATTCATAGATCTTGGCGGAGTAGACGGATTACTTCATATCTCAGAGATGTCTTGGGGCAGAGTAGAGAACCCTAAGAAGGTATTCACTGTTGGACAGACTGTAAGAGTATTTGTTAAGAACATCAATGGTTCTAAGATTGCTCTTTCAATGAAGTTTGATGATGAGAATCCATGGAATGGTGCAACAGAGAAATTTGCTCCTGGCAATATCGTAAAGGGCAAAGTAGCCAGAATGACAGATTTTGGTGCATTCATCGAGCTTGCTCCTGGTGTTGACGCACTTCTTCATGTTTCACAGATTTCAAAGGATCATGTTGAGAAGCCATCAGATGTTCTGAAGATTGGTCAGGAGATTGAGGCTAAGGTTGTTGAGTTCAATGAGGACGATAAGAAAATCAGCTTAAGCATGAAGGCTCTTCTTGATTCAGAGGATGATGGAGCAGATGTTGCAGATGTAAATATTGACGAGGTTGCTTCTGATAACGAGTAGTTTTTGATTTTAAAGCTGTCATATATAATTATATGACAGCTTTTATTTGTATCGGGTGGCACATATTGGAGAATTTCAGGAAGCCATGATATCTTATCAGAGATTAAACAGATGGTCTGTTATGTGTTTTACATATGACAGTACCATCTGTTTTGAATTTATAAAATCGTCAGTCAGCAGGAAATAGCTGTACTTATCCTTTATATCGAATCGAAACTCGGGCTTCATGAAGTCAGAGTACTGTCTGATGAAGGCACCGGTTTTGCGCACATAGCAGTTGTACGCTTTGCATTTTTCACGGTATTCGTGGTCGACATATGCTGCGACACTCTTGTGTATGGCCATGTCCTCCTTTGGCAGATAGTAGTAGTTTTTATAATCGCTGTAGAAATGGCGCATTTCCCCCTCGAATATCTCTGCACGCACATAGCTTTTTGTAGTGCCGATGGTCAGATAGATGTCATTGTCATGGAAGCTTACAGATTTTGGAACGGAGAATTTATTTTCAAATGATATGATAAGCTCATTCATCAGACTGCCGTCGTAAGCTGTATATGGGTTTACGGATACACCGGTGATGTCTGCAATGCCATGTATGCATTCTTTATACGAAAGTATACTAAGGAGCTTTGTCATGCCAAGGACATCCTCGTAGTTATGTGTCAAAAGCAGGGATAGCTTTTCATCATCCTTTTGGGCAAGATATTCATAATAAACGTTTATGAGCTCACCACCGGAATATTTATCCTCCCTATCTATACCAAGAAATGCTTCGATGCTTTTTTGCTTGTAGTTTTCGAGGCACAAAAGAGGCTTTATCGGGGAAAGCTCCTTAAAGATATCGAGTATCTGCACATTACAGAAGGGGTCATCCTGCTTATATTTCTTGTATTTATTCTTTAAAAATGGTATATCAAAACCGACACCATTGAAGGATATGATAGTGCTGCAACCTGACAGACTTCCTGCGAAGGCTTCAATTACAGCTGCTTCGTCATCGACAGATTCGGCAAAATACTGGTCTATTACAATACGATTTTTGATGCGCCTTGCACAGCCTATCATGTAGACAATCGCTTTCACCGGTGAAAAGCCTGTTGTCTCAATATCAAAGAACATTGTGTTTTCTTTAAATATGCTGTCTGAAAAATTATCGGTTTTTATGTAAATTTCTTCATTGTGAAATATTTTCATTTTTGATTCCTGCCTTGAATATCATTTGTATAAACATTATAACATAAAGTATTAAAAAAAGTACATAATATACTATTTAACTAAAAATCATAAGTGGTATAATAGGAATAGTAATGTGCAATAGCATTTCCACGTTATTAATCTAAAAGAAAGAGGGGCACAAAAATGGGTCATAAAACGTTTATTGGCGGTGTTCATCCATATGATGGCAAAGAGCTGTCTAAGGATTCACCAATTAAAGAAGTTTTGCCCAAGGGCGACATGGTATATCCGGTTTCGCAGCATATCGGCGCACCGGCTAAGCCTGTTGTTGCCGTAGGTGACACTGTGTTGAAGGGACAGATGATAGCAGAGGCCGGTGGCTTTGTTTCATCACCTATCTATTCATCAGTGTCAGGAAAAGTTAAGGCTATTGAGAAGCGACGTGTGGCGGTCGGCGATATGGTTGACAGTATTGTTATCGAAAATGATGGCATGTTTACTGAGACAACATATAAGAGCGTCGAGGATGTCACTGCGCTTTCAAAGGAAGAAATCATCGAGAAGGTCAAGAATGCGGGAGTTGTCGGCATGGGCGGTGCCGGTTTCCCTACACATGTAAAGCTTTCTCCAAAGGAGCCGGACAAGATTGAGTATATTATCGCAAACTGCGCTGAGTGTGAGCCTTACCTCACATCTGACTACAGACGTATGCTTGAGAATCCTGAGGAATTAATTGGCGGCATGAAGATCATACTTCAGCTTTTTGACAATGCAAAGGGTATCCTTGGTATAGAGGATAATAAGCCTGACTGTATCGAAAAGCTCACAGAGCTCACGAAGGACGAGCCGCGTATTGAGGTCTGCCCGCTTATGACAAAGTACCCACAGGGTGGTGAGAGACAGCTCATCTATGCTACAACCGGCAGAGCCATAAATTCTAAGATGCTCCCTGCTGATGCAGGCTGTATCGTTGATAATGTAGAGACAATCATTGCTGTATACAATGCAGTAAAGAATGGACAGCCTGTCATGAAGCGTATTTCAACAGTTACAGGAGATGCTGTGAAGAATCCTTCCAATATATTATACAGCATCGGTACCTCATATCAGGAGCTGGTTGATGCTGCAGGTGGCTTTAAGAGCCAGCCGGAGAAGATTATATCAGGCGGTCCTATGATGGGCTTTGCCATGTTTAGTCTTGATATCCCTACTACAAAGACCTCTTCATCAATACTGTGCTTCACACATGATGAGGTGGCAGCATTTGAGCCACAGGCCTGCATTAACTGCGGTCGTTGCGTGGAGGCATGTCCTGAGCAGCTTATTCCAAGCCGTCTTGCGAAGTTTGGTTTGCGTGGACAGATGGATGAGTTTGAGAAGTGGCACGGACTTGAGTGTATTGAGTGTGGAAGCTGTTCATTTGCATGTCCGTCAAGGAGACAGGTGGCTCAGCCTATTAAGACAATGAAGAAGCTTGTTCTCGCTGAAAAGAGAAAACAGGCCAGCAAAAAATAAAGAAAGAGGTGGATTAAAGTGAGTGATTTATATCATGTTTCATCATCACCACATGTACGTGCCAAGGATTCCACTGACAGAATAATGCTTTATGTCATTATAGCATTACTCCCGGCAAGTCTTTTTGGTATTTACAATTTTGGATTTAGAGCACTTTTTATCATTCTGCTTACCATCGCATCGTGTGTGGCATCAGAATGGGTGTTTGACTACATAGTTAAGAAAAAGAGCACAATTACCGACCTTAGTGCGGTTGTTACAGGACTGCTTTTAGCACTAAACCTTCCGGTTTCGCTTCCGTGGTGGGAGGCTGTACTCGGTGGAGTATTCGCAATCATCATTGTCAAGTGTATGTTCGGAGGACTCGGACAGAACTTTATGAACCCGGCACTTGGTGGAAGATGCTTCCTTCTCATCGCATTTGCGGCTGATATGACTAATTTCAATGTCACAAGAAACGGTGTGGATGTATACTCAGGAGCAACACCACTTGCGCTCATCAAAAATGAGGGGCTTTCAAGTGTTAATGTAAGGGATATGCTTATAGGAAATACTGCAGGAACTATTGGTGAGACATCAGTTATAGCTATTTTAATAGGTGCTATCATCATGATTTTACTTGGAGTCATTGATTTAAAGATTCCTGCATCCTACATTATTACATTTGCCGTTTTCATGTTCCTTTTCGGAGCACAGCATTTTGATATCAACTATGTTGTTGCAGAGCTCTGCGGTGGTGGACTGATGCTCGGTGCATTTTTCATGGCGACCGATTATGTCACAAGCCCGATTACGCCGATGGGCAAGATAATATTCGGTATCTGCTGTGGTATATTGACAGGAGTATTCCGTTGCTTCGGTGCCAATGCAGAGGGTGTTTCCTTTGCTATCATCTTAAGCAACTGCCTTGTTCCTATTATTGAAAAGGTTTCTATTCCTAGAGCCTTTGGTATGGTAAAGGAGGCAAAGAAGAATGAATAAACGTATTGTACATGACGCTTTGATTTTAACTGCCTTTACTTTGGTGCTTGGTTTTATTCTTGCCCTGGTTCAGGGAATCACGGCAGAGCCTATCGACAAGGCCAATAAAGCAGCAGCACAGAAAGCATATCAGGCAGTATTTTCGGATGCAAAATCATTTGAGAAATATGATTATGATGTTGATGAAGCTGATAAGCTTGTATCTGATGCGGGCTACAAGGATACAATCGATGATATTGAGACTGCCCTTGATTCAAACAAAAAGACATTAGGCTATGTCATCACAGTTACAGCCAAGGATGGAAGCCAGGGAAGTATCACATTCTCTGTAGGTATCAAGAATGATGGTACTGTAAACGGCTACTCGATCACAAGCATCAGTGAGACTCCAGGACTTGGAATGAAGGCCGAGGAGGCTGATTTCTACAAGCAGTTTGAGAACAAGAAAGTAGACAAGTTCGACGTTGTAAAGGCCACACCTTCAAAGGATGATGAGATTGAGGCCATCACAGGCTCAACCATCACATCAAAGGCTATGGCCAACGGCTGCAACGCAGCTATTACTTACTTCCAGAATAAATTACAGGGAGGTGCCAACTAATGAACAAATATGTAGAGCGTTTATATAATGGTATCATTAAGGAAAATCCTACCTTTGTACTTATGCTTGGTATGTGTCCTACACTGGCTGTTACATCCAGTGCCATAAACGGACTTGGAATGGGACTTTCCACCACGGTGGTACTTATATGTTCAAACCTTTTGATTTCACTTTTCAGAAAAGTGATTCCTAACGGAGTGCGTATGCCGGCATATATCGTCATAGTTGCATCTCTTGTTACAGTAGTACAGTTTTTAATGCAGGCTTATCTGCCTAGCCTTTCAGCAGCACTTGGTGTATACATCCCACTTATCGTGGTTAACTGTATCATCCTTGGACGTGCCGAGAGCTATGCTTCAAAGAATCCACCTGTAGAGTCTATCTTTGATGGAATGGGAATGGGACTTGGATTTACCATGGGTCTTACAATTATCGGACTTATCCGTGAAATTTTAGGTGCAGGAACATTCTTCAACATCAAGATTTTCGGTGACTGGTTTACACCAATCACAATCTTTATCATGGCACCGGGAGCCTTCCTCGTACTTGGCTTCCTCGTTGCAGGCATGAATATCATCCGTAAAAAGATGGAAGCAAAGGGTACACCTCTTGCTGAGCCGGCAGGCTGCCTTTCAGGAGATTGTGCACATTGTGGAGCATCATGTCCATCAGCAAAAGCAGCACATGCCGCTGTTGCGCCTAACACTGCAGAAGGAGGGGATAAATAATGGGTACATTAGGTCATTTACTGCTCATTGCAGTAGCATATGCAATAGTTAACAACGTAGTACTTAGCCAGTTCCTTGGTATCTGTCCTTTTCTCGGCGTATCAAAGAACACAAAAACTGCTGCCGGAATGGGTGGTGCGGTAATTTTCGTTATCACAATCGCCACATTCGTTACACAGCTTATTTACAATTTTATACTGTATCCGCTTAATCTGTCATATTTGCAGACTATCGTGTTCATTCTTGTAATTGCAGCACTTGTTCAGTTTGTAGAGATGTTCTTAAAGAAACAGATGCCTCCTCTTTACAAAGCACTCGGTGTGTATCTGCCTCTTATCACAACAAACTGTGCCGTACTCGGTGTAGCACTTAACAGTGTAACAAAGGGCTACAATATCTTAGAGAGTGTAGTTTACGGCTTTGCCACAGCTTTTGGTTTCTTTATTGCCATCGTGCTTATGGCAGGTGTTCGTGAGAAGATTGAGTATAATGATATTCCAAAGCCTTTCCAGGGAACAGCCATCGTGCTTCTTACAGCGTGTCTTATGGCTATCGCCTTTATGGGATTCTCAGGAATGGTTTCTGTATAGGATTGGAGGAAAAGTGATATGAATGTTACTGCGATTATTATTGCAGCTTTAGTTGTTGGAGCTGTCGGTATAATTCTTGGATTTTTTCTCGGTATTTCAGGAGAAAAATTCAAAGTAGAGGTTGACCCGAGAGAGGAAGCAATACTTGAGGTGCTTCCGGGCAACAACTGTGGTGGCTGTGGATATGCCGGATGCTCCGGACTTGCTGCCGCCATCGCAAAGGGAGAGGCACCGGTAGGACAGTGTCCTGTAGGTGGAGACCCTGTTGCGGCAAAGGTCAGCGAGATTATGGGTGTAAAGGTTGAGGCCGGAGTAAAGAAGGTCGCATTTGTTAAGTGCGCCGGCACCTGTGACAAAGCAAATACAGACTACGACTATACAGGAGTAGAGGATTGTGTTGCAATGTCATTTGTACCGGGCGGCGGACCTAAGTCATGTAATTATGGCTGCCTCGGCTATGGAAGCTGTGTGAAGGCATGTCCTTTTGATTCAATCCATGTGGTTGACGGAGTTGCATGCGTTAATCCGCTTACATGCAAGGCCTGCGGCAAGTGCGTAGAGGCTTGTCCAAAGCACCTCATCGAGCTTATTCCATATGACACAAAGCACGTTGTAAAGTGCAGCTCAAAGGACAAGGGCAAGGATGTCATGAAGGCGTGCTCGGTTGGCTGTATCGGCTGTCATCTGTGCGAGAAGAACTGTCCGTCAGATGCTGTCCATGTAGTAGACAATGTAGCTTATATTGATCAGGAGAAATGTACAGGCTGCGGAATCTGCGCAGAGAAGTGTCCAAAGAAGATTATTTTATAATGCATAAAAGCTGTCACATATCATTATGATGTGTGGCAGCTTTTTTATAAGCTTGCTGCTATTCTGTGCTTACGTTATATTCATCTGATGTCGTGATAATACTATAATCATCTGTCACAAATATTGCCTCAACACCGGAAAGGGAATTGATAAGCTCCTTTGCTTTATCAATGCCAAGAGCAAAGCATGTGGTGCTTAAGGCATCTCCGTCGCAGGAGGAGTCGCTTATGATGGTGACAGAGTACAGATTATTTTTGACAGGATAGCCGGTTGTGGTGTCAAGTATATGGTGATATAGCTTGCCGTCTACTCTGTAGTATCGCTCGTAGATGCCGGAGGTGACAACGGATTTGTCCTTGACTTTGACAGTACATATTGGCTCACCGCTCTCGTCGAAAGGCTTTTGTATGCCGACTGTATAATCACTTCCATCGGATTTTTCACCGACAGTGAGGACATTGCCACCCAGGTTTATGATGCCTGAGGTAATTTTTTTGGACTGTAAATAAGTCTTCATCTTATCGGCGATAAAGCCCTTTGCGATTCCACCAAGGTCAAGCTTTGCTTTTGAATCGGTTAGCATCACATCGTTTCCGTTAATCTGTATATTGCGGTAATTTACATGTGACAGCTCGCTTTGTATCTGCGCATCAGACGGAACGACTGATGCATCCACCTCATTATCTTTAGAGTCGGTATTTTCAGCTATTTCGGAAAAATTCCACAAATCAGACAGCTTTCCTATAGTGATATCAAACCTGCCGTCACTTGTGTCGCCGTATTCGATGCCTTTTTTGATAAGCTCAAGCGTATCATTGCTTACTGTGACATATTCTTTGCCGGCAGCGTCATTTATTTTGCTCACCTCTGAGTAACTAACTGTGTTTGACAGCATATCCTCATATTTCTTTGCCATATCAAAGCAGTCGTCTATGTATTTCTCGTCGGTAGTGCCATAAAGCGTAATCTGTATTATCGTATCAAAGTAGAAACCCTGTTTTGAAACCTTCTGCTGAGCCTTGGGCTTTAATTCGCATGAAGACAGGCTTCCTGTTATTGTGGCAAGCGCCAAAAGGACAGGGACAAGGTGTTTTAGTTTATTTTTCATAATGCATCCTTTATTAATTTCCTAGTTGTAAATTATTTATAGTTAAAGCTTAAATAGTAAAAGCATAAATATAATAACACAGAATAAAAAAATGAGACAGTAGTAAAAATGATTTTGTATTTTGCATGAATATATGGTAAAGTAGTAAATGTATGCGTAATGTAATTATGTATGCATTTAGACTTACAATAAGAAAGATGATAGAAATGAGTTTTTTAGACAATTATAAAAGAGTGGTAATAAAGATAGGTTCATCGACGCTGACACATGCAGAGACGGGAAGCCTCAATTTTTCAAAGATGGAGCGTCTGGTGCGCTCGATATGTGATTACAGAAACAGCGGTATGGATGTGTGCCTCGTAAGCTCCGGCGCTATCGCGGTTGGACGTGATGTGATAGGCATAAAGGAGCGCCCGAGCGATATTTCAATAAAGCAGGCATGCGCCGCAGTGGGACAGGGCAGGCTGATGATGACATATCAGAAGCTTTTTTCCGAGTATAATCAGAATTCCGGACAGGTGCTCATGACAAAGAATACCATAGTCAATCCTGTTTCCAGACGCAATGTTATGAATACATTTGAGGAGCTTTTTGATCTGAACGTGGTGCCTATTGTCAATGAAAATGATACGGTAAGCACATACGAGATGCAGTTTGGTGACAATGATACGCTGTCTGCTATTGTTACATCAATCACGAAGGCCGATCTGCTCATACTGCTTTCTGATATAGACGGACTGTATTCCGACGATCCTCATGACAATCCGGATGCAAAGCTTATCAGAGAGGTTGATACGCTTGACAGGAGAATACTTGGCATGGCAAAGTCATCAACCGGCAGCGATGTCGGAACCGGCGGCATGGCGACAAAGCTTACAGCGGCAAAGATTGCCACATATTCCGGTGCCGATATGATTATCGCAAACGGCGGCAATATGGGAATTTTATATGACATTATGAATGACAGATATACAGGAACACTTTTCCACAGGGCAAAGGATGCAGAGTTTGTGCTTGCGGATTATATACAAAGAGAGATGGCACCTACATCTACAGGCGGCCAGTAATCAGCTATAAATTTGAAATCAGGAGAGTGCTATGACACAGGAAAAAATACAGCGAATCAATGAGCTTTACAGAAAGTCACAGGCAGAGGGACTTTCTGAGGCAGAGAAAAAGGAGCAGGATCTTTTGCGCAAGGAGTATATAGCAAACGTGAAGAAAAATTTAAGAAACCAGCTCAACAATATCGATATGGTAAACGATGACGGTTCGGTTGAGAACCTCGGCGAGAAATATGGAAACAAAAAAAGAAATTCGTAGCAGGCTAAAAAAGCAAAGAGGCCTTCTGGGTGCTGATGAGTGCCACAACATGAGCCATGAAATTTATAAAAGGCTCATAGCTTTAGAGCTCGACAGATATTATGACAACATACTTTTGTATTCAGCTATCAGAAATGAAGTGAATACTGATGAGTATTTTGCCTATTTAATAAACAAAGCAAAAAGGATATATTATCCGAGGGTTTCGGGCAATACAATGTCCTTTTACAGGGTAAGAAGCCTTGATGAGCTTAATTGTGGTTCATTTAATATTAAAGAGCCTGATATGACGAAGGAGTATACGCAGGAGGATGGCAGGGCGCTTATGATAGTGCCGGGGCTTGCATTTTCGGATACCGGTTACAGAATCGGTTACGGAAAGGGCTTTTATGACAGATATTTATCGTCTTTTACAAAAAGAGACACTGTCATGGCAGTTGGAGTGGGCTACGATTTCCAGTTACTTAGCAGCATGACGTTTGAAGATGAATATGACGTACCCTTAGATGGAGTGATAACAGATAAGAGAGAGGTGTTTATTGATGACTGATTTAGAAAAAATTTGTGCGGATGCATACGAGGCCAGAGTAAAGATAGGAACACTGGATACAGATATCAAGAATAAGGTATTAAACGATGCAGCGGACAATCTGCTTAAGGCAGAGGAAGAAATCCTTGAGGCAAACAAAAGGGATGTGGCTACAGCAGAGGAAAATATGAAGGCAAAGAGCATGATTGACAGGCTCTCGCTGGACCATGACAGGCTCCTTGGCATGGCTGACGGACTCAGACAGATAGCAAAGCTTGCAGACCCAATTGGGGAAGTGATGTCTATGGCAAAGCGTCCTAATGGCCTTATTATCGGAAAAAGAAGAGTTGCAATCGGTGTTGTGGGAATCATTTTTGAGGCGCGCCCAAATGTCACATCAGATGCCTTTGGTCTGTGCTTTAAGACAGGCAACTGTGTCATATTGAAGGGTGGAAGTGATGCGATAAATACCAATATCGCAATAGTAAAGGCTTTAAAAAAGGCCTTGACGGACAATTTGGTTTCTGCTGCTGCACTTGCACTTATTGAGTCAACAGACAGAGAGACAACAAATGCGTTTATGAAGATGGATCAGTATGTGGATGTGCTCATACCAAGAGGCGGTGCAGGACTCATCCAAAATGTTGTCAAAAATGCCACAATCCCTGTCATCCAGACCGGTACAGGCAACTGCCATGTATATGTGGACAAGGATGCTGACTTTGATATGGCTGTTAATATTATAAACAATGCAAAGACTCAAAGAATCAGTGTCTGCAATGCATGTGAGTCGATTGTAGTACACAGTGCCATAGCAGAGGAGTTTCTGCCAAAGCTGTACGATAAGCTAAGAGAGCATCATGTACAGCTGCACTGTGATGAAAGAGCGCAGGCTATACTGCAAGGAAGAGATGATGTGACAGAGGCCACTGCCGATGACTGGGGTATGGAGTATCTTGATTACATCATGTCGGTAAAGATTGTTGACAGTATTGATGAGGCAATCGAGCATATCAACAGATACAACACATCACATTCTGAGGCAATCGTTACAAATGATTACGACAATGCGCAGAAGTTCTTAAATGAGATAGATGCTGCGTGCGTTTATGTAAATGCTTCAACCAGATTTTCTGATGGAAATGAATTCGGCTTTGGAGCTGAGATAGGCATCAGCACACAGAAGCTTCACGCAAGGGGACCTATGGGGCTTGAAGCACTGACAAGCTATAAGTATATTATTTACGGCAGCGGTCAGATCAGGGAATAGTCAGGTAAAGTATTATAGAATTAATTTGAGAGGAAACATAATATAACATGAGCTACGATATAGATATAACAAAGACACCACCGGCACATGAGCCTGAGAGGCAGTATTACTACATGGCAAAGGCAAAGGATTTTGTTGAAAAGAAATCTAAAGAAATCGGCCGTCCTATGACTTATTTTGTAAAGACATTCGGCTGTCCTATCGTGTGAGTAAAAAAGACATTGTAATCTTCTTATAAATTCAAGGCTTTTCCCGGAAAGGAAAACATGAAATTTATCAGTAATTCAGACTATGGAAAACCGGTTGAAACCGGAACAATATTCTACACGACATTAAACGGAATCAAGGTCACAATCCACAAAATTATTCACCTGGACGGCTGGTTCCTATCATGCGCCCAGTTTCAAATTGACGCCCAAAAGTTGAAAGCCGAATCACTTCCTGGCGCAATCGAAGAATCAAAAGAGATCTTGAAAGAATATGTGAAGAACATAAACGATTTCATAAATCGTTATACTTCCGAACGCTGGGAAATATCCAGATATTAAGGCGGTGGGGCTATGATAAAAACAATTTTAATTATTGCCGGCGTTATCGTTGGCGCCCCGATTGCCTTATTTGTTTTATTTGTTGTCGCGGTGATTATTAACTTTCTTATTCAACCAGAAATGAATTCAAGTGGAATGATAATCGAATGTCGCGGTTGTCCTGGAATGAAAAACGGATCCGACAAATGGCCATGTAATGAATGTGAGTTCCGCCCGGATAATAGATGGTGGGATCCGGAACTTGAATGTGAAATTTTGAAGACTTCCAGAAGGTACAAAAAGGTTCAAAAGAAACGAGCGAAAGAAAGAATTATTTTACCACCGGATTTTGAAATCCGCGTCGCAAAAAATAAAAATTTACAAATAGCGTATGAAGTTATATCCGGATCCTGGGGAAATGGCGCAGACCGAAAGAACAGACTTTCCGCCGCCGGTTACAATTACGAAGAAATTCAAACTATTGTCAACGAAATATGCGTCCCAAAAAAGAAAAGTGTATGCGAAAAAATACGTTCGCTATTTAGAAAAAGAAGGTGAAGAATAATGTCGGCATTATATGACAAAAAGAAATGTCCACTATGCGGCGGAATGGTGATCTTGAAAAGAAAAGGCGCGGCCCTTCGATCAGCCGGATTCTATCAAGGGCCAGACACAACGGCTTCCTGGGAATGTATCACTTGCGGAACTGAATTCGACGCTGATTTCAACTATACTTCCGCTGGAAACATAGAAGCGCGCAATCGTGAAGCTTACATCGAAAGGCACACCGAAGGCGTTCCGATTGCCGGGGAAGTGTGGCCGAAGATATGGTAAATAAAGAAAACAAATATATTCCAGGTGTTTATAAAAATCCATCGAATTATGAAACTATAAAGGTTTATATTGTTGTTCCAGGAGATCCTTACGACGCTTCGATTTTGGGCGTGTTCCGAGATAAAAGAAAGGCGGAATTATACGCAGAAATACATAATTGCGTTGTTGAAGAATTCGAAACTTCGGACGATGAAGAAATCGTTTTCGGCTGGAAAGTTTCCGTCATTTACACAAACAGAACTGGAAAAATGTCGATAGATGTATCAAAATACGAGATCGGCCCGTTCGGCCACGACGATATAACAAAGGTCAAGCCATACTCAACTTGTCCTTATTGCCATACAGACATTGTGCTTTTTATGACAAGATACATTCGGGACGAGTACGCGACAGAAGATCAGATCCGGACAACTTATAAAAAGGCCGCCCGTGACATTATGGCATATTGCGAAGAACGTATTTCTTCCGGTTACAAAACGTCGCAAATAAACGAATTTCTGAAATCAAAGGTTGAACGTGGATATTTCAAATAACAAAGTCGCCAGAAATGGCGGCTTTTTCACTTTGAAGTGAAATTTGTAAATAAAATATATATAAATGCTTGACACATTACACTTTAGAGTGTATAATATAATCAGAAGTTAAGGAAAGGCGGAAATAAAAAATGACAGTAGCAGAGAAGAAAGCAAAGAAAGCATACAAGGAAAACTTAATCAGCCAGGGAATAGACAAGGATCTGGCCGAAATCATGGCGAAGACATTCGTTGATTATGAGATCGTCAAACCGGTAGTAAATGGGAATTGTTAATAAAACAAAAGTAAGGGGCAGAACGCCCCTTGTGTTAATTCTTGCCATTCGGCCCGTGTTCACATTCCGCCAGGCGTCCGCCGCAGATCGGACACGTTTCGACTTTACAATTCCAATGGTGCCAGCGTCCTTCCTGGGCGAAACATTCCGGACAAACCGGATTCTTCTTCCCGTGGAGCATGTCGCGCGGATCACCGACTTTTATTCGCTGGTAACGCTTACCGGAGAAATCGAACGTCCTTGTCCGACAGCCGCACGTTGAACCGATATGTCCGCCGCATTTCTGACACACTGGCAATTCCGCCGGCGTTGCGTACCGGAATTCGTGCTTTAATCCGTTTATGAACGTGATTGACTGGACGCGGCCGTCCAGGACGACGATCTGATCGACAATCTGGTCGATAAAGTCTTTCAGGATTTCGTTGTCTAATTCCTGGGCCATGCCGACATAATCGACGAAGGATTTTGAAACGATCCTTTGAGCCACCAGGAACGCGGAAGCCTTCTTGATAAATGACATGTCGGCCAGATCATCGTTTCCGGAATCGTCCAGAAGATCCGCAAGCTGGCGTTCCATGCCTTCGATTTTCTTCGCCAGTTCCTTTTTCTTCGTGGCGAATTCTTCCTTCGTCATGGAATCCGGATCGAACAGATAAACGTCCGTTAATCTGGTGACAGCATTTTTTGACTTCTCGATTTCGGACTTCAACAATTCGATCTGATTGTGGTCGCTGGCGCCGTCAGAATCGCCCAGGAAGTCAATATCCGGAATATAGGTTCCATTCCCTACCTGACGAAAAGAAAGCGCCTGGAAGGTCAAATTCAAGCCTTCCGGAAGTATTCCGGCCACACCGTCGAACGTTTCGCCTTTCAGAAGTTCCCTTTCCAGCTTTTCAACCGTGGTTATATTCTTAAAATTCTTCTGAACCCTGGCAAGGTTCGCAATATAATTAAATATAAAAGGCCCGATATAAGATTCGTTTATCGTCCTGGAATTGTCGCAGTCCAACATTCGGGAACGCTGGGCGCAACGATACATTGACGGCCGCCAGCCGTTCGCTCTGGCGCGATCCTTCGACGCGATCATATTAGCGTCGCACTTGCCACAAACCAGGTGTCCGGAAAATGTGTGAACGTACTTCCTGGCGCGTAGATCGGACGTGTCGCGGCTGGATCCGTTCTGATCCATGATCTTATTGCACCGGTCAAATTGCGCCTTGTCAATGATCGCCGGGTGATTGTTTTCACGAACGATCCATTCACTTTCCGGCTTCAATGGGCCGCGCCCGGATTCACGCAGATTATAGCGGTATGTTCCGATATAGAACGGATTCCGAATAATATCGTGGATAAGCTTCGAAGTCCACTGGCCGCCGCGCTTTGACTTGAAATTGTTGTTATTCAGGTATCGCGCTATTTTTATGCTGGATTTCCATTCTTCGTATTTGTCAAAGATAAGTTGAACGATCTTCACTTCTTCCGGATCCGGTTCAGGGAACTTTGTTTCGTTGTTCCAACGATAACCAACCGGCATACGTGCGCCGTTCCACAATCCTTGTTCGGCACGATCCAGCATGATTCCGGTTACACGTTCGGACGTCATGTTTCTTTCAAGTTCCGCAAAAATCAGAATGATTTTAAGCATAGCTTCACCGATCGCGGTTGAAGTGTCGAACTGTTCGTTCATCGAAATAAACGTGACCTTGTGATCTTTTAATTCCTGGTACATTGCCGCGAAGTCCAGAAGATTTCGGGAAACACGATCCACCTTCCACACGATCAGGTGTGAAAATTCGCCAGATCTGACGCGTGACATCATTTCTTGAAAGTGCGGACGTTCCGTGTTCTTTGCTGAATATCCGTCGTCTTCAAAAATCACATAATCTTCAAGCCCTAGAAATTTACAATATTCTTTTAATTTCTTCCGCTGGAACGGAAGACTGTCTTTATCGACCTGGTATCTGGTGGAAACACGGACATATAAAGCCGCCTTTTTCTTCGTCCAGATTTTCAGGTGTTTTTTCACTTTGGCGTATGCCATAAATAGCCCCTTTCCCCAGGCACCGAAAAGGGTATAAAAAAGAAAGCCGATTGATTTTTTCGGCCTTCTTTGCTATAATATAGGGTGCTTATTTCCAATATCAGAAGGCCGTTTTTCGGTTGCCTGGTATTAAAGCCGGTCGATGATTGCAGTCGTTGACCGGCTGTTTTTTTATTTTATTGTTAAATACACTTATTCCGTTATTTCAATATCCCCGTTATCCAGGTAAACACAATAAGATTCTAACGGAGTTCCGCCGAACATTTTCTTTGCGTCGTGTTCTTCACCGTCTACATAGTCAAGAACCGTAACAAGAAGGCGATCGCCGCCACTGTTGATCCGTGTTGTTGTGTTGTTGGCAAAATTTATAATAGCGTGAACTTCGTCGTCGGATTTGAAATATTCTTTGTAATATGACAAAACATAATCTTGAATATTTACATCATTCGATATAGTAGCGTAACGCCATTTTCCGGTTACATCATTAACAACGCTTTTCCAAAATACCGGATCAAGTTCTGAAATGTCTTTGTCGCTAACGCCGACGATTGTATCGCCGGTACGGTGTTCAACTTCCGGAGCCGCTTCGGTTGCTTCTTCCGTCTGCTCGGATTCCTGAACAACGGATTCGCTGACAGCTTCACTTTCCTTATTACTTTCGACCGGTTCTTTTGATTTGCCGCAACCGGTCAGACCAGCAAAAATTGACAGAATCGACATAAAAATCACCACTTTCTTTTTCATAGTCCTATTCCTTTCTATATAAGCCCTTTCATCAGGGCAATTTTATATATATGTTTACAAGGACGGTGATCCGCCTTGTATGTTGCACACTGGCACATTCCCAGATTACACCAGACTTCTTCCGGATCTGATTCTGCTTTTATCCTTGCAAGCCCTTTTTCCTCGTCCTGGAAGTGAACTATGAAGCTTTCTTCTTTTGCCTGACGAAGCTTTTCTTTCTGGGCTGGTAACTGGTGAATTCTTTCCGGGAAACGATAGAAAGGCGCAACATTCGCCTTCGCCTTCTTTTGCCATTTCAAATATATTCGGATCTTCCAGGCCCACACGGCCAGGAAGACGACAACGGCACCGATTATTATTTTCAAAACCACAATATCACCTTCCAAAAATTACCAGTATACCTTGCCGACCATTAAATTTATAATAGTTTAGCCCGGCCTTTTTCTGGAAAAGGGGTGGTGCTAATGATAATTAAATACATAGAATACAAAAGCCGCCGCGTTTACGCGGTCTATTACGCAAATTGCAAAACAATGTATTATAATTTGAAATTTAATGGAAGGACGAAGATATACTTGTTGATCTGGTAGCCTTATAGGCAAGGCCGGGCGTTTTAAACGCCTAGCCCGTTTCTTTATTCCGAACCGGTTTTTCTTCGACCGGCGGAAATTCCTTTTCCAGTTCTTCCGGCGTTTTCGGTACATCACCGAACAAGTCTTCGTCCATACTTCCTGATTCAACCACATTATAAAAGAAATCTCTAACCGTCTGACGCTGATCGGCGTCTAATTTCAAATACTGGTAAACCAGATTATAACTGAAATCGTCAAGATTAAATTCCTTTTTTAACTGATCCATAGTATCAGAAGGGCTTTTTACTTTCATTTCTCCGGATCCGGTTCTTAACCATTCTTCATTTATGGAAAACTCGGAACAGATAAGTTTTATCATAGGTTCTTTTATCTCTACACGACCACGTTCTAAATTATTTATTACGTCGCCGCTTACACCTATTCTTTGACCGAAAGCCGCGCGCGAAAGACCTATTTCTTCGCGTAAGCAACGGATTCTTTCATTCATCACGTCACCCCCTTTCGTTTTATGAACACATAATATCATTATTTCTTTGGTTCGTCAACCAAAACATTTTTATATTTTTTGTAAAAATGGTTGACAAACCAAAATAAAACATATATACTTGGCTTATCAACCAAACAGAAACGGTTGACGAACTAAAAAACAACAGAAAGGGGGCCGTACTTATGGCAAACGAAAAGAACATTACAACAGTACGCGACGAAGACAAATCTTTTATCCGCGTGATTATGTCACTTCCACCGGAAAAGAAAAATCTTATCCAGGGAATTATTATCGGCCTGGATCTGCAAGAGAAACAGACCGCAACGGCGGCCAGATAGGCCGCCAGCACTTCGACATATAGCCAGAACAACCGACTGCAATCGGCGGCTGATGTTGGAAATAAGCGAAAAGAGGTAAAGAAAATTGAATAAGGATTATTACAGCATTTATGACACGTCCCTTTCATTTATCAACAACACAGAATGCAATGGGCCGGACTGGCACAAGCAACACTTTCATCATTACGCGCTTTTACATCGCGTGTTTAATATGTTGAGAAACGAAGGCTTCGAAATCGAAAAGGATAAAAACGTCCCTAAAATTATTCGAAAAAGCCACTTTGTAGGACGACGTGGAGATCTGGAATTTTACGCGGAACGTTACCCTAGAGGATTCAGGATTGAATTCTTCCAGAATGTGAATTTTGAAAATCCAAACGGCGGCGGTTGCGATTTTGAAAAATTTCAGAAAATGCCCTATTTGATACGGCTTCAATACATAAAGTATATGAATAAAATTGTTCGTATCATGAACCAGCTTGAAGATCTGGCGCCGGATCGATCCCGGTTAAATCCGAAACTGGCGGAAGAATGGATCAAATCCCGTTATGTGGAAGAATGGCACCATGAGCAAAAGGACATGAATTTTAATCTTACAGACACAGACGGAGAAGAACAGCCGTCATATAACGGGCTTGACCGTGACAAGAAAGTCCTTCGGAATGGAGATATTAAGTATTTCCGCCACTGGAACGGCTACCTTTACCGGGGCCGCATTTACCACAATATCAATAATATGTGGTGGGTTATCGTTGACAAATACACGGTTAGAAATATCGCCGCGTTTGATTTGTTCGACCTGGGGCTGGAAGATTTTCGCGGCAGACAGAAAAGACCGGTTATCCCAAAAGAATACCAGGAACGCCGGAAAGCAATCGAAGCAACAAGCACGAAGGAACTTGTTAATGAATTAAAACGCCGCAAATGTGCGGCAAATAAAAACATAGAAAGGAAATAAGCACATGGAGAATCGGGAAAAAGAAGTCAAAGACTTCGTGATTAACTACACGGACGGATCCAGCGTCACCGTTGACAAAGGTTTCTTCTGTAATATTCAGGAAGAACCGGACGGCGTTTCAAATCTGAAATTCGAACTTGTAGGGTGTTCCGGAAAAGACCTGGCGACCATTATTTTTGGTTGCGTAAATCTGGGCGCGAAGATGGGATTGTTTGACAAAGAAAGAGAGGAAATAAGCGAATGAGTAACACGAAAGAATCTATTGTTTTGAAGTATGACGACATGGGAATCCCTTCGATCATGCTTAAAGTTGAGAACACGGCGAAGACACCGGAAGAAGCGGATCGAATGTTCTTCGTCCGCGGTGTGGAATATGATTCCATTTATTTAAGCCAGTTTGTTAATTGTATCAGAAACGGACGCGCGTATTCGTTGCCGGCGGTTGATCCGGCCGTAAGAATTAACTTCGACGAAGCAATCGCCGCATGTAAGAGAAAAGGCCGCGGCTGGCACTTGCTGACCTGGGCGGAATGGAAGTATATTCGCGAACATACAATTCCGGATATTCACGGAAATACAAGCTTCGGCAAGTATCACAATGACGAAACGGAAGTCGGAATCGGTATTCCGAATTGTGGAAGAACGCTGACCGGCACCGGCCCGGCGAACTGGTTCCATAACGGAAATAAAGAAACCGGAATCGCCGATGTGGTCGGGCTTGTCTGGAAAATGATTGCCGGACTTCGATTGAAAAGCGGCGTGATCCAGTATATGCCGGATAACGACGCGGCGGCACCTGACGCGGATCTTTCGATTTCTTCGGAAGAATTCCAGGAAGTACACGTTGACGATCTTCCGTTCCCGGATCCGGTAAGAATGGGAGCAAACGAAGACGGCGAACTTGTTATCACGACCGACAAAGAAAAGGTTGACGGCTGGGCCGGTGGAATGAGATCGGAAACATACGTCAATTTGACCGAAGTTCCGCAGATCCTGAAAGACTTAGGAATCATCACGGACGACATGAAGGAAAATTCGGAATGGTTATCAGCAGACGCCGATCTGGAAGAAGCAATCCCGATCGTGGGTGGCGGTTACGACAGCGCTTCGAACGCTGGCCCTTCCGCGTTGTACTTGCTCGACGAACGTTCTGTCGTCAGGACGGCCCTCGGCTTTTTCTCCGCTTGTTTAGGGGAACCTGTTCGCCGATAACTGTAATCTGTTTACCCACGCGATAGCGTGGCTAATAGGCCGGATAAACGGCCAGAAAGGTGGAACTATGAGAAGAAAACCAACAAACCGAACCAGTTACAAAGAAGTTTGCGCGTTATATGAAAAATTCGGTCGTTCCGATTATCGTTTGAGATCGGCCGAAGACATTTTGAACATTCACGGATTCGATATTCGCGAAACGGACGGCTACGAAGATTTAACCCAGGAACAGAAAGAACTGTTCGAAAGCTATTGTGTCACGCACATGAACAGCCTGGGAATGAATACAAAAATAACCATGTGGCCGAAATCGGTTCATTACGTGAAAGAATATGATTATTATTCCGCCCCGGAATGGGACGAAGACGAACAGCGAAATATTCGCTGGGAGATCGGCCGCGAATGGATCATCTTAAAAGCAAACGGAAGAACGAAGAAGTTCAAGAAGTACATGGACGAAGGAAAGACAATGGCCGACGTGGACGCCGTTTCCACCCAGGAAAAGGAATATCTTCGTGTGGACTGGAAATACCAGGGACGCGCCGAATGGTTCCACGTTATGGCCCCGGATAAATACTATTAAGGCGGTGATTCTATGAAGAAGACTTCTGATATTGGAAATAAGAGCCAGGCGGAACGCCTGAAAGACATTTTGAAAAGTTTCGGGATCAATTCCCAGGAAGAACTTGACGGCGCCCTTGCTGGCGCCCTGGAAGCTATGACAATCGGAATTATGACGGACACAATAACCGTTCCGGCTAATTCCGCATAATAAAAAGCGCAACGCGGAAGTTTGGCCCCTCGGACGTTACGCTTTTGACCGTACCCGTGAAAGTACAGCCTTTATTTATTGTAAAGGAAAAGTGTAAAAATGTCAAGAATCGGCGCAAGCGCCAGAAGATATTATTCTGACGGCATTACACGGGTGACGGATCCGTTCTGGAAAATGAAATGTAACAAGTGCGGACACGTCTTTTTATCGTGTATCTGTATAGCAGAATGTCCGACGTGCGGTTCGATGGATCAGAAGGCATTTCTGGACGGAAAGAGCCTTGAAGAAATCAAAACTGAACGCGGCGAACCGACTATCCCTGAATATTTACTTTCAAAAAATCAGAGTTTATCAGAGTAAATCAGAGATAATCAGAGTTTATCAGAGTAAATCAGAGATAATCAGAATTTATCAGAGTTAGAAAGGACGGTGAAAGAATGAACAGACTGGGCTTCCTGGTGCTTTCGATTCTGAAAGCAAACGGAGCAACAAACAAATTATGTTCTATGTCGGTTCGGGAAATCACCGACACAGAAGAAGATTGTGGTTACAAGGAAAATACAATTTTTAAGAAAATAAAGGAATTTGAACAGTCCGGCTACATATGCCGCGGCTTAAAAGAAGGCCGGGCGGACACGTTTTTCATAACGCCGGAAGGGTGCGAATTTCTGGAAAGGGCGAAGAATGAATCGAAATAAAAAACTTTTTGCTAATTCTGTTTTACCCGGCCTTATCTTCTTAATGCTGGCGGCCATCTTCTTAACGCTGGCCGCCATTCTGTATAACAGCAACACGGCACGCGAAGAAGCGGAAAAACAGAAAAAGAATTCAGATCTGGACGGATCACTTGCGACTGTTCAGATCTACAACGAAGAAACGAAATGCTGGGACACATACCAGGGCGTTATTGATTTACATTCCGGACTATACGGAACGTGGCTATATGAGATTAACGGCCAGGAAATCATTTTGACCGGCGCCCGGAATATCGGGAACGTTCCGGCAGAAACCGAACAACAGACGTTCGATAATACAACGAAGGGAGAATCAGACAATGAAAAATAAAATTGCTTTTGTAGCCGTCGGCCAGGCTGGCGGAAATATCGGACAGCTTTTCGAACAGAAGGGCTATAACGTGCTTTACATCAACACAAGCCAGGAAGATCTTGACACGCTTGAAAAGGCGAAATTCAAGTATCATATCCCGAACGGAGAAGGTTGTAACAAGGACAGAAGAAAAGCGAAACAGCTTGTGATCGACGACTTCGACCAGATCGCCGCAGAAATCGAAGCAAAGATCAAGTCGGAATTGATTTTTGTAATCTTCGCCAGCGGCGGCGGAACCGGTTCAGGCGCCGGCCCTATGCTTGCGGATCTTCTGATTGACGACGGAAAGACAATCGGCGCCATGACGATCATTCCAAACCCGGAAGAAAGCGTTAAAAGCCACATGAATTCCTATGAATGTTTTTCAGAACTGACACAGATTCCGGGACTTGCTTCTTGCTTTATCCTGGATAACAACAACGGGGACAAGCTAGAACTGAATTCGCGCTTCGTCGAAGATTTTTGTTCATTCCTGGATATTCCGGAAAAACATAAGAGCGTAAAGGGCAATATTGACAAGGCGGAGATCATCGAAACATTAAAGGCCCACGGAATGGCTGTCGTGACGCGCCAGAAGGCCCAGGAAAGCGCCGAAGTGATTAAGGCTATACATAATACACCTTTCGCCCCGATCGAAGGAGATAGAGCCGTTAAATACATTACGGCGTCATTGTCGGGCAATGTACGAATGGCAGACCTCGAAAAAGACTTAGGAACGCCGATTGACACATTCCAGACTTTCAACGATGAAAACACAATATGTTGTGTTTCCGGGCTGAATTATCCACAGACACGCCTTGATATTGTGTATAACAAGGTTTCAGAGAACAAAGAAGCGATAAAAAAGAACCTGGCGGCAACACATGAAAGCACGATGAAAAAAGACGTGAACTTCCTGGACGACCTGGAACCGGAGAAGAAACCGGCAACAGAGAAGAAGCCGCTTTCGCGCAGAAACATTATGAGTAAATATTTATAAAGGCGGTGTTTTACTATGGCAGATATTAACTGGATCAAGCTTCGCGTTGACATGTTCGACGATGAAAAAATCAAAATTATTCAGTCTATGCCGGAAGGCGACGCGATTCTTGTTATCTGGATCCGGATAATAGCGCTTGCCGGCAAATGTAACGCGAAAGGGCTTGTCCTGATCGAAGACGAATTCCCTTACAGTGACGAAATGCTGGCGACGATATTCAATAAGCCGCTGGCGACCGTTCGCCTGGCACTTGGCACTTTTGAGAAATTCCGAATGATCGAACGAACCGAAAAAGGTATTTATATTTCCAACTTCGAAAAGCACCAGAACACCGAAGGAATGGAGAAAATCAGAGAACAAGCAAGAATCCGAAAGCAGAGAGAGCGCGAGAAAAAACGCGCGCTTCTGGAAGCTGGTAACACGCCGGCACTTCCGGACAATTCTTCGGAAAATCCGGAAACTTTACCGGAAAACGTGACAGACAATGTGACAAGTCACGTGACGTCACGCGTGACAGAGCGTGAAGTCACGAAACAGAATAAGAATAAGAATAAGAATATATATAATATATCTTCTAACGAAGATATAGTCGAAACTTCGGAAAAAACGTCCGAAGTTCCCGACCGAAAATCTGACCGCTTATCTTACGACGAGATCATGAAAGACTTTCACGCTACTTGTCCGGATCTTCCAGGCATACGCGCACTAAACGACGCAAGGAAGACAAAGATCCGTTCGCTGGTGAAGGAACTTGACAAGCTTAAAATCTTTCCTGGTGTTGAGCCGGAAAAGAAGTTACACGTAATCTTCCAGGCGGCACAGAACAGCGATTTCCTTTCTGGAAGATCCGGGAAGTGGAACGGTTGTTCCTTCGACTGGTTAATCAATAAAACAAACGCCCTGAAAGTTCTTGAAGGGCAGTATCAAAACAAAGGGGGCGTAAGCAATGCCGGAAGAACAGATCAGCGACACAATCAGGAAGATGTTTCCGGATCTGATCGCACTACGAACGAAGCACTTGAACGATTCCGAAGAAACCACACCGGCGTATAAGTGCGAAAAATGCCACGATACCGGCTGGGAAATGGTGAAAGAGCCGGACGGACACGAATTTTGTCGCGAATGTTCGTGTGGATACCTTCAAAGATACCGGCTGAACGGTCGCTTGAAGTTTGCGACAATCCCAAAGGAATTCGAAGGACAGACGGTAGACAATTTTCAAACGGATTGTTACAGTACGGCGGCGAATAGAGAACTGGCGGCTATGGCCCAGACGATCGCGAAACGATACGTCGAAAAGTTTGACGAGATCCAGAAAACCGGAAAGGGATTGTATTTTTATTCCAGGGTGAAGGGATCCGGAAAAACACGACTGGCCGTTTCTATCGCGAATGACCTGATCGAAAAGAAATTCATTCAGGCGAAATTTGCGACAACGATTCAGATTTTGGATCAGATAAAAGCAACCTGGGGCGGAATCAGCAAGAACGAAGAATCTGAACAGAAGTTGATTCACGATATTGTTTCGGTGCCGGTGCTTGTGATCGACGATATAGGCGTTGAAGCCGTGAAGGATTGGATCAACGAAAGATTTTACAACATTCTGAACGGCCGCATGATAGAAAAACGCGTCACGATTTTTACAAGTAATTGCAAGATCGAAGAATTGAATTTTGACGACAGAATCACAAATCGAATTGTTAAAATGGCGCTTCCGGTACAGTTTCCGGACGAATCAATTCGAACAGCAATCGCCAGAAAGGAAAACGACGATCTTCTTGATAGATTGTTAGGTGTATAAATGATTATCGCAGTAGATTTTGACGGGTGCCTTGCTTCCGCCGGAACGTGGCCGGAAGTCGGAGAACCGAACGAAGCGCTTATAAACTGGCTGATATGCCTTAGAAAACGCGGCGACAAGGTTATCTTGTGGACGTGCCGCGCGGACGAAGCACTTCAAAAGGCGGTTGAGTTTTGCAAGGTTCACGGCCTGGAATTCGACGCCGTGAACGATAACCTGGAAGAATTAAAACAGTTATACGGCAATAACAGCCGGAAAATATCAGCGGATCTTTACATTGACGACAAGGCGTTGAAGGTAGAGTTCCCGGAAAGGACAAACGATGAATGACGAAGAAAACAAAATCATTGAAAAAATCGAAAAACTGATCGCCTTGTCCGGTTCGGACAATGAGAATGAAGCAAAAGCGGCAATGTTGAAAGCCCAGGAGTTAATGGCAAAATACGAAATCGAACAGGATCGCATTGATCCGGAACGAAAGAAGGAACGCCCGGTCGTTTGCTTTACTTCGCCGATGTTCCGTGATGACTGGTGTGTCGATGTTGGTTCCCTGATTGCAAATAATTTCAGGTGCCGCGCGATCATATCGCAAAGGCGCAACAGCGGCGGCGCGTACCGGCTGAAATTCTTCGGCTTCGAAGAAGACGCGGAAATCAGTATCAACGTTTTCAATTATGCCGTAAAGGTGATCCGAAAGAGAATGGCGACGCTTCGCGCGATATACCGCGACGCGGAACGCGAATTCGGAAGAAATGAAAAGACGGCTTATGTCGATGGATTCTGTTCCGGGCTTTACCGGAATTTTGAAGAACAGAAAAAACAAAGTGAATCCTTCGCCCTGGCGCTTCTGGTTCCGGAAGCAGTTGTTAAATTTGTCGATGAAATTCCAGGAATGGAAGAATATAACCGCCGCGAATATCAGCAAAAGCGCGAAAACGACGTTCTTCGCCAGGCTGGATATGTTGACGGAAAGGCGTTCCAGAACGCCGGCGACAAGGAACGGCTGGCGTATGAATCTTGATAAATTCGCCGGTGGTGAATTAACAAGGTTGATCCGGAAAGGGATCAACGAAATTCTGGATAATATCCGGGACGAAGGGACAACGCCCCAGGCAAGGCGAACGCTGACCGTGAAAATAACATTCCGGCCGGCGAAAGATCGAAAGAACATGAAGATCCAGATTGAAACGAGAGTGAACAAAGCGCCAGTCCGGGCGACTGAAACAAATATGTTTATCGGCCAGGAATTGGACGGTTCACCGGCTTTCTACACGTCCGACGAACAGATTCCCGGACAAATGAGAATAACGGAAGGTGGTTGAATGAATTTTGAAAATTGCAAAGAAAAATATTTTATCATCGTTGAAGGCGATGAAAGGGCGGTTATTCGGGACACGCCAGAAGCCGCAGAGCGAAAGCGAAAAAAACTTGCAAAGTATTGCAAGGGAAGAAAAATCACAGTATTCAAAGCAACAGCCAGAAATTAAAGCGAAATCACCTGGCGAAAGCGTTCCGACCGACGCAATGATTTTAAGGGCGATCGGAACGTGTGAATTCCAGTTCGGAAAAGAACTTCACAGAGTTTCCGAAGCGAAGCTTGAATTTGTTTATGATACCGGACTGGATCTGTTCAAGATCTATGTGATAGCACTTTCAGAAGTGTTCGGCGCTATCATGTTTTATATCCCCGAAGACATGGCGGAAATGATAGGCCGCAAGGTCGCGACGCTTCCGGATCAGGGATTTCACGATTATTTGTGTCACCTGATCGAAGCGGCGGCACAAGTCAGGCATATAGCCGAAGAAAATGGCGTCCACAGCTACGACGCAGACGCGGCCGGCGCGGAATTGCTGGAAATGTCAAGACGATTTTCCGGAATCGGAGTATCGACAACCGAAGCAATAAACGCCATGACGTCACTTGTAAGAGCCGCGGCACACGAAGCGGATAGACTGATTGAAACAAGGATCCGCCCGAATAACTGGCTGAAATTACATGGCTATCCTATGCGAAGAAAAGGAAAGGGGAGAAAAAGAAAATGAATAAATGGATCGGAACCGGAAAAGTGATAAAAGATCCGACAATCCGTTACAAAGAGGACAAGGCTTCGTTCGTAGCCTTTACGATGATGTGTAAGAGAAACAGAAAGATCAAAGACGGCGACCAGGCGGTCGATTTTATCGACTGTATTTGTACCGGTAATATTGCCGAACTGGCGCGCCAGTATTTGAGAGATGGAAAGAAAATCGAAGTCATGGGGCCGTTACAGTCCGGAAGCTATATCGACCGCGAAACCGGAAAGAAGATTTATACAAAGACAGTATTCGTCGAAGAATTGAATTTTGCGGAAACAAAGGCCGAAGAAGAAGCACGCCGCCAGGTAGAAGGACAACCGGAGCCACAGCCGGCACCAGATAATAGCTTCATGGATATTCCGGAAGGCGTAGACAGCGAACTTCCGTTCAATTAAGGGGGGCGCCGATGAATAAAGACGATTTGAAATACAACGCCGAAGGCTATCGCGATAAAACGGCGGAAACAGCAATCAGGGCGGCGGATAAGCCGCCGAAATCGTCATACCAGCCACCGTATGAAGTTACGGAAATGGTCGATATGTTCCACAAAATCGCCAGGGCCTACGGTTATGACATTGATAACAGAATCGCTTTCCGGGACAGAAAGTCCGGAACGGTTTACAGATAACAGAAAGGAAAAACGAAATGGAAGCGAAAGAATATCAGAATTTAGCAATGAGAACAAATGACGGAAAGGGAACGGATCGTTTATTAGATTGGACAAATGTTGACGCAAACGGAAAAATCAAAGACCCGGGCGGACTTCTTAACGGGTGCCTGGGGCTTTCCGGAGAAGCCGGAGAACTTAACGACCTTGTGAAAAAGTGGATCTTCCACAAGAAGCCGCTGGATCGCGAACACATGAAAAAAGAAATCGGTGATGTTTGCTGGTACATTGCGGATATTTGCCATTCGATGGGCTTCGACCTGGGCGAGATCTTCCAGATGAACATTGACAAATTAAAAGCCAGATACCCGGAAGGCTTTTCGGAACAGAGAGCAAATAACAGATCCGAAGGCGATATTTAAGGCGGTGCAAATGGACGAGGAGTTTATAAAATTTCTTGGTAGGGCGACAGCATATCTTTTCATGTTGTCGCTGGCTGTTTTAAGTGCCGGGATTGATAAAATCAAGAAAAGGAGAGCGAAAAGAAATGGGCGAAATACTGATCAACATAACACCGGAACAGTGGGAAGCACTAAAGAAAAGCGAAACGATAACCATTGAAACAAAGAATCCGATACCGGTTGAATCCGGATCAGAAGTGATCTGTTATATCCTGAATACCGGAATTGTTGGAAAATTCGAAGTGAAGGACACTGAATATTTAATCACACATGCAAAACTTAACAAAATCAATCCGAAGCCGGAAACGCTGATCGAATTCGATTATTCATTCCCGATCGAAACAGCGAAGCCACTTCGTAAATCGTGTAATATCGCGGAAGAAGGCTGGTGCGAAATTAAGAAATATACGCGAAATAAGGTTGCGTATAGCATGGACGGCGAAAATTATTCCGCAATGTATGACACAGCCGCGGAAGCGCTGGAAGACGCCAGGAACGAAATTGAATACATGATCGAATCCAGAAAGAAAGGATATAAGGTTGTTCTTCCGGAACGCGTCTTCGTCGGAGAATGTGAACTTTACCGGCCGTCGCTTTTATCTTGCGGATATGATGTGATCGAAGCTGTTCAGACTGACGCATACGACGAAGGCGGAGAATATGCGGAAAACTACCTTGACGACGTAACAAAGGAACAGCGCGAGGAACTGGAAGAACAGCTTGACGTTGTGTTCAATGCCTGGCTTGAAAAATATGATCTTTATCCGAATTTCTACACAATACCGGCATATGAAACCTATAAATACATAGACGGAAAATTTGAAAGGGAAGAAGAATGAAGATTCTGGCAGTAATCGGAGCCTTCGCAATTATGATTTTATTCGCTTTCGTATGTGGTGCAATCATAGCGCAACAGACAGACGACGAAAAAATCCGCGAAGATCTTGAACAAGAAGAATGGTTGTCGAAGCTGAAAAACAGAAAGGAAAAGAAAAAATGACACTGGAAGAAAGAATTAAAAGATTTATGGCGCTAATGACGGAAGCCACCCAGGAAACCGGAATCACCGTGGCCGTGGAGCATGGCGCGCCGCTGGTGGTGTTCGATTTACAGAATCAGGAACCGATCAATCTTGAAATTACAGTCGGAACCGAAGTGGAGCGAAAAAACGGCGTAACGTCAATAACGACTTTTGATAAGTCACAGATAGAGGAATAGCAAAGCAAAGGAGAAAAAGAAAAAATGAACACAGAAGTTATGTTTTCGAGTAAAACGGACGCGTGGGCGACACCGGCGGACTTTTACCAGAAATTAAATTCTGAATTTCATTTTGACCTTGATCCATGCGCGGACGAATATAATCACAAGTGCGATTTGTATTTTGATAAAAACACAAATGGCCTTTTGCAATCGTGGGGGGGGGCATAACGTTTTTGTAAATCCGCCTTACGGCCGCGAAATTGGAAACTGGGTTGAAAAGGCTTTCAGAACAAACGAAGAACACGGAAATCTTGTGGTGATGTTGCTTCCAGCCAGGACAGATACAAAATGGTTCCATGAATACATTTACCACAAAGCGGAAATTCGCTTCGTTCGCGGAAGGCTGAAATTCGGAAACAGCAAAAACGCCGCCCCGTTCCCTTCGATGGTGGTTATCTACAACCAGAAAGGAATATAAACAGATGGCAAGAAAAAATAAAAACAAAAAGCCTGAATATGTCGTTATTTGCCGCGAATTCAACCGCGCGGCCGCCAGGATAGACATAACGGTCATTGACAAAGGCGTCACGGATCACTTGCTTAATAGCTTGATAAAACTACATGAAAGAGATCCACATAAAAGATATTTCCTGACGCTGAAAAAAGACTATCAGGTTTACGGTGCGCTTTATAAAAAACAGATCGAAACAATGTCTATCAAAAACAATAAAAGAATTGTGGAACTGGGGGTTGTGCTTGATGATTGAATTTGACGGAATGAGCCGGCCGGAAATAACAAAAATATTATCAATTTCAACCGAAAAAAACATAAACCCTAATAACGACACAAGGATATACTGGGCGAAAGAAGTAACTTTTGATTATTCCACAACGGCGGCCGGCCGTGTGGATTTTATGAGGTTTAAGCCGGTTAATAATAGTGTTTCTGGAATCGAAAAAGGTGATTTTTATTGTTTTGAAGTAAAATCGTCGGTCAATGATTTTCATTCGAAAAACGGACATAATTTTCTAGGTGATTTTAATTATTATGTCATGCCTGAAAACGTATTCGATGAAGTCAAGGGAGAAATACCGTACAATGTCGGCGTATTTGTTCCGAAATGCAAAAGCCATTTCGGCGACTGGTACGATCTGAAATCTGTTAAAAACGCCAGGAGAAAAGACAGAACGCGTCCAGTTTCTGAAATGTTGCTTATGATGTTTCGATCGGCGGCCAGGGAACGAAAAACAGAACAGAAGAAGGCGACGCTTTCGGAAGATGGAATCGCGGTTCAAAGCTTTAGTAATAGATTAAAACAGACGATTTGCGACAAAGGAATGACACAAAGAGAATTAGCCACCGCGACCGGAATTTCGGAAGTGTCTATCAGCAGATACATAAACGCCGAAAGATTACCAAAGATAACAGAATTCAAGAAAATAGCGGTCACACTAGGAGTAACGACCGATTATCTACTTGAATGAAACGAAGAAAGGAAAAGAAAATGGCGAAAAAATTTAATGATCCTAAAATGTGCGGCGCCTGGCGTTGCGACGAATTTTCATGTGGGAATTATAGCGATTCCGATTATGATTGCAATAATAATTTATGCCATGTGTGCGCGACCGGACAAAAATGTCTGAATTGCGACAACTTCGAAGATTGCGAATTCGGAAAAGACAACATGAAGATTCAGAAAATGAGAAATTCAAAAGGATAGTCGAAAATGAGCAAAGAAGAAGCAGTTTTGATATTGGAAAAGGCCGGATATACGGCAAAAGTCGAAAATTCGGTCGTTATAGCAAAGATTGAAAAGTTTTCACAGAAGGAATTTGACAAGGTTCGGAAAATTCTTCGTGAAGCTGGATATAATAGCAGTTTCGGCGTGAAAAACTGGAAAGAAGGTGAAAAGAATGTCCCAGGAGAAGAAAAAGAAATCTGACCTGAAAGTCGGCGACACGATAAAGTGTCACGATCCGGACGATATGATCGACACGATGAACGAACTTGTGAAATCCGGCGTTGAAACTGATTTTCTGTATAAAAAAGACGGAAAAGAAGGCTTCTGGCTTGTAGTAACCGGATATTACTAAAAGTATTTGATTTGACAAAAAATAAGTGGTAAAATAAAAAGACGGAACGCCGATCAGCAATTCCGCCCTAAAAAGTAGCCTTTAATAATTATAACACGAAAAGTTATAATTGCAAGGGGAAGCTGAAAATGGCGAAACCATCGAATTCAAACGAAAGGAATCTTTTTACAGACATTGATCTTCAAATTATGCTATGCAACGAGAAGATCAAGAATCACCGAAGATCTATCGAAAAAGTGAAAAAAATGTGTGGCTGGTATGGCCCTTCTGGCGTTGGTGGGATTGACTATTCGAAGGAATCTTTCCCTTCGACACATATTTCATTCGCCGAAGGCCTGGAAATGATCGACCGTGACACGGAAAAGATAAACCAGCTTACGGAAGAACGAAAAGATCTTCGCCGAACCATGCGACGCGTGAAAAAAATCTATGCCGGACTTTCCGGAATGGAAGCACAAGTTTACTATTGCCGCGTGATTCAGAAAAAAACACAAGCGGCCGCCGCGGACGAAATCGGACTTTCTGTTCGCCAGTTCCAGAGAATCGAAAGCGATATGAAGGACAAAGGGCTGATTTAAAAATGAAAATTTTTTGAAACGAAAATTTTTTCACTTTTTGAAACGTTGATTTTTCAAGAAATCCACATTTTACAAGGATTTACGCGAAAATTACATGTCGTGTTTTATGTCGTGTTTTTGTCGTGAAATACGTCGTGGAAATGTCGTGTCAATCCGTGTTAATATATTAGCGTTGATAAGTGAATCAAAAATTCCTTGAAAGGCGTCGCCAGAAATGGCGGCGCTTTTTACGTACATAAAAAGGGGGTGGCCCGATGAATACGGTCGAACCGATCAGGGACATGGATCTTGTGATGGATTTGGCCGAATACCTAAAATCGAATAATGAACGTGATTATGTTCTTTTCATGTTTGGCATTTATACCGGGCTTAGAATTTCGGATATTTTGAAATTCCGAATTCGTGACGTCCGGGAAAAAGACGCTGTTTATATCAGGGAGAAAAAAACCGGGAAGGAAAAAAGATTCCCGATAAATTCCGAACTGAAACCTATTATCGAAGAATATATCGCCGGTAAAAGAGATTATGAATATCTATTCAAATCGCCACGATACCCGAATAAGCCTATCACCAGACAGCAAGCGTATAACGTATTGACTGACGCGGCGAAGGTGTTCGGCCTGGAAGCAATAGGCACGCATACGCTACGAAAGACATTCGGCTATCACATGTACCAGCAAACACACGACGCGGTTACACTGATGGAGATATTCAATCACGCAGACATAAGCGTCACCCTTCGATACATTGGTATCAACCAGGACAACAAAGATAAGCTGATTAAGAGCCTGACCTTTAAGCATGGCAAGGGCAAGAGATAGCATACACAAGAAGCCTTCCTATCCACACGGATAATCGGAAGACTTCTTTCTTTTTGCCCTTTACTTGACACAACGGGGCGTTGACAAGTGAAGCGTGATCGTTTTCGTTGCGTTTAATAGAAAGGAAAGGCGCACAAGTGACTTGACACAATTACAAGATATGTCAAGAGAAGGGGACGACAAGGCACCCGGCCAGGACGTGAAAATCATCGTGGAATTTTTTCCCGAACTTTCGTAGGTTCTTCCGGCGACCGAATCAGCCCCGCGGGTAAGCGAAGCCCAAAATCTTCCTAGATACAGACAAAAAATAACAGAAGTTGCCGTTACCGATTTGACCGGAAAGGGGGCGAGGATATGGCAAAAGCAGAAACAGAATCAGCAAAAATCACGAACGTAGACAGCTTGACCGTATCGGCCGCCGTCCTGGGCGATATATTCGGCGTGTCAGACAGACGTATTCGTCAGATGGCAGAAGAAGGAATCATCGTCCGCGTGGCGAAAGGCCGGTACAACTTCCAGGAATCCGTTAAGAATTATATTTTGTCCTTGAAGCTTGCCGTTGACACGGCGAACCAGGACAATCCGGACGGAGAACTGAACATTGAAGAAGAAAAAGCACTTCACGAAAGAGTTAAGCGCCACATTTCAGAGCTTCGTCTTCAAACCATGAAGGGAGAACTTCACAAGGCCGAAGACGTCGAAAAAGTAATGACCGACATGCTGACGTCATTCAAAACAAGGGTTATGAACATTCCTTCAAAGGTTGCGCCGGTGCTGGAAAGCCGCGACGCCGGATTTATCAAAGATCGCCTGACAGCGGAAGTCACGGAAGCCTTAAACGAATTGAAAGACTACGATCCGAAGGCTTTTTATAGTGACGAATACGTCGAAGGTGAAGACGATGATTAAATCAGAGCCAGACAGAAAACGTTCGAAAGATTTAGGTATCGACTTAAAGACAATCAAATTATTTGAAAAGATAGCGAAAGCAGTAGCGCCGCCGCCTATTATGACGGTTAGCCAGTGGGCGGACGCCGAAAGAAGACTATCGGCAGAAAGTAGCGCCGAAGCCGGACGCTGGAATACAGACCGCGCACCTTATCAGCGCGAGATCTTGGACGCCGTAAACAATCCGGAATGTGAAGAAGTGGTGATTATGTCTTCCGCACAGGTTGGAAAGACAGAACTTATTCTGAACACAATCGGATATTATATCGACTACGATCCGGCGTCGATCCTGGTCGTAAACCCGACAATCGAAATGGCCCAGACCTTTTCGAAGGACAGACTGGCGCCAATGATCCGCGACACGCCGGCACTTCGCGGAAAGGTTCGCGACGCAAAATCAAAGAATTCCGGAAACACAATTCTTCACAAACAGTTTCCGGGCGGTCATATCACTATGGCCGGGGCAAATTCGCCGGCTTCCCTGGCGTCAAGACCTATCAGAATCGCCTTAATGGACGAGATCGACCGCTATCCGGCCAGCGCTGGAACAGAAGGAAACCCGATCAAGTTAGCCGAAAAGCGAACAACGACCTTCTGGAATCGTAAAAAAATAAAGGTTTCAACGCCGACAATCAAAGGACAGAGCCAGATCGAAGCCGAATTCCTAACCGGATCACAAGAAGAATGGTGCGTTCCTTGCCCTTGTTGCGGAAAATACCAGCCTTACGAATGGGGAAGGATTCATTTTTTAGATGTGACGATGGAATGTAAATTTTGCGGCGAACATATTCCCGAAGTGGACTGGAAACAGCAAAAAGGAAAATATATTGCACAATTTCCGGACAGAAAGCGAAAAAGAAGCTTTCACCTTAACGAATTAGCGTCACCCTGGAAGCACTGGGAAGAAATTATCCGGGAATTCAGGGAAGCACAAAAGGAATTGAAGGAAAACGGCGACATTAACAAAATGAAAACCTGGATCAATACGACGCTTGGCGAAACATGGGAAGAACGCGGCAAAAGTGCCGACGATGATTCTATCATCGGACGCCGCGAAAGATACGAAGCAGACATTCCGGACGGCGCCGTCGTTCTCACGGCCGGCGTGGACGTTCAGGACGACCGTTTCGAAATCGAGATCACCGGCTGGGGCCGCGGTTATGAATCGTGGGGCATTAAGTACGATAAGATTTTCGGCGACCTGGAAAAAGAAGAAACCTGGGATCTTCTGGAAAACTATCTTGATAAAGAATTTTACTTTGCTTCCGGAAGTTCGCTTCTGATCGCTTGCACTTGCATAGATACCGGCGGCCATTTCACGACACAATGTTACAAATGGCTAAAAAAAATGGAGCGAAAAAGCAAAAGAATTTACGGCGTTAAGGGTATGGGTGGCCCAGGTATTCCACTTATACACAAGTTATCCACAAACAACCAGCTAAAAGTTAAAGTTTTTATCCTGGGCGTGGATTCCGGAAAAGAAATACTTATGACGCGGCTTAATACGGTTGACGAAGGGCCGGGGTATTGCCATTTTCCGATCAATGCCGACCGTGGATATAACGAAACCTACATAAAGGGACTTAACAGTGAACAACGCGTCGTTCACATAAAAGACGGGCGCCCGGTTATCAAGTGGGTAAAGAAAGCCGGCGGAATCAGAAACGAACCGCTGGATCTTCGAAACTATTCCACAGCCGCGGTCGAGATTCTACGTCCTGACTGGGACGTCCTGGAATCAAAGGTCAAGGCCGGAATTAACTACATGAAAAGACAACCGGCGAAAAAGACCGGAAAACGAAAAACTGGCGCCTTAAACCGCGGCGTACAGTTGTAAGGCGGTGAAATATGTTAAGCAACACACAGAAAGAACGCCTGGAACGCTACAAATCCAGGCTGAATATGTACCTGGAAGCGGAAGAAGCTGTTCTTCTTAACCAGGAATACACGATCGGGACGAAAAGCTTAAAACGTGCCGATCTTGGAACTATCCGGGCGGCTATTAAAGACCTGGAAAAACAGATTGATTTATTAGAATCAGGCGGAAAAAACAAGGCTTTCCGATTTGTTCCGCGTGATATTTAGAAAGGCGGTGGCTGAAAAGTGAATATTATCGACAAAGCGATTGAAGCTTTCAATCCGGCGGCCGCCCTGAAGCGACAACAGGCACGAATGGGAATGGAACTGATCCGAACATTTCAAAATTCAGGATATGACGAATCGGGGGCTTCCAGAACAAAAAATTCAATGCGCGGCTGGTCGGCAAGATCAAAAAGTCCGCAAGAAGACATTGACAAGAATCTTCCGACACTACGCCAGCGATCAAGAAGCTTGTATATGTCGGCGCCGCTGGCCGCTTCGGCAATCAAGACAAACCGAACGAATGTAGTTGGCGAAGGATTGAAACTGAAAAGCACGATCGACTATTCCTATCTTGGAATGACGCCGGAAGCGGCGGCAGAATGGCAACGCCAGGCGGAACGCGAATTTGAATTATGGGCGGAATCAAAGTTTTGTGACGCGATACGATCGAATAATTTTTACGAAATCCAGCAAACGGCGTTAATGTCGTGGCTTATGAATGGCGACGCTTGCGTCCTGGTAGAGTACGAACGCCCGACGAAGTTCTTCCCGTATGGGTTGCGCGTCCGCCTGATCGAATCGGATCGAGTTTCAACGCCACACACGACCGGAAATAACGTGAATTTATACGCAAAGGACTTACAGACCGGGAACCGGATCTATAACGGCGTTGAACTTAACGACGCTGGCCAGATCGTGGCATATCATATTTGTTCGACCTACCCGAACGGCAATCTTCACACGGAAAAGAAGTGGACGCGCGTAAAAGCCTTCGGCGACAAGACGGGAATCCCGAACGTGTTAATGATCTACGAAACAGAACGTCCGGAGCAATACCGCGGTGTCCCTTACCTGGCGCCGGTCATTGATTCGTTGAAACAATTAACCAGATACAGCGAAGCCGAACAAATGGCGGCTGTTATCAACGGATTCTTCACGGTGTTTATTACATCGGAATCCGGAGCGCAAGACGTAGGGTTCACCGGAGTAGTTCCGGAAGACGAAGAAGTGACGAACGATAATGTCAGTTACGAACTGGGGCCTGGAATGGTGAACATGTTAAATCCGGGCGAAAAGGTCGAAATCGCTGACGCGAAAAGACCTTCGACGAATTTTGACGCGTTCGTGACCGCGCTTTCAAAGTATATCGGCGCCGCGCTGGAAATCCCGGTCGAACTACTGACAAAGAACTTCATGTCAAGTTATTCCGCTTCACGCGCCGCCCTTCTGGAAGCTTGGAAGGCTTTTCGAATGAAAAGGGCGTGGCTTGCCGCTGATTTTTGCCAGCCGATATATGAAATTTTCCTGATCGAAGCGATTTCTTCCGGAAGATTAAAGGCACCGGGATTCTTCCTGGATCCGATGATTAAAAAAGCATATTCCGGCGCGCAATGGAACGGCCCAGCCCAGGGAATGATTGATCCGGTCAAAGAAGTGAACGCGGCAAAAGAAAGAATATCAATCGGAATTTCGACACGCCAGAAGGAAACAATCGAAATGACCGGCGGCGACTTTGAAGCAAACGTCGCCCAGCTTGCACGCGAAAATGACCTGATGAAAGAATACGGCATTTCTGGCGCGGCACCGTCCGCACCGGCTGAAAATAAAACAGAAAAGGAGAATATTGACGATGAAGAAGGCAACAAAGAAGACAAAGTTCCTGAACATGGCGACACCGGCGCCGAAGGTCAATAAATTCTGGAACTTCACAGAACACGGAAACGACGCCGAATTACAACTTTTCGGAACGATTTCTTCGGAAGAAGACTGGTGGAGTGACGATTGTGTCACTTACAGAAATTTTATTAACGATTTGAACGCGCTGGGGCCTAAAGACAATATAAACGTATTGATCCAGTCCCAGGGCGGCGACGTATTCGCGGCAAATGCGATTTATAACGCGCTTGTGGCAAACAGCGCAAAGATTACCGCGACAATTATCGGAATTTGTGCTTCCGCCGCCACGATCATTTTACAAGCGGCAGAAACACGCAGAATCGCAAAAAACGGCGTAATTATGGCCCACAATCCAAAAGTAACGGTTTATGGAGCCTACGAAGCGGACGATTTGCGAAAGTTAGCGGAAGCAACCGACAAAGTAAAAGATTCAATCAAGGCCGTTTATCGCGATCGCCTGGGAAAAACAGACGACGAAATCGAAGAAATGATGAACGAAACGGCCTGGTATGTCGGCCAGGAAGCCGTTGACAATGGATTTTGCGACGAAGTGATCGAAGAAAACTTCACGAACGCCGCAGTCACAAATGAAGGAAGATACAGTTTCAAGAACTATGTGGAACCTATTCTTCCCGACGATGTTCGAAAAAAGGTTCAGAATCTTTCTAAAACGCCGCAGAAGGACGACGGGACTTTTTTTAATAAAACCAATCCACAGAAAGGAAATAATGACATGGGACAGAATCAGAACCAGAACACGGCGCCGGTGAAAATCGAGAACGCCGCACAGTTGCGAAGTGCTTATCCCGATATGATAAATCAGATCGTGGACGAAGCTATTCAGAACGAACGCGATCGCTTAAAAGCCATTGACGAGATCGCGAACGGAATTCCAGACGACGTTTTGAAAAAGGCAAAGTATGACGAGCCGCTTTCCGCCGCCGATCTTGCACTGGCACAGATGAAAGCGAACAACGCCGCCGGAGTGCAGACGATGACAAATGTTGTTGACGATCTGACAAAATCCGGATCCGGAGAGGTTGGAGCAGTTCCGAACGTTGGAAACGACGCCGGAGCGCAGACACCGGAACAGAAGGAAGCCAAAGTTCGCGGATTTGCAAACGCGTTAAAGGGCGACAAGAGAAGAAAGGAGAAATAAATCATGGGATTATATGAAAAAGTCGGCGAATTTACGCCGGATTCACTTTTTGCGTCACCTGACTACCCGGTTTTGAAAGAAGGAATCGGCCTGAAAAAAGGTCAGGGCGTATTGAAACGCGGATCCCTTATCGTGAAGGGATCTGACAAACACGCTTATCTTGCCGGAACAACCGTTTCTTCCGTTACTTTGAAGGTGTTCGGAATCCTTACAGACGACGTAGACACCGGATCAGAGGATAAAAACGAGAACGTACCGGCTACGTGCTACATTACCGGACATTTCAACCGCGGCGCGGTGATTGTTAAGTCCGAAGCAACTATTGACACATACGAAGACGATATGAAGGGCGTCGGAATGTACCTTCGTAACGGCCAGAAATACGAGTAAACAAGGGGGTATTAAATCATGTCTGATTACACAACACGCGAAATGATGGAAGCGTTCGACCAGACGCCGCCTGTCAAAACCTTCTTACAGAAGACTTTCTTCCCGACAGAGGAAACGCATGTTTCCGAAAAGGTTGAATTTGATGTAAGAAAGGGAAAAAGAATCATGGCGCCGCTTGTAAGTCCTAGAATGGGCGGAAAGGTTATCACACGCCAGGGATTCAGAACAAACCAGTTCACCACACCGAAGATTGCACCTGAAAGACCTATAACAATCGACGACATTACACAGCGTGCGATCGGAGAGAACATTTACAGCCAGAGAACACCAGAGGAAAGAGAAGACGAACTTCTGGCGAAGGACTGGACGGATCTTGAAGAATCAATCGCACGAAGAAAAGAGTGGATGTGCCGCCAGATCCTTTTTGAAGGAAAAATCGACGTTGAGGACGAGGAAGAAGGACTTGACGTTCAGATCGACTTCGGATTCTCAAATATCACCTATCTGGGAGCTGACGCGAAGTGGTCACTTGCCAGCGTGGATCCTTTGAAGGTACTTCGCGAGATCAGAAGAAAGATTATCAAGGCGACCGGAAAGGCCCCTGATATTGCGATCTTCGCGTCTGACGCAATCGAGGACTTCGTAAATAACCCTTATGTCATGAAGGCCATGAACGTTCTTAACATGAAGAATGTTGTTATTGAGCCGCGTGTGGTAGATCCGGCGCTTACCTTCTACGGAAGAATCGCAGAACTGGATCTTGACATTTACACTTACGACGAGTGGTTCTTAAACGACGAGGGCGACGAGGAAGCAATGATCCCGGCCGGAACTGTTCTGATCGGACATTCCGACGGCGAAGGACAGGTTGAGTATGGATCTGTTACCCAGATGGAAGATAAGAAATTCGTCACTTACGAAGGAAAGCTTGTTCCGAAGGAGTACGCAGACGAGAAGAACGAAGTTAAGATGTTACGTCTTACTTCTCGTCCACTTCCTAGACCTTACGACGTTGATTCCTGGGCGATTATCTACGTTGACGGCACAAAAGCAGAGTAGGGGGCGATTATATGGCATACAGAACAAAAATCGAGGTAAGAACCGGCGGCAAGAAATACCTTCCTGGAACAATCCTTCCGGAAGATATTTCACCGCTTGATCTTGCGTTCCTTAAAAGAAAAAAATTCGTTGAGGTTGTAGACGCTGATCCGCTGGCAACGCTTGCAACGGAAGATTCCGACGAAGATCCGGACAATGACGGATTCACAGACGGGTTCGGCGGTGTAGACAGCTTGAAAAGCGCTGACGAGATCATGAAGCTTCGCTCAAAGGCCGACGTTGCACAATACGCGGCTTCTATCGGGCTTGATCTTGGCGAAGATTACAAAGACAAGGCCCTGGACGATCTGAAAGAAACAGTTATCAATTTTCAGGAAGAAATGGAAGCTGGTTCTGACGACGGATCCAACAAGTAATGAAAAGCTTCAAAGAACAGCTTGAAAAAGATTTTGAAACCACATTCTTCAATACGGACGAATTCGCGGAAATTCACGAATTGCAAGGAAATGAAGTTCCGGTCGTAGTTGATAACGACATAATTATCACGCTTTCACTTGGAAAACATGCGGACGCCGACGGAATATTCACCGACGATAAAATGATTTTCGTACAAAAAAAATACCTGGAATTTGAACCGGTGGCCGGTCAACACTTATCCTTCGACGGAGAGATCTACCCGATCAAAACTGTTAATGAAGATATGGGCGGCTATACGATCATTCTATCAGGTAACGAAGATTGATCGTTTCGGAAATAAAGGTTTCCGGCATTGAAGACGTTGAAAAACGTTTAGGAAACATGAAAAAGAACGCCCCGACGGTTGTTTCCAGGGCAATCAATAGGGCGATTCAGAACGTAAAGAAGAATATGGGAAAAGAAACGTCGGAAAGGTATTTTATCACGTCCGGCGAAGTGAAAAAGACTGTCAATGTCACAAAAGCCACAAAGTCACGGCTTCAAGCCGCGGCAATTTCGCAAGGTGCTGGAATTGCCTTGTCAAAATTCAAGGTAAATCCAAAAACACCGGTTCGATACCGTGGGGCGTCCAGATCGCCGAAGGTATATCGTGCCGGTGTTAAGAAGGCCGGCGGCGTAAAGCCACTGGACGGAAACCCGAAGTCTTTCGTTGCTGTTATGAAATCCGGACACGTCGGCGTTTTTTCCAGAACGTCCGCGAAAAGCCTTCCGATCAAACAGCTATACGGCCCGTCTGTTCCGCAGATGGTGAAGAATGAAGACATTATGGATAAGATCAACCGCGACGCAAACGAAACGCTTCAAAAACGAATTGACGCGGAGATCAACAACCTTTTGCGAAGGGGGTAAGACATGCAGACAGATATTTTTTTACAGAAGACACTTGTTGAAGTTGTGAAAGAAGAACTGAAAGGATATGTCACGTTAAACAATGGCGAAATGGTAGAATTCAACGTCTATCCGCAGAATTTACCAGCAAAGCAAGGGAAGAATGACAAAGACCACTTTCCTTACGTGCTGGTGTGCCTGGACGAAGAAACGATCGCTGGGGAAGATTCAAACAATATTTGTTCAATCTATTTTCTGGTTGGAATCCAGGATCAGAACCCGAACCGCCAGGGACATTTTGACGTTGCGAATGTCTTAAATAAATTACAAGACAGATTCCTGAAAGATCGTCTGATAGATCAGCGATACAGAATCCAGTTCCCGATCACAAAGAAGTTCCAGGAAGAAGACACGTGGCCGAAGTTTATCGGCGGAATGTCTACTTTATGGGACGTTAGTAAAATGGAAATGAGGGAAACCGAATATGACTAGAAAAGAAAATAAAAAGGTCATGTATTTAGGGCCTACAATTCGCGGCGTCGTTAAAAACGGCGCTGTTTTTGAAGGTGGAATTCCGAAGAATCTTGAAAAGATCGCCGGAAAGAAACCGATTATTCAGAATTTGATCGTTCCACTTGAAAACATTGTGGACGTTTCAAAGAATATCCGCGTCGAAGGAACAGCGGAAGCGATTGCCTTCGATAAAATCGCAGAGATCAGCGAAGCGGAAGTAAAAGAGTTTACGGAAGGAGAGTAAAAAGCTATGTCTAATTACAAACATGGTATCAGGACAAGCCGCCAGTCTACACAGTTAGCCACGCCGGTAACGTCCGACGGCTGTTTACAGTGTATCATCGGAACGGCACCGGTCAACCTTGCCGCCGATCCTTATGACACAGTGAATAAGCCTTTCGTCGCATACAAGAAGGCGGACGCGATTTCCGCCCTGGGATATAGCGACGATTTCAAGAATTACACATTATGCCAGAGCGTTTACGCGACATTCGACGTCTTCGGAGTTGCCCCGATCGTGCTTATTAACGTTCTGGATCCGAAGAAACATGTATCAGCGGAACTTTCAAAGACATTCGACGTCGTAGGCGGAACAGCAAAGGTCACAGAAACCGGAATCCTTATGGATAAGCTTTCCGTATCTGACGAAACCGGCGCAACAAGCTACAAAGCAGACGAAGACTATATCGCTTCTTTCAATTCAGACGGTACAGTTTCAATCGCAATCGTGGCAACCGGAGCCGCAAAGAGCGCGAAGAAAGTAAAAGTGACTTACGTTCAGATCGATCCTTCGAAGGTCACATATCAGGACGTGATCGGAAGCTATGACGTTGCTTCAAAGAAGAAAACTGGAATGGAACTGATCGGAAACGTTTATCCGAAATACGGAATTGTTCCTTCTTTACTTCTGGCGCCTGGCTGGTCACACATTCCGGCGGTAAATCTTGCGCTTAACGCAAAAGCGAACCTGATTTCTTCCCTTTTCACAGCGAAGGTCGTGTCAGATATTGACACAGACACAGAAAAGGCAGAATCAGCGGACGAAGTAAAGGAATTCAAGGATAAGTCCGGATATTCCGACAGAAACACAATTCCGACATGGCCGCTTGTTGGCGTCGGTGATTATGTTTATTACTTTTCCGCCCAGCTTGCGGCAAGCTTACAGTATTTAGCCGCAAATAACAGCGGCGTTCCTTCAAGAAGTCCTTCAAATAAGGATCTTAAAATCACCGGAACCTACAACAAGGCCGGCGATGAAATTATCCTGGATATGGACGAAGCGAACGATTATTGTAACGCTTGCGGCGTAGTTACCGCGATCAATATGAACGGCTGGAAAGCTTGGGGAAATAATACCGCGGCTTACCCGTCTTCAACAGATCCGATCGACAGATGGATCAACATTGTAACTATTTTCGATTACATCGAAAACAACTTCAAACTTTCGTTCTTCCAGAACGTGGACGATCTGACAAATTACAGACTGATTGACGAAGTAGTTTCCGGATTCAACATTCAGTTGAACGGCCTTCAGGGATCCGACGATATAGCCGGCGGCGAAATCGTATTCGACCACGAAGAAAATCCGATCGCGAATATCCTGGGCGGACACATTAAGTTCCATACAAGAATCGGCGGCTATGTACCGGCGGAAGACATCGAAAACGTATTTGAATTCGATCCTACCATTACCCAGGCCGCGCTTGAAGGGGGTGCTGAATAATGGGATATAAAATTCCTACCGTGTTAAACAACTTTAACACATATGGATCCGGTCATAAGTACGTCGGAGTTTCAAGCGAAGTTTCGCTTCCTAGTTTCGAGTACATGACGGAAACGATCGACGGCGCCGGAATCGGCGGCGAGATCGAAGAAGCTATCGAAGGAAGCTTCGGATCGCTTGAAACAGAAACAACATTTCAGAACATTAGTAGAGAAATGTTTGATTTCATTACACAGACTGGAAATGTCACATATCGCGGATCTATGCAAGTGCTGAACACAGCAACACAGACAAACGATTTTGAAGGCCTGGTCGTAACAACAAAAGGAAAGGTGAAGTCGTTCGAACTTGGAAGCCTGAAAAAAGGCGGCAAGGGAGAACCGAAAGTCGTTCGTGAAATTACTTACTGTAAAATTCAGATCGGCGGAACGACCGTCCTTGAACTTGATAAATATAATCTGATCTGGAAACTTAACGGCGTTGACCGTTTACAGAAAGTAAGATCCCAGATCTAGGAAAGTGAGGAAATAAGCACATGAGCAAAGAAGATAATTACGAAGTAACAGCAAGGGAAGACGTGACCGCGGATATTCCGGTCGCAAACGTACCGGAAGGGGCGGAAAACGCCCTTCTTCCGAAGAAAGAGAGCGAAGACGACGATCTGATCGTGAAGTTCAGAAAACCTTTCGATTTCGAAGGCGAAATTTATGAAAAACTTGACCTTCACGCCCTGGAAGACATTCGCGGCCGTGACCTTACGGCTATTGAAAAAGCTTTCAATAAGACGGGAATTTCCAGCTTTATGCCGGAAACAACAACGACTTACGCGAAGATCGTAGCCACGAAGGTAACTGGTTTACCGGCCGAATTCTTCGAAGATCTTCCGGGTTACGAGATCGAAAAGATCAAAAATGTCGTGACAGGTTTTTTCTACAAAGACGAATAAGACATGATTCCGGCCAGGATATACAGAAAACTAGCGTATATCTTGCGATGGCTACACATACCGGCATTGATTTTTTCACAGATCTTCCGATTGATGAATTCATCGACGTAGCGAAGGAAGTGAACGATATTGGCAAGCAAAACAAAGTATGAATTAGCGCTTGAGATTGGCGGAAAGATTCAAAGTTCACTTGAAAAAAGTGTCGGCGGAGTTAATAAAAAGCTGGATTCTATCGGGAAAGCCGCAAAGACAGCCGCGAAGATAGCAACAGCCGCCTTCGCGGCCGTTAAGGTCGGCGATTTCGTAAAAGACGCGGTAAGCACATATTCGGATTTCAACCAGGCAATGGCGAACACGTCCGCGATCGCCGGGGCGAATGAAGAACAAATGAAAAAGCTGGAAAACGCCGCGCTGGAAATGGGAAAGAAGACAACGAAGACGGCGACGGAAGCTTCGGAAGCGCTTGGATATATGGCACTTGCCGGGTGGGACGTCGATACTTCAATCGCTTCCCTGGAACCGGTTCTTCGACTTTCAGAAGCTACACAAATGGATCTGGCGACATGCTCGGATCTTGTCACCGACTCAATGAGTGCGTTAGGCCTGACGGCGGATCAGTTGACGGACTATCTGAACGTTACATGTCAGGCGAATAATAAGTCTAACACCACGGCCCAGGCTTTAATGGAAGCTATGATCGGGTGCGGTGGTGCCGCAAAGTCGGCCGGAATGGACTATAAACAAACGGCCGCCGCGCTGGGAATCTTGGCGAACAATGGTGTCAAGGGCGCCGAAGCTGGAACAGCGTTGAATTCAATGTTAGTCCGTATGACGACGAAGGACGTAGCGCAGAAAGCGTTTAAGGAACTGGGTGTTTCGATATACGATAGTTCCGGTCAAATGCGAAATATGCAAGATATTCTTGTTGAATTAAACGGCGCAATGTCCGGACTTACCCAGGAACAGAAAAACAACTACATGTCGGCTATTGCCGGCACAAACTACTATACACAGTTTGGATATTTGCTGGAAGGCGTAAAAGAAGGGGCAGACGGCGCGGCTTCGACGTGGACGTCATTAACAGAAGCCTTCGACAATTCAGACGGCGCGCTTATGAATATGGCGAACCAGATGAACGATACACTTCCGGCGGCTATGGCGATATTTAATTCGGCCGTAGACGACGCAAAGATCCGATTGTGTCAGGTGTTCGCACCTATGGCAAAAGACGCCATAAAAGGCGTTGCCGACGCGCTTCCTTCGATTACTGATAAAGTGGTCGGAGTAGTCCAGAGTTTATATGATAAAGCAGTTCCGGCGGCGGAAGATTTCGCAAAGAAAGCACAAGCGGCCTTTGAAAAGGTGAAACCGGTTCTGGACGACATACGAACAAAAGCGACTGACGCGTTTACATTTCTGGCAGAAACCGGAAAGACGGCCTTCCAGAATATCAAAACAGCGATCGAAACCAACAAACCGGCGATTGATAAGGTGATCGCGGTCGCGCTTGACCTGAAAGACAAGTTATTCCAGGCATTTAACGCGGCGAAACCGGCAATCACTTTTATAGCGACAACGGCCATTCCGGCGGTTGTAAATGCTATTATGAAAATCATCGGCGCGGCGGCGACGGTTTACCAGAAGTTAAACCAGTGGGGGCTTCTGAAACCTATTATTATAGGCATTGCCGGGGCTATTGCGGCCATGAAAATGGTAAAATTCGCAAAAGATACAATCCAGGCAGTAACAGCAACAAAAGCACTTGTAACCGTATTTCTTGCACAGAAAAAGGCTATGCTGGCAAATATAGCCGCAAAAGCGAAAGATCTTGCAGAAACGGCGGCTATCCATGCACTGTATATCAAAGACGCTATTGTCAAGGGAGCCAGCACAGCGGCAACCTGGGCGCAGACGGCGGCAATGACGGCATGGAACGCGATTTGTGCAGTCGGAACGGCTGTCACAACAGCACTAGGCGCGGCTTTTACCTTCCTTACAAGCCCGATCGGCCTTGTTATTATCGCCATTACGGCGGTGATTGCGATTGGTGTTCTGTTATACAAAAACTGGGACACTGTAAAGGAAAAAGCTTCGCAACTTGGCGACTGGATCGTCAATGTATTTAACAATTTCAAGGAAAAATGTTCACAGTATATCCAGGAATTCGCGAATAAATTCCCGGAAGCGTTCGCTTTCATTTCGTCCGTATTTGAAAGTTTCAAGCAGACGGCGACAAATATTTTCGGCGGAATCAAGACATTTTTCCAGGGAATCATTCAGTTTTTTACCGGCGTTTTCACTGGCGACTGGTCGAAAGTACTTGAAGGATTGAAAAATATCTTTTCTGGTGCATTTAAGGCCCTTTCGTCGCTGGCGCTTGCACCACTTAACGCCCTGAAAGGGGTTGTGACCGGTGCGTTTAATGCGATAGACGTAGCAACGGGCGGAAAACTGACAGCAATAAAAAATAAGGTCAAAGACGCATTTTCAAAGGTGAAGGAAACCGCCGGAAATATCATGTCGGCGGCGAAAGATACGATCAGCGAAAAACTGAACAATATCAAATCAGCCTACGAAGAAAACGGCGGCGGAATCAGGGGCGTAGCCGCGGCCGCTATGGAAGGTGTAAAAGGCTATTACACGGCCGGATATTCTTTCATAAACAATTTGACCGGCGGAAAGCTTGAAGAAGTTCGTTCGAAATTTTCTGAAAAAATGTCGTCGATCGGATCCAATGTTTTAACCGCATTTTCGAACGTGAAATCTACGATCGGAAACGCAATGTCCCAGGCGGCTTCGAACGCAAGCGCACACCTAGAAACCATGAAGTCGGCATATACAAACGCCGGCGGTGGAATCAAGGGCATAATGGCCGGAACAATGGCCGGAGTGCAAAGCATAACTTCAAGCGCCCTATCAACTATTAACACCGTAACCGGCGGCGGATTGGATAGCATGAAAGCCGCATACACAAACGCCGGCGGCGGAATCAAAGGTATTGTTTCCGGAGCAATGGCCGGAATACAGACCACAACTTCGACTGTAATGTCGGCGATCAACACGGCGACCGGTGGAAAACTGGAACAGCTAAAAAATAGCTTTTCCGAAAAACTGGAAGGTGCAAGGTCAGCGGCACTATCGAAGTTTGAATCAATCAAAAGCGGAATTTCCGAAAAACTGGAAGGCGCGAAAAGCACTGTCAGAAGTGGTTTAAGCGCGATCAGCGGCTTTTTCTCAAACGTGAAGCTGTCACTTCCACACATTAAGATTCCGCATTTCAATATTTCCGGCGGCCAGGCGCCGTGGGGAATTGCCGGAAAAGGAACAGCGCCGAAGATTTCGGTTGACTGGTACAAGAACGGCGGTATTTTAACCGGCCCGACAATATTCGGAGCGAACGGAAATTCGCTTCTGGGTGGCGGAGAAGCCGGCAAGGAAGCAGTCCTTCCATTGTCTGAATTATGGTCGAACATGAAAACGGTTGTCGCCGGAGTAATGGGAAGCCAACCGAACGCGGCAACAGAAGCCTATAAACAAGCGTCAGAACTTGCAGACGGTAACAGCCAGCCGCAGACACAGACTGATTCCGTAACAAAGGAACTTTACAACAACATAACAACAAATAACACCGTGAACAAATCAAGCGAAAAGAATTCTTCGGATAATTCTTCGAAGATCGTTTATCAGCCGCAGATCATTATTCAGGGCAACGCAAGCAAGGAAGACGTACAATCCGCGCTTGATATGTCCCAGGAGAAATTTAACGCCATGATGGCGGAATATGAACGGCAAAACAGACGCGTTTCTTTCGCGTAAGAAAGGGGGCTTAATGTGTGGACGAAAACAGATATTATACAACCGTTCAAGGTGACATGTGGGATTCTATCGCCTATCAGTTTTACGGCGACACGAAATACATAGGCCTTCTTTTTGAGAATAACCAGGATCTACTTGATATTTTTGTCTTTTCGGCCGGAACGAAGGTATATATTCCGGAACTTCCGGACGAAGAAGACGAAGATATTCCGGAATGGAGATTGTAAGTCATGAAAGCGCGTCAGGCGTCCGTTGTAGTCAAATACAACGATAAAGACATTACGAAAACCATAACGGACTACATAGAAGGTTTTTCTTATGTTGACAACGCCAGCGGATCGGCCGACACGGTGACTTTGAAGCTTAACAACAGAAGCGGAAAGTGGTCGGGAAGCTGGATCCCCGTTCAGGGGGATTCCGTTAAAACAATAATCAAATTAACAAACTGGAACAAAGAAGGCGACAACCGGAAGTTCGATTGTGGATATTTCCTGATCGACGATTTGAGCTTTTCGGGGCCGCCTTCGGTTGCTTCAATCGGTGGAATATCAACGCCGATCAATACTGACTTTAATGTCACGAAAAAAAGTAAGACATGGAAGAAAACGTCGGTCAAAGGAATCCTTTCTTCGATAGCTTCTTCCGCGAAAATCGGACTGTATTTTTCCGGCCAGGACTATCCGATCGACGAACTGGAACAGTCAGACAAAGAAGACGTGAATTTTGCGTTCGAACTTTGCAGTTCCTACAACCTGGCCATGAAACTTTATAACAAGAAGATTGTCACATTCGATCAGACAGAATATGAAAAGAAACCGGCCAGCTTTACGTTGAAAAAAGAAAATTGCGAAAGCTGGTCGTTTACTTACAGTCTTACACGAATGTATGACGGCGTTTCGATTTCCTATACTGATTCAAAGAAGAACCAGACATTGAAATATAAATTCATGTTAAAGAATGGAAGCCGAATTCTGAAACTGAATGAAACCGCGGAAAGCCTACAAGACGCAGAGATCAAAGCAAAATCGAAGCTACTTGAACATAACAGAAAGTGCCAGACGGCAAATTTGAAAGTGAAAGGCGACACGAAATACATATCCAGTAAGTGCATGAAGCTTGAAGGCTTCGGAAAGCTTGACGGAAAATATTATATCGACACGGTATCACACAGCAAGGACGCCGGAAACGGCTATTATTGCACGCTGGAAGCCCACCTTTGCATTATTGTTAAAGGCGTAACTGTTGCGACGGTTCTTTCGGGCGATACAGTCAAAAAAGCGGCTTCTTCTTCAACGGCCGGAAAGAGATACACGATTGTTTCCGGCGATACATTGTGGAGAATCAGCACGAAGTTTCTTGGATCCGGTGCAAAGTACATGCAGATATACAACGCGAATTCCGGAACCATAGAATCGACCGCGAAGTCACATGGAAAATCTTCTTCGAGCAACGGACACTGGATTTATCCAGGAACCACATTAACAATTCCAGGATAGGGGGCGAAAACGTATGTCTGATATTATCAGAGTGGGTTATATTTCAAATGTTAATTACGCAGAAGGAACGGCCCAGGTGGTTTATAAAGACCGCGACAATGCGGTTTCGCCTTACCTTCCTTTTGCTTCTAACGAATACGATCCGCCGGAAACGGACACGCTTGTTTACGTCGTCCACCTTCCGAACGGCGGCACGCGCGGAATGATCCTTGTTCCGCCGTACACGAAAGGGAACCGTCCGCCAGAAGGAAAAAAAGGAATCTGGCGAAAAGATTTCGGCGACGGAAGTTATATCCGGTACGATAAAGAATCGAAACAGCTTGACATTGTGAGCGATTCCGTCCACATGGAAGGACTTTCCGTTTCCGGGAATCTTTCCGTTTCCGGATCCATAAACGCCGGATCCATAACCACGGGCGGAAACGTCCATATCAAAGGGAATCTGACGGTTGACGGAAGTTATCCAAAGTAAGGCGGTGATTATATATGATCGGCTATTTAGGGGATATTATCTTCGAAACTAGCGACAAAAAGATTTGTAACTTTAAGGGATTGAAACGTTCCATTTCCGCGAACTACTCAGAACATAAGCGCTATAAAAAGAAAAGTCAGCGCGAATTTGAAGGCGCGGAAAATCAGGGCGTTTCGTTTGAAATGAATATCAGAGCCGGACACGGGGTAAAACCTAAAAAAATGATGGATAAAGTAATAAAACATTGTCAGAACGGCGACGTTCTTCCGTTCATGATCGGCGGCCACAGAGTAGGCGGCGGAAAATGGACGATTGACAGCGTGGACGCCACATATAACGAAGTGTGGAACCGCGGCGAACTTGTTTCTGTCAGTTTATCCATAACGGCGACAGAATATTATTAAGGCGGTGCCTATGATTAAAATAGACGGCGTGCAGATTGTGATTAACAGCGTGTACGAAAGAGGGCTTCGCCAGGAACTACTTGACAAGGTATTCTTTTTACTATCGTGCATAAAGGGAACAATCCCAATGAACCGGAATATCGGACTTGATCCGAATATTATTTCACAACCTGACACAATAGCAAGAAATTTATACACGGTAAGCGCGATCGAACTGATTGAAGAATTCGAAGACCGCCTTTCCGTGGAAGAAGTCCAGTTTGAATCCGGAGATTCCGGAAATATGATTCCGAAGGTGGTGCTTTCATACAATGGCGAATGACATTCAAAAATTATATAGTCTTCCGGATATATCGTTCGTTTCTGACGTTGCACCGGATTTTGACACAGTTCTTCAAAGACTTGTTTCTGATTACGAAGCAAGATACGAAGAAGAAACCGGGAAGAAGGTCGTTCTTCGTCCTGGTGATAAAGAATACATCGAATTAACCGTCTACGCGGCTGAATTTTTCCAGATGTATCAACAGATAGATTTTTCGGCAAAAATGAACCTTCTGAAATACTCAAAAGGCGACTATTTGAAGCACCTGGGAGCGTTCAAGAAAACGTTCGTCCAGGAACCGAAAGCGGCTGTCACGACGGCCAGATTTACGCTTTCAGAAAGCCGAAAGGAAGTTGTATATATTCCGGCCGGAACCAGGATCACAGCCGGCGACGGGATTTATTTTGAAACTGACGACTACGCGGAAGTTACAGCCGGCGAAACCTATGTCGATATAGACTGTACTTGTCAGACGGCCGGAACGGTCGGAAACGACTACACGCCGGGACAGCTTGAAATTATCGTTGATCCGGTTCCTTACGTGGCGACAGTTTCGAACATTACCAAAACAGACGGCGGAGCCGGAGAAGAAACCGAAGAAAGTTTCCGTGAAAGAATATACCTGGCGCCGTCTTCATATTCAACAGCCGGCCCTTCCGACGCATACGAATACTGGGTAAAACAGTACAATTCGGCGGCGATCGAAGACGTGAAGATCCACGAACCGACAGACGCTATCGTCGATATTAGAATTCTTCTGAACGGCGGCGGATTGCCTTCAAAAGCATTTTGCGACGGCGTTCTTGCTTTCCTGAAAGAAAACCCGATCATTCCATTGACGGATAATGACAAGGTGGCGGCGCCTGATGTGGTGAAATACGACTTGAAAGCGACTTATTATATAGCCAGAAGCGACATAAACAATCTTGATTCCATCAAGGAAAACGTCGAAGCCGCGAAAGATACATATTTGAACTGGCAGAAGACAAAGATCGGCCGGGATATTAACCCGGACGCATTAACGGAATTCGTCCGCGCCGCTGGTGGAAAACGCGTCGTTATTACTTCCCCAGTGTTTCAGAGAATTCCGGAAACCTCGGTCGCTATTGATAATACGATCGAATTTGTTTATGGCGGTGTAGAAGATGATTAAGCTTGCAGATTACCGGACGGAAGACGCGTTCCCGTCCGAAATGAAAACAGCTAGTCGTTGCGCGGCCGCGTATGCGTTCGACCAGGAGAAAAAAAGGATCCTGGAAGCGAAAAAGCGCGTGTTAATATGGGCCAGCCTGGAAAATGTACCAGACGACAAACTGGACGTCCTGGCAGTAGAAAACAGAGTTTTATTCTACAATTCAGGACTGGATCCTTCAATAAAGCGCCAGTTGATTCAAAATTCGATTTACTGGTATATGAAACTAGGCACACGCCAGGCAATGGAAGAAATGATTGATATTGTCTTCCAGAACGATAATTCTTCGGTCGAAGAATGGTACACATACGCCGGCGAAGCCTTCCATTTCCGGATCGCGGTCGGAACAAATGTTTCACAGACTTCGATCACGGAATTTTTAAGATACTTAAACACTGTTAAAAATGCGCGGTCGCGTTTTGATTACCTGGTATTTCAGAACGGAACCACGCTTTTTCTATATCCAAAATCTGATTATCAGAGCTTCTTTTATACATTTTGCGGCGAAATGGAATGTGGAACATATCCGAATACTGAAATCGGCGCAGAATTTACAGAAGTACAGATCGACATTGTTCCGAATGGTGATTCCGCCGGATCTGTAATCTATACAGAAACCGGAACAACACCGGATATTTCGGTCGGTGCCGCATTATCTGAAAACCAGATCGACATTCAGACCGCTTCCGACGATACAACAATCGTTTATCCGGCAGACAGCGAAGCAGAATCCGGAGATTATCCGGAAACTTCTATCAGCTTCGTACAAGTGGAAAGCGGCGTTTCCTTATCACCGGAAGGCGAAAATTTTGACTTATATTATAACACTGACGCGGCAAAAGAAGCCGCCGAAGAATGAAAGGAGTTCGAAGCATGGCAGAAGGAAGTTATATCCCATTAACGAACGAAGCCCTGGAAGACTTCAAGGAATACCTGAAAAATTCCGTGGCTTATGCAGAATATCGTTCCGGATCCACCTGGTACAAAATTCCGATCTATAAGGTCGAAACGTTACCGGACGGCCGCGCGGCTATTTTTGTTATGTTCGACCATACCGCCCCGAATCAGATTACCGGAATTCGATTCTATCACAGAAACGGATTTATTTTCGCCGGCGGAAATGAAAATCTTAACAAAGAGGATTTCGAAGAAGGCGTCCTTTATCGTTATACGATTAAACTTGTCCAGTCTTCGGGCAAATAGGAAGGAGTGAAGGAACATGTATATACCGGTATTCTGGCAAGATCGAATTGTTGAACACCCTAGAAGGGTTCGTGTAACAGATCTTGGAAATGGAATCAAAGAGTGGGCGCCGGATCCTGGCGAAATCAGCCAGAAAGGAACCCAGCAGTCTTCGACTAATTTCGGAAATATGGATTTCGGAAACGTGGAAAACGCACTTCTGGGCGCTTATCTGGCTATGAATGTTCGCCTGGCGCACAATTACATTGACGACTTGCGTGGCCAGATCATTACGTCCACTTTGAAGAATACGCTTAAATTTCCGGCGACAAATGCAGAAGCAACAATTCCACTTCCGCAGATGGTGAATAACACTGAATATCAGGTCGAAGCGGAAATTGTAGAAGCGGACGGCCCGGTCGAACACGTCGAAGTGTACGGAAAGGCCCTGAACGCTTTCAAGGCTTCCTATCTTGGAAGCGCGAAAAATGTAACTATTAAATTTCATGTGAAAGGCGGATTGTACTAATGGCAAATGTGATTATTAAATCAGACGAAAGAAGACACCAGGAAACGGCTATTCTTAGCCAGTTCGGCGGCGGTTGCGAAAGAAATTCCGATCGTGAAAACCGTGAGTACGCCGAAGAAATCAACGCGCGCATGAACGAAGTAAAAAGAGAGGTAGGTATTCGATGATTAAAATTGTTGAAGCTAACGAAGGACAGAAGATTTCCTATTCTGTCAATAAAAACTGGCTTAATATCGGCGATCAGATCATGTTGAACCTGAAAAGCCGCGAAGCAGACTACGACGTCCATATCGACATTACTTCGGACGAATTCGGGGCACTGGGAACCGGATCAGGGCTTTACTACGTGGCCCAGGTGGATATTCCGGCCAGACAGTACACCGAAACCGAAGTCGAAAATCCGGACTACAACGAAGAAGAACATTATTCTTCAAAAACTACTATCAAACGCGAAGCCGTTCCGTTCTCTATCGACAACGTGACATTAACGCTTTTCGCGCTGAAAGAAGGTGTAATTTATGAATAGTTATCAGTTTGACAGCTTAAAATTCGCGACGGAAGGCCTTACTGGCTACGGTTCTACTGTTATCATGGATAACGCGAACCTTCCGTCCTTTATGAAGCCTATTAACCAGATCACAAACGCCCAGCTTTTTGCCGGCGGAAGTTCAAAAGTCGCCGAAGCGTTCAATGTTGACGGCGTGTTATACAAGCGATTCTTCATTTCGAATTTCTTAAACACAATCGTAAACGGACGTGCTTATTCATGGCCTGGCGTAGATCCGCGCGCTTCAATCAACTTTGACGATTCTGTCAAGGCTTGTAATGCGAAGGGAACTGGATTCCACCTGATGAGTATTCCGGAACGCGCGGTCATTAACCACTTGATCTATAAATCCGGATTTGTTCCGCGTGGAAATACACAGTATGGCAAGAATCACGCCTATACATACGAAACCGGCGAAACAACCGCAACAGAAAGCGACGGTTCCGGCGGCACAAGAACAACCAGAACAGCGACCGGATCAGGCCCGGCGACATGGTTCCACGACGGAACACGCCAGGGAATTGCGGACTGGGTTGGAAATTGCTGGAAGTGGTGTTCTGGTATGCGTGTTAAGAACGGCGAAATTCAGATCTTCGCCGGCAACCTTGCCGCGAAACAGGTATCACACGCCGACGCGTCCACATTCTGGAAGGCTATCAAGCCGGACGGATCACTTGTTGAACCTGGAACAGCCGGAACTTTGAAATATACAAAGGATTTCAAAATTGCAACAGATACTGGCGCCGCTGGATCAACTTATTCACCAAACTTCGGAAATATTGCGGCCGGAACGGGCGTCACAACTATTCCGGAGATCTTAAAGGAATTATTCCTTGCACCGGTTACGGGCGTAACTCACACCGGCGGATTCTGGATCAACAACGAAGGTGAGCGCTTGCCGTTCGTGGGTGGCGGTTACGGCGACGCTTCGAACGCTGGCCCTTCCGCGTTGAGCTTGAGCGACGTACGTTCGAGCGTCTGGACGCACCTCGGCTTTTTCTCCGCTTATATGGAATTGTGATCTGTAATCTGACAGACCGTGTTCTGTTTGGGGCTACGATAGTAGCCCCTTTATTTTAGACAGAAAGGAAATTCCAGGAGTGGGACAACAAAGATTTTATCATAAGGCGAACGTGGATCCAGAAACAAACGAAGGGAAGGATCAACGAAGCGGCCTTATCATTTTGCAGAAAACGAAAGATCTTATGAAATATCTTTATACTACGTGGACGAAATATCCACGTAGCGAAAAACTGGGCTTCGTAACAGATTACAAGAAATGTCTATTCGGATTTTTAGAATACATTATCGCGGCACAAAAGAAGTATTTCAAGAAAACGACACTTCAAGACGCGGATATTCAACTTGAAGAATTAAGGCTATTCAACGATCTTTCTTATGACTTACGGTTCATCGACGAAAAGCGTTACAAACTGATTTCGGAAAAGTTATGTGAAATAGGCCGGCTTCTCGGCGGCTGGATCAATTCACAAAAAGAATCAGCTAAAAGCGGAAAGTAATTTCCGCGGTGGGGATAGGTCAAATAACGCTTGCCGATCGTGGGTGGCAGTTACAACAACACTTCGAACGCTGGCCCTTCCGCGTTGAACTTGAACAACGAACGTTCGAACGTCAGGACGAACCACGGCTTTTTCTCCGCTTACCCTTTTAGCCAGAAGGGAGCGTTCAAGGACGCTTCACAGTGCAAGAAAGGGAAAGGGATCTATCTCCGTTCCGGGTGCTATATCCGGAAATATTAACGTTGCTATCAAGTTAGTTAGTACCGGTACGAAGACCGGGAAGGGTTTCACGGGTAGCGTCGCGCCTACGGCCGAAAACCTGGGCGCATATTCCAAAGAAAGGAATTTTGTCAATGAAGACCTTTGATGTAAAGCATAGCGATATTGTCAATTTTGAAAATATTCTTGAAGCTGACAAAAACGCTTCGCAATGTAAACACTACCGCGACGAAAATTTGAAGTTTTCGGCACATAGGGAAGAAGGGATCATTGATTTACTTAATCGACTTACTTATTATCCGGTTTTTGACGAAGAAGGGAACCAGATTCCCGGAAAAACAGAATCTTCATACAAAGTCGGACGATACCGGAAGAAACAGATTTACGAACCGAAGCCGCGAATTATTATGGCGCTGGAATATCCGGATCGCGTTGTTCAATGGGCCTATTACCAGATTTTAAACCCGTTATTCGATAAGCAATTTATAACTCACAGTTACGGTTGCAGACAAGGAAAAGGCACAACGAAAGCGCGCGAACAACTTCAACGCTGGCTTCGAAAAGTGAATCGAAGCGGAAAAACCTGGTACGTGTTGAAGCTTGACATTTCAAAATATTTCTATCGCGTGGATCATGCGGTTTTGATGGATATATTATCGCGAAAAATCAAGGATGAAGAAATTCTTCGCGACCTTTACAAACTGATAAATTGTGAAAATACGGCGTTCGGCCTTCCGGCTGGCGTGCAACCGGAACGTTGCAACGAAGAAGACTGGCTTTTTGATCGCGGTATGCCAATCGGAAACCTTACAAGCCAGATGTTCGCGAATATCTATCTAAACGAATTAGATCAATACTGTAAACACGAACTTGGAATCCATCTGTTTATTCGATACGTGGACGACATTATTATCTTGTGGCCGGATAAAGAGGAATTGAAGGGAATCCTGGATAATATAAAAAACTTCCTGGAAGAACGCCTTCACCTGGAACTAAATAATAAAACCAGTATTCGCCCGGCGTGGCTTCCGGTCACGTTCGTAGGGGCGCAGATTTCACCGAAATTTATCCGAATGAGGAAAAGCACGCGAAAGCGTATGTTCCGCCGGATAAAGTTCATTAAAAAGCTTTTTGAAGCTTGCGAAATAGGTTTTCAAAAACTTAATAACACAATGCAAAGCTATTTCGGCCTGATCCAGCATTTCACGGCCGGAAATCTTTTAAGAAAAATCATTGACGAATTTTCTTTTCGTATTCGCAACAATTCATAGTCGGGAATTATCCCGGCTATTTTTAATTGTCTATTTTCAGGGAAAGGGGGTTCGCCGATGGAAGCAGAATTTGAAAGAGAAGTTCTCGATCGCCTTATCAAGATCGAAGAAAAGCTTGACGGCTACAACAACGCAAAGGTGAAAACATACGAGAACGAGAAAGTGATTCTTCGGATCCAGAACGATCTTGAAGATGTAACAACAAAGGTTGACAGCCTGGAAGAATCGAACAAATGGCTTTTCCGAACAGTCGTCGCGGGAATCATCACAGCGGCGGTCGGGATTTTATTCACGTTAATTCGATCAGGCGTCGGAATGTAAGAAAGGAGCAAAGAAGACTATGTTTAAGAATTCAGTTTTGAAAGCGTCAGTAAACACAAAGGAATGGGCAAAGAAAGCGGCTATTCGCGCCGTTAAAACAATGGCACAGACAGCCGTTGCGGTGATCGGCACAAGCACCGTTGTAGCCGCCGTAGACTGGAAGATCGTCGTATCTTCCGCCGTAGTTTCTGGCGTTGTAAGCATTTTAACAAGTGTTGCCGGTATTCCGGAAGTAGAAAGTGAGGAATAATATCATGGAAGTAAAAATGATTGACGTATCAGTTCATAATGGCGTTATTGACTGGGACAAGGTAAAGGCGTCTGGAATCGGCGGCGTGCTTATGCGTTGCGGCTATGGTTCCGACATTGAAAGCCAGGACGACAAAATGTTCAAGAGAAACGCCGACGAGTGTTCCAGACTGGGGATTCCGTTCGGCGTTTATCTGTATTCTTACGCAAAAAATACAGATATGGCAAAATCAGAAGCAGATCACGCGCTTCGTCTGGTGAAAGGCTACAAGCTTAGTTATCCGCTTTATATCGACGTTGAGGAAGCCAGCCAGTCCGGAATTGCGAAGAACGTTGTAAAAGTCTTTTGTGAAGCCGTGAAGGCCGCTGGTTACATGCCTGGCGTGTATGCTAACGAAAACTGGTGGAATAACTACCTGGTGGGCGTTGATTCATACACAAAATGGGTTGCAAAGTACGGAGTAAACAACGGACAGCCTGGAAACAAGCCGAACGTTTCAAACTTCGATATTTGGCAGTACACCAGCAAGGGATCATGTGACGGAATCGGATCTTCCGGACTTGACATGAATATTTGTTACAGAGATTTTCCGGCAGAACTGGGCGGATCAAAGCCAGCACCGGCACAGCCGAAGAAGTCCAACGAGGAAATCGCGAAGGAAGTTCTGGCCGGAGCCTGGGGAAATGGCGACGACAGAAAGAACAGACTTTCCGCCGCTGGTTATGATTACAACGCGATCCAGGCGATTGTTAATCAGAAAGCCGCACCGGCACCAGCGAAGAAATCTAACGAGGAAATCGCGAAGGAAGTTCTGGCCGGAGCCTGGGGAAATGGCGACGACAGAAAGAACAGACTTTCCGCCGCTGGTTATGATTACAACGCGATCCAGGCGATTGTTAATCAGAAAGCCGCACCGGCACCAGCGAAGAAATCTAACGAGGAAATCGCGAAGGAAGTTCTGGCCGGAAAATGGGGAAATAACCCACAGAGAAAGGCAAAGCTTGAAGCCGCCGGTTACAATTACGCAACCATTCAGGCACTTGTAAACAAAATGTGTTAATTGTAAATGATATAATTTACAAAATACACTTTACAGTTTAGAAAATGTGTGATACAATGGTGCAGAGGGAAGGGGTTTAAGGGGGAACAAAATTCTTTCAAAATCCACCTGGATAATCGGCTATAAAATGGCCGCCAGGCTTCCAGATTTGCCCGAATTTCGTCTTAAATAATTTTAGGCGAAGAAATACCCACGCAAGCATTAAAACCAATTTACGGGGCTTGTGTGGGTTCTTTTTTATTTCTGACATATTCTGATTTGTTCTGATAAACTCTGATTATCTCTGATTTACTCTGATTTTTGATTCACGTTGTTTTTATACAGTCCTTTTTCTTCCAGATAAGAAATAAAATCTTCTTCCGGAATTCCGATCGCATGTGAAAAAGTTTCCACATATCTATTAAATTCATTGTGCCAGTGTTCAAAACCTTTCTGATCGTGAGACAAGAAGGCTTCACTTGCCTTGTTCCAGGCGCCTATTGTTTTATTTACAGCCGCTTCAAGGGCTTCTTTCCATTCTTCCATTGTCTTTCCTTTCTGGCGGCCGGAGCCGCCGCAAATGTCAAAGCGTTGAATCGAACTTCATAACTGTTTCTATGATCTTGATCCGGTATTTCAAGTTAGAAGCCGAAGTTGTTAAGATTTCGCGTTCGCGTTTACAAGGCACAAGCGAAATCGCATAATTCACAAGTCTTTCTTCCGCCGCCTGGAATTCTTCCTTTGCCTTGCATAATTCCGCCCACAGTCCGCAGTCTTCAACGAGTGCGCCGAAGTCGTCGATTGCTTGATCCGCGATCGAATCATCGTCGATCGCCCAGGTGTGAGAAGGAACCGTTCCGTCTTCATTTACAACACCCAGGCTTTTCACAAAAGCGGCTTCCAGTTCCTTTTCCCTGGCTTCCAGCGCTTCCAGGGCCTTCTTTGTTTCAATATACTCTTTTTGTTCTCTGTTATATTTTCTTCTCATATATTTAACCTTTCCGCCAGCGGCACCAGGCCGCCGGCTTAAAAATATTATGCTGTTAATGCCGGGGCCATTGAATACTGGCCCAACGGATAAACGGTTTCGGCGTTTCTGTATTCAGAAGCCGCCTTGATGATCCGGCACTTCTGAACCTTTTCGCCGTCCGAAATGGTGATTGTCTTCGCCGTTCTGACTGTTACGGTGTAAGTCCACACACAGTCATGATCGCAGATACTACGCATTGAATAAGTTTTTCCGATTTCAAATTTCTTCATTTTTATTTACCGCCTTTCCTTAACTTCTGATTACATTATACACTTTATAGTGTAATATGTCAAGTAAAAATGTAAAGAAAAATAATAAAAATGTAAAATTATTATTTCTATATTACATTATAAAGTGTATAAAAGGCGGCACACCGGCCGCCTTTCGTTTACTGGATTGAATCGCTGACTTCCATTCGATGATCGCGAAGCTTTATCTGTTTAATTGTTTCCGGGTGATCTTCGCCGAAATTATATTTCATGTGTTCGATCATCGGATCCAGACGTTTGGCTTCTTCTTTGAAGTATTCCTTGATATACTGACGATCAATGTCTGTTCTAACTTCGATTGTCGCATGTTCTTTATTCCAGGCGTTGGCTTCAATGGATTTCATTCGATCACTCACGAATGACATAATCGGCCAGAAACAAATATTTTTCTTTGCGGTGCTTAACTGACCGTTTCTTTTTAATTTAAGAAGACAATAATCACTTCCGAGCCAGCCGAGTTCTTCCGGCGACTTTTCAACGAAGTAAAGTCCGTTATCTGTTTTGAAGTATGCGTTTTTGATTTCCACCACACAACCAGTTACCATTTCTTTTCCGTTCTTATCTAACATTTTTAATTCCTCGCTTTCCTTAACTTTGATTACATTATACACTTTATAGTGTAATATGTCAATATAAAATGTAAAGAAAACAATTAAAAAATAAAATATTTATTTCAACTTGACATTATAAAGTGTAAAATGTAAAATACATATATCAATTTAAGAAAGAAGGTGTTTTCGTGGGAGTAATGACAACAGCCGAAAAGATCCGCCTGATTGTTGGACGCTGCGGCGTAACAATGGGAGAAGTCGCAGAAGGGACGGGGCAGACGCGCCAGAACTTTTCGAACAAATTAAAACGTGACGATTTCAAGGAATCGGAATTGTCACAGATTGCGGAATTCCTTAATTGCGAATTGAAGATTATTTTCGTGGATAAGGAATCCGGCGAAGAATTCTAAAATCAAATATCGAAAGGGAAATAACATGAATTTAATAGATTTACGATATATAGACGATCTGAAAGACTTAGATCTTGACATGGTAGACATAAGCAAGCCAGCGCCGGAATTTGAGCCGAACAGACAGTTCTATTTTATGGCGAAGGCCCGTTCCTGGGTGAAGAAAAAATCCGAAGAACTGGGACGTCCCATGACCTTTTTTACTCAAACTTTCGGGTGTCAGATGAATGCCCGCGACTCAGAAAAACTTGTCGGAATACTCGAGCAGATAGGCTACGTGGAAGGAACTGATGAGCACTCGGATTTTATTGTATACAACACCTGTACCGTACGTGAGAATGCTAACAATAAGGTGTACGGCAGGCTTGGATATCTGCAGAACTACAAGAAAAAGAATCCTTTTATGAAGATTGCCCTCTGCGGCTGCATGATGCAGGAGCCGGAGGTTGTTGAAAATATCAAAAAGCACTATAAGTTTGTAGATATCGTATTCGGAACCCACAATATATTCAAGTTTGCAGAGATTTTGTGCAACAATATCGAGTCAGGCTCACAGGTGATTGACATATGGAAGGATACCAATCAGATTGTCGAAGATCTGCCGGTGAAGAGAAAGTTCTCTTTCAAATCAGGTGTCAATATCATGTTTGGCTGCAACAATTTCTGCAGTTACTGTATCGTGCCATATGTAAGAGGACGTGAGAGAAGCAGAGAGCCTAAGGATATCATAAGAGAGATAGAAAAGCTTGTTGCAGACGGAGTGTGCGAGATAATGCTTCTCGGACAGAATGTCAACTCATACGGTAAAACTCTTGACAATCCTATAACCTTTGCAGAGCTTCTTCGCGAGGTCAATAAGATTGAGGGACTTAAGAGGATTCGTTTTATGACATCTCATCCAAAGGATTTATCCGATGACCTGATTATGGCGATAAAGGAGTGCGACAAGGTGTGCAAGCATATGCATCTGCCGCTTCAGTCAGGAAGCTCAAGGGTGCTTAAGGAGATGAACAGGCACTATGACAAGGAAAAATATCTCGACGAGGTAAAGAGACTTCGTGAGCAGATTCCTGATATTGCAATCACAACTGATATCATTGTAGGCTTCCCGGGAGAGACTGAGGAGGATTTCCTTGAGACAATGGATGTTGTTAAGCGGGTCAGATATGACAGTGCTTTTACATTTATTTACTCAAAGAGAACAGGCACACGCGCTGCCACAATGGAGAATCAGGTGCCTGATGATGTGGTCAAGGACAGGTTCGACAGGCTCTTAAAGGAGGTTCAGACTATCTCATCAGAAAAGGCAAAATGCTATGAGGGTAAAGTGGTGCCGGTGCTTGCAGAGGAAATGGATGACCAGAAGGACGGCTATGTGACCGGACGTATGGACAATAATTCAATCGTACATTTTCCGGGTACCGAGGATATGATTGGAAATATCTACAATGTGAAGCTTGATGAGTGCAGAGGATTCTACTATATGGGAGAGATAAAAGAGGATGCGTAAGCGTTTTGGCAGAAATGATATAATCCTGATATCGGTTATTGTAATTATCTCTGTCGCTCTGCTTCTTATATGGAAGCTTGTATATTTAAAGGGGCAGGATACGGATAGCGATGCATGTGTCGAGGTGACTATCGATGGAAGGGTCTATGGCACATATCCGCTTTCAAAGGATGATACAATTGAGATAAAAAACGGCGATGGCGATGTTACTAACACCCTTGTCATAAAGGGTGGTGTGGCGGATATGACCTCTGCCGACTGTCCGGATCATCTGTGTGTGAAGCAGAAGGCGATATCAAAGGAGGGAGAGTCGATTATCTGTCTGCCGAATAAGGTTGTTGTGACGGTAAAAAGCGGCATGAAATCCGATATAGATTCGATATCCAAGTGATACCCGAACATTTTTATAGAAAGAATGAGATAAATGAAAACCAGAAAGATTGCATATCTTGGTATGCTTATGGCACTGGCACTGGTGCTAAGCTATGTTGAGTCACTTATACCGTTTGCGGTAGGCATACCGGGAGTGAAGCTTGGACTTACAAATATAGTGACAGTGATCATGCTTTATATAGCATCACCCATGGAGACGTTTCTGCTATGTGTATTTCGCGCGGTGCTTTCGGGCTTTATGTTTGGAAATGCGTTCAGCATCATATATTCACTGGCAGGCTGTATACTAAGCTTTATCGTTATGTACCTGCTTAAGAAATCAGATAAATTCAGCTCGGTTTCAATAAGCCTGGTCGGTGGAGTGTGTCACAATATAGGACAGATAATAGTTGCGGCTATAGTTTTGTCAACCTACAGCGTAGTGTATTATATTCCGGTGCTTCTTGTGGCGGGATGCATCACAGGTCTTGTGATTGGAACAGTAGCTTCACAGGTGCTTTTAAGGATTTCTGACAGCTTTCACGTATAGTTTTAATGGGCTGTAATCTACGTATATTTAATAAAAAAGGAGATGCTGCTGTTTTATGCCTGTGTGTCAGGCTACAGTCGAAACAGTAACAAATGGATTCAATGTATGCATATATAAAAGGAGAGCTTGCAGAAAAAAATATAGACAGCATTGTAGTGGAGGCAGCAGGTGTAGGCTATCTCATTTACATACCGACGCAGTATTTTGATATGCTGCCAGACGAGGGAGAGGATGTAAAAATTTACACCTACCTGTGTGTCAGGGAGGATGCCATGATACTTTACGGTTTTTTGAGCAAGGATGATCTTGAAATCTTTAAGCTGCTGATTACAGTCAGCGGAATCGGACCAAAGGGAGGTCTTGCGATTCTGTCAACTCTGCCTGCCGATGATTTGCGTTTTGCGATTCTATCGGGCGATTCAAAGGCTATATCAAAGGCACCGGGAATAGGTGCAAAGACGGCTCAGAGAGTGATACTTGATTTAAAGGACAAGCTGTCGCTTGAGGATGCATTTGAAAAGAAGCTTGAGAACCAGGCATCCGGTGCTGCTGTATCCATGAACAGCTCTGTGAAAAATGATGCTGTCATGGCGCTCAATGCGCTTGGATATTCGTCTACTGAGAGTCTTAAGGCAGTGTCCAAGGTTGATATCACAGAGGATATGGATGTAGAGGATGTGCTGAAGCTTGCGCTCAAAAATATGGGTTGATTGATAAAAGCTGTAAGCTTAAAACAGAAACGGGGAACAAAACGTGAAAAGAGTAATTTCCACACAATTGCAGGAAGAGGACATAAAGATAGAGAAATCCCTGCGTCCTATGTATTTTGATGACTATATCGGTCAGCAGAAGATAAAGGACAATTTAAAAATATATATTGAAGCCGCAAAATCAAGGGGCGAGGCGCTTGATCATGTGCTGTTTTACGGACCTCCGGGGCTTGGAAAGACAACACTTGCAGGAATCATTGCAAATGAGATGGGTACAAAGATAAAGGTGACCTCCGGTCCTGCAATAGGTAAGCCGGGAGAGATGGCAGCCATACTCAACGGACTTTCTGAGGGAGATATACTGTTTGTCGATGAGATTCACAGATTAAACCGTCAGGTGGAGGAGGTGCTCTATCCTGCCATGGAGGATTATGCCATTGATATTATGATTGGTAAGGGCGAGTCTGCAAAATCAATCAGATTCAACCTGCCCAAATTCACCCTTGTAGGTGCAACAACGAGGGCGGGTATGCTTTCAGCACCTCTTCGGGACAGGTTTGGCGTGGTAAATCATATGGAGTTTTATACTGTCGATGAGCTAAAACATATTATCGTCAATTCCGCAAAGGTGCTTGGAGTTGAGATAGATGACAAGGGGGCCTACGAGATGGCGCGTCGTTCAAGGGGGACTCCAAGACTTGCAAACAGACTGCTAAAGCGAGTCAGGGATTTTGCGCAGGTCAAGTATGACGGAAAAATCACCTATGATGTGGCAAGCTTTGCGCTGGATCTTTTGGAAGTGGACAAGTACGGACTGGATTTAAACGACAGAAATATACTTCTCACCATCATTGACAAGTTTGCGGGAGGACCGGTGGGCCTTGATACGCTTGCAGCGGCAATAGGTGAGGATGCCGGAACCATTGAGGATGTTTACGAACCGTATCTTGTGAAGAACGGCTTTATAAACCGCACACCAAAGGGGCGAGTGGCGACAGAACTAGCCTTTGAGCATTTTGAGAGAAAAAGGGCTTAAAGTTGCAATTTATATCTATAAGGCATATAATAATTAAGTATTTGATATTGAAATTGATAGTAATAGTAATATTAATACTAATATAGCTGGTTTGAATAAATGTGAAAACGGAGGATGATTGAATGTCTGCAAAAACAAATGCCGAGGTGGTAATAGACGGAAAGGTTTACACACTGTCAGGATATGAGAATGAGGAATACTTACAGAAGGTTGCGGCGTACATCAACAACAAGATTGCAGAGTTTGATGATATGGATGAGTATAAGCATCTTCCGGGCAATATGAAGAGCACACTTATCGAGCTCAATATTGCGGATGATTATTTCAAGGCAAAGGCACTTGTCGAAAAGCTCGAGGGTGATATAGAGAATAAGGATAAGGAAATATACGATTTAAAGCATGATTTAATTTCCAATCAGGTAAAGACCGAGAATGCTGAGGCAAGCATGAAGGAGCTTGAGGCACAAAACAAGGAGCTTTTACTCAACAAGGCGAGACTTGAGGCAACACTTGAGGAGTCGCTTCTTGATGGAAAAAAGCCTGTTAAAAAATCTGCACATGCTTCCAATGGGGCAAATGACAGTAGCGATAAATAGCAATAAAAGGGGAACAGTTATCGTACACTGTTCCCTATTTTATTGCAGGTTTATATAAAATAAAATGAGCATCTATATGAGGAAATATATGAGAAATAAAGATTTTGAACTGCTTGCACCGGCAGGAAGCCTTGAGATACTTAAGGGTGTGATAGAAAGCGGCGCCGATGCTGTGTATGTGGGCGGAAGCATGTTTGGAGCCAGGGCATATGCCAATAATTTCACAGAAGAGGAGCTTTTAGAGGCAATTGATTTTGCGCATTTACGAGGAGTAAAGGTGTATCTGACGGTCAATACGCTGATTAAAAACAGTGAGTTTTCAAAGCTCTACGACTACCTGCTTCCATACTACAAAAGAGGTCTTGACGCAGTGATAGTGCAGGATATTGGAGTGGTGAAGGCTATCCATGAGTATTTTCCGTCAATGGAGATACATACGAGTACACAGATGACGGTAACGGGAGCTGACGGAGTGCGCTTTCTTTCACAGTTTGGAGTGACGCGTGTGGTCATGGCAAGGGAGGTTTCTCTTGCCGAGATGAAGCGCATACATGAGGAAACAGGCATGGAGCTTGAAGCCTTTGTTCACGGAGCATTGTGCTATTCGTATTCCGGACAGTGCCTTTTCAGCAGTATTTTAGGTGGTAGAAGCGGAAACAGAGGCCGCTGTGCACAGCCGTGCAGACTGCCGTATACCGTGGAGGGCAAAAAGGATGAATACATTTTAAGCCTTAAGGATATGTGTGGTATAAAGGCTCTTGACAAGCTGCATGATGCAGGTGTTTATTCGCTCAAGATTGAGGGGCGTATGAAGCAGCTTGAGTATGCATGCGGAGTGGTAAAATACTACAGAAACTATATTGACAGCAAAAAGCCTGTTAGTGATGCTGATTATGACAGGATAAAGGCACTTGGAAACCGCTGTGGTTTTACAGACAGGTATTATTTCGACCACAATGGCTCTGATATGGTGACTTATATGAAGCCTAATTTCGTTTCAAATGCTGCAGAGCCTTCGCCTGAAAAAAGAAAGCTCTCGATAGAGGGCGAGCTTGTTTTAAGAGAAGGCGAGCCCGGAAGCCTCACTGTAAAAAGAGGTGATGTGACATACAAAGCCTCAATAGAACCTGTCAGCGCCGCACTTAAGGCACCGCTTGATAAAAAAGCCGCTATCGACAGGATAAACAAAACCGGTGATACAGACTTTGAGTTTTCACATATTAAAGCTCAAATCGGAGAAAACGTCTTTGTGCCAAACGGAGCACTAAACAAGCTGCGGCGTGATGCAATTTCAGGGCTTTGTGATAAGCTGTTGAAAAAGTATTACAGGAATGATGCACGATACGCTGATATATCAAGTATGTGTGAGCTCCCTGAACATGTCGTAAAAAGCGACGCAGCACATGAAGATGGAGCTGTAAATGCAAGGGATTACACCACCATATGCTCGTGTATGACACGCGCGCAGCTTGATACACTTATTGGCTATGACTGCTTTGATGTATTTTATCTGGATTTTGACATGTATGACAGGAATACTCTGATACAGCAGTTTGCAGATGATGTGAAATGCCTTACAAAGCTAAATAAAAAAGTGTATCTAATGCTGCCTACGATATTCAGGGCAGATTCATCGGATTATTTTGTATCTATCGCAAAAGAGCTTGATAAGGTAAGCTTCGAGGGGTTTGTGGTGAAAAACTATGAGGAGCTTTATCTTACAGAAAATCTGTTTACAGGGAAAAAAGTTATTTTAGACCACAATATGTATACCTTTAATGATGTTTCAAAGAGTGCTTTTTTTGAGCACGGAGTAAGTGGTGACACAGTGCCGCTTGAACTCAATTCAAGGGAGATTATGCATAGAAACAATATAGGCTCGCAGATGATAGTCTACGGATATTATCCGCTTATGACCACCGCCAATTGTGTGCACAAAAACACAAAGGGCTGTGATAAAAAGCAAAAGCTTATATATTTAAAGGACAGATACAATAAATCCTTTGCAGTTTGTAACAACTGTAAGGAGTGCTATAATACAATATATAATTCACTGCCTACCATGCTCACAAAGAATATAGGTAAGCTTAAGGAGGCAGGTATCAGAAGTTTTAGATACAGCTTTACAATCGAGACTCCAAAGCAGATTAAGGCGGTTATGGATGATAAGGTAGCTGAATATACAAACGGACATTACAAAAGAGGAGTAGAATAACATGGTACATCTGATAGTACAGCTTTCCAAGTATATTATGATAATACTTTTTCTCATATATACTTTTTTATGCTTTCATTTATTCAAGTATCCTGACAAGCCGAAAAAGCAGAAGCATATATATAATCTGCAGAGATTTTATATGTTTCTGATTCATTTAGATGGTTTTTTGGTGCTCTTTGTCACGACAATGGATACAAAGATAATAGGCTTTTATATAGCACAGCTTGTGCTTTTTGAATCAATTTATTTGATTTATCATAAGTTTTATAAGAATGCCTCAGAGCTTGTGTTAAACAACATGGTGATGATGCTTTGTATAAGCATGATTATTTTAACGAGAATTTCGTTCGACAAGGCATTAAGGCAGTTTGTTTTTGTACTTGCCGGAACGATATTTGCGTTTTTAATACCGCTTATCATGCAAAAAGGCACGATGTTTCGAAAATTGACATGGACATATGCCGGTGTGGGAATACTTGGTCTTTTGTCAGTGCTTGTGGTAGGAGTGGCGAGCAGAGGAGCAAAGCTTTCTTTGACATTTGGTCCTGTTTCAATTCAGCCGTCTGAGTTTGTAAAGATACTTTTTGTGTTTTTTATAGCATCCATGCTGTATAAATCAACTGATTTAAAGCAGCTTGCCATAACAAGCGGCGTATCGGCAGTGTTTGTGCTGATACTTGTTGCATCAAACGACCTTGGTGGAGCGCTTTTGTATTTCTTTACATATCTGGTCATGATTTATGTTGCGACAAAAAAGTTTTATATTTTTGCCGGAGGACTCGCGTTTGTGGGGCTTGGAATGTACGCAGGCTATCATCTGTTTTCACATGTGAAGAACAGAATTGTTGCATGGCTTGATCCTCTTTCTGTCATAGACAAGGCCGGCTATCAGGTGTGCCAGTCGCTCTTTGCCATAGGTACAGGCGGACTGTTTGGCTTTGGACTGGGGCAGGGTCTGCCAAATAAGATACCTATTGTGTCTAAAGACTTTATCATAGCGGCTATCTCAGAGGAGATGGGCGGTATATTTGCTGTCTGCCTCATTATGGTTTGTGTCAGCTGCTTTCTTATGATATTTAATCTTTCCATGCAGATGAAGGATGCATTTTACAAGTATGTGGCGCTGGGACTTGGCAGTGTGTATGCGCTTCAGGTGCTTTTAACTGTTGGCGGCTCAACCAAGTTTATACCGATGACCGGTGTGACGCTGCCGCTTGTGAGCTACGGTGGCAGCTCGCTTTTATCTACGATGATTATTTTTGGAATGATACAGGGCATGTATATTATGCAGGCAGCCCCTGAAAAAAGGAGAAAAATAGATGACAAGAGACGAAAGGATCATGAGACAAAAAACAGACAAAAGCAGACAGCTAAAGAGCCGGGGGCGCAGGGAAGTCAACAGAGAAGGAGAAAACCGACAGCAGGCGGCAAAAACAGCACGAAGACACAGAAATAGAGAGTATGCGGTTGTTACATATTTTTTCCTTATAGTTTTTGTTGGATTGATAGGTTATTTCTTATATTTCCAGTTTGTAAAAAGCGACGAATTCATCAACAGCCCATACAATTCGCTGCAGGATCTTTTCTCTAAGAATGTAGTGAGGGGCGAGATACAGACTAAGGATGGACATGTCATAGCTCGGACAAAGGTCAGCTCGGATGCATCTGAGACAAGGGAATACCCTGACGGCAGATTGTTTGCGCATGTAGCGGGCTTTGCCGTAAATGGTAAGGCCGGGCTTGAAAAGCAGGAAAATTTCTCATTGCTTCGCTCCCATGAGTTTTTCCTTGACCAGATAGTAAATGATATAAGCGGTAAGAAAAATATCGGTGATAATGTCATAACCACACTGGATTACGAAGCACAGGCGGCTGCATACAATGCACTTGACGACTATGAAGGTGCTGTCATTGCAATTGAGCCGAAGACAGGAAAGATTGCAGTTATGGTGTCAAAGCCTGATTATGACCCAAATACCATCGCAAGTGACTGGGAGAGCGTAAACGGTGAGGGCAGCACTTCTCTTTACAACAGGGCAACACAGGGACAGTATGCTCCGGGCTCAGTGTTTAAGATTTTTACAGCACTTGAGTATTATAACGAAAATCCGTCTACATACAACGACTATAGCTTTGATTGTGACGGCAGTATTACAAAGGACGGCTTTACAATCCACTGCGCCGGCAATAAATCACACGGACAGGAGGACTTAACAAAGTCGTTTGCCAAGTCGTGCAACTCGTCCTTTTCCAATATAGGTCTTTTGGTAGATAACAATAAGCTTAATACCTTGTGTGACGATATGCTTTTCAACAAGAATCTGCCTATAGCCTTTGATTCAAAAAAGAGTAAATTTGCACTGGATAACAATGCTTCGTCAGCTCTGACCATGCAGACTACGATAGGACAGGGAAACACGCTTGTTTCACCGCTTCACATGTGCATGATTGCCGGTGCAATCTGCAATGATGGAAATCTGATGAGGCCATATCTGGTAGACCATACGGAAAATGCGAGCGGGGCGCTTGTGGAGCAGAATAAACCGGCTTCATACAAGCAGATTATGTCAAAGGATCAGGCAGCTTTTCTCAAGGATCTTATGGCAGCAGTGGTATCTGATGGAACAGGCGCAAAGCTAAGCAATCAGAGCTATGAGGCCTTTGGAAAGACCGGAACTGCCCAGGTATCAGATTCTACAGACCAGACCAATGCCTGGTTTGTGGGCTATGGAAAAAAGGATGGCTACAATGATCTGGCAATCGCAGTAGTTGTGGAGGATTCGGGTGCCGGAAGCACATATGCGGTGCCGGTGGCAAAAAAGGTATTTGATAAATATTTCAATGAATAGGCTTGTTGCACTTTTTTTAGAAGTAGGTTATACTTAAGTGTAATGACAGACGTTATCGTTCATATTTCGCTTGAACTAACAGATAGCGTTAAACCACACTTGGAGGAATGGCAATGATAGAAGCAACGAGCTGTGGCGGTGTGGTAATCTTTCGTGGCAAAATATTACTCTTATACAAGAACTACAGGAACAGGTACGAGGGGTGGGTACTGCCCAAGGGAACTGTGGAATCTGATGAAGAGTATAAGGACACTGCAATCCGTGAAGTGAAAGAGGAGACTGGTGCCAGTGCAACGATAATCCAATACGTGGGTAAGAGCCACTATTCTTTTACCGTGCCACATGATACAGTGGAAAAGGATGTACACTGGTATCTTATGATGGGCGAAAGTTATTATAGTAAACCGCAAAGAGAAGAGTATTTCATGGATTCAGGGTTTTACAAGTATCACGAGGCATATCATCTGCTCAAGTTTGCAAATGAGAAGCAGATACTTGAGAAGGCTTACAATGAGTACCTGGATTTAAAGAAAAGCAACTTATGGGGGACACACAAGTATTATTAGTATTATTAAAAAGCAGTTTTAAAAACTGCTTTTTGAGGTTTTGGAATGAAATGGTATGAGGATTTATTTGTAGGAGAGTCTGTTACCGGAAAGATAAAGAAAATCAAGTGGAAGATAGAGCATAATGCCGGCATGCTTCACACATACATCATCACGTTTCCGTCAAATGAGGAAAATCTTTTGGATATCATTCCGACAAGAGAATTGCTGCAAAAGGGATATCCTAAGAAGAATCTGCACATAATCGCAGTAGCGGGTAATTATGATGAGGCACTTTTGCTGGCCTGTGATATTGTTAAGGAGACATACGAAAATACAGGTAAAACAGATGTAAAGAGCTATTTAAAGAGCAGACGGAGGAATTAGATAGATGATATTTACGATTTTAAAGGTCATAGGCATCATACTCCTTGTAGTGCTTGCTCTTATACTTACAGCGCTGCTTTGCGTACTGTTTGTGCCGGTCAAGTACAGGGCTGTCGGAAGCTTTGACAATACAGACATAAGAGCAAAAGCGCATGCGTCGTGGCTTTTTCATTTGTTTGCACTGCATATAGAGTATGCGGATGAAACTGACGGATATATAAGACTTGTCTTTGTGAAGAAGGGGCTGTTTGCTGATTCGTTGGGAGATAATTATGAGGCTTTTAATGATGATGTAATGGATGATGCAGCTAAAACTGAAACAGAAGATAAAGTCAGTGAAAACACCGGAGATGAGTCTAAAATACCGGCAGAAGAATCAGAACATGTCGCAGATGAACAGACAGAGAATGAAAGCACAGCACAGACTAATAACGAGCACAGGACAGTAAATGATGAAAATCAGCATATAAAACAACAAACTAAGCTCACTCATCAAAAAACGTATAAAAAGCGAAACAAAAAGTCACATAAAAAGCAATTTAAAGATAAGTCAGATAAAATAAAAAACTGTATCTATAAGCTAAAAAGAGAATACAGTGATGAGAGAAATAAAGCCGCTTTTTTACATCTGAAAAAAGAGCTTTTTATCATTCTTAAAAGAATATGCCCAAGGAGGCTTAAGCTTACAATGGTTTATTCAACCGGCTCGCCGGATACAACAGGTATTTCATTGGGAATTTTAGCATGCTTTCCTGTCGGCTATACAAACAGATGGCGGATTATACCTGATTTCGAGAGTGAAAAGCCGTATGCAAAGGGTAGCTTTGACATAAAGGGGCATGTGGTAGTAATAAGTATTTTAGCGGCAACACTTAGAATTTTATTTGATAAAAACTGCCGCAGATTATATAATAGGATAAGCAGATAGGAGGAAGATATTATGGCAGATAATAGTTTCAATAACACAGTAGAGTCACTTTTCAAGGGGATGGACAGCTTTATCACTACAAAGACTGTAGTTGGTGATGCGATTCATATAGGGGATACAATCATACTTCCGCTTGTGGATGTGTCGTTTGGAGTGGCAGCAGGAGCGTTTTCGGCAGAAAAGAAAAATAACGGAGCCGGCGGTATGGGCGGAAAGATTCAGCCAAGTGCAGTGCTCGTTATCCAGAATGGACAGACAAAGCTTGTCAATGTAAAGAATCAGGATGGTATGACAAAGATACTTGATATGGTGCCGGACATTGTAAGCCGCTTCTCGAAGGGGAAAAATGATGACCTTAATCTCGACGATGTAAAGGTAGATGAGGCAGAGGACGACAAGCAGGATTAATTTCATATATGTGAGCAAATAAAAAGGACATCCAAACGGATGTCCTTTAAAATTCAAAAGATTCAAAAATAAAGACTAAGCTCTCTCAACTTTGCCAGATCTTAAACATGAAGTACATACATATAACTTCTGTGGAACTCCATTGACCTTGCAAGAAACCTTCTTAATGTTTGACTTCCAAACATGATTTGATCTTCTATGAGAATGGCTGACATTATTTCCATAATGAACACCTTTTTCACAAATTGCACATTTTGCCATGATATTGCACCTCCTTGCATTTCACTAAGCTTACCATACTCTTAAGCTCACAACAAATGTATTCTATCAGATTAAAATAAAGAATGCAAGGATAAAATATAAAAATATTTGCTTTTTGTGAAAAAAAAGGTATAATAACATTAGCTACGTCACAATATGATGGAGGTATATATTATGAAGGGACAGATGGATACCCAATATGGACAAATTTTAATTGATACAGATGTTATTGCAACCTATGCAGGCTCTGTAGCTGTAGAGTGCTTTGGAATAGTAGGCATGGCAGCGGTCAACATGAAGGATGGTCTTGTAAAGCTTTTAAAGAGAGATTACCTGAACCATGGAATAAATGTAAAGGTAGATGAGAACAACGAAATTACGATTGATTTCCATGTAATAGTAGCGTATGGTATTTCGATCGGCACTGTTTCGGACAATCTTATCGAGACGGTTAAGTACAAGGTTGAGTCATTTACAGGAATGAAAATTGCAAAGATCAATATTTACGTTGAGGGCGTAAGGGTAATTGATTAAGGAGGACTACAAAAAGTGGAGATCACAAGCATTAATTCAAAGCTCCTTGCAAGGATGTTTCTTGCGGGAGCCAAGAATCTTGATTCAAAGAAAGACTGGATAAATGAGCTGAATGTATTCCCGGTACCGGATGGTGATACCGGAACAAATATGACAATGACAATCATGTCTGCGGCCAAGGAGGTCAGCTCACTTACAAATCCTACCATGGCAGAGCTTGCAAAGGCTATTTCATCAGGCTCTTTAAGAGGTGCCAGAGGAAACTCGGGTGTTATCTTATCACAGCTTTTCAGAGGCTTCTGTAAGGTTATAAAGGAATACGATGAGATAGATGTCACTATTCTTTGTGAGGCATGCCAGAAGGCGGTTGAGACAGCTTACAAGGCAGTTATGAAGCCGAAGGAAGGAACTATCCTTACAGTGGCAAAGGGCGCAGCAGAAAAGGCTCTGGAGCTGTCAGACGAAACAGAGGATGTTGTCACATTTGTTGAAGGGGTTATAAAGCAGGCTGAGTATGTGCTTGACCAGACACCGGAGATGCTTCCTGTATTAAAGCAGGCAGGTGTTGTTGATTCAGGCGGACAGGGACTTGTCCAGGTATTAAAGGGAGCATATGATGCTCTTATCGGCAAGGAGATTGATTATACAATCGAGGGCGCACCAACAGGAGCAGCTCCTGCAAAGATTTCGGCTGAGACAGAGGCAGAGATTAAGTTTGGTTACTGCACAGAGTTTATTATTGTACTCAATGCGCCAATGTCAGACAATGAGGAGCACGCATACAAGGCATTCCTCGAGTCAATCGGTGACTCTATAGTCGTTGTAGCTGACGATGAGATCGTAAAGACTCACGTACATACAAACGACCCTGGACTTGCACTGCAGAAGGCACTTACCTTCGGCTCACTTAGCAAGATAAAGATCGACAATATGCGTGAGGAGCATCAGGAAAAGCTCATCAAGGATTCACAGAAGCTTGCAGCACAGCAGAAGGCTGAGGAAGAGGCTTATGAAGCTGCTCAGGCTGATGAAAAGACAAATAACATGCCTGCAAAGGAAATGGGCTTTGTATCTGTTTCAATCGGAGAAGGCATGAATGAAGTGTTCAGAGGCCTTGGAGTGGACTATCTCATAGAGGGTGGTCAGACCATGAACCCTAGCACAGAGGATATGCTTAACGCTATCGAGCATGTAAATGCAAAGACAGTATTTATCCTGCCAAACAACAAGAATATCATCATGGCTGCAAACCAGGCAGTAGACCTTGTTGAGGATAAACAGATTATTGTTATCCCTACAAAGACTATCCCACAGGGTATCACAGCGCTTGTAAATTATATACCTGACCACAGCGCCGAGGAGAATAAAGAGCAGATGATGGCTGAGATAGAAAATGTCAAGACAGGACAGGTGACATATGCAGTCCGTGATACTGAGATTGACGGAAAAACCATCAAGCAGAACGACTTCATGGGAATCGGAGACAAGAGCATCCTTTCTGTTGGAACAGACTTAAAGGCTACCACACTTGAGATGGTAGATGCCATGGTAGATGAGGATTCAGCGATTGTCAGCATCTATTTCGGAAGTGATTCTGATGAGGACTCAGCTAATGAGCTTGCGGCAGCAATCGAAGAGAAATATCCTGATGTAGAGGTTGAGGTCAACGATGGCGGACAGCCAATCTACTATTATGTTATTTCTGTAGAGTAAAGCCTTTTAAAGAATATAAATGATATTTATTATATTTAGGAGCAAATATGGATATAGCTTCACCGATTACCTCGGTTAAGGGAATCGGGGAAAAAACACAAAAAGCATTTTCTAAAATGGGAGTATACACCGTTGGTGATATACTCCTTCATTTTCCCCGGGATTATGTAAAGTTTCCGGAAATAACGGATATTGATGAACTGAATAATGTAAACGTAAGCAGCACCTATGCCATCCATGCTGTGATTAAAAAGGCACCTGTAGTGAAAAATACAGCGAGAATGCAGATTACATTGCAGGATATCGGCTCGCCCGGGCATATGATACAGCTGGTATGGTACCGTATGCCATACCTTAAGGCACAGCTTGTGCAGGGGAGACATCTTATATTTTACGGACATATTAAGCCAAAGGGCGGCAGATATGTCATGGAGCAGCCTGTGGTGTATGAGGTGCAAAAGTACGAGGCTATACGCGATACACTGCAGCCTGTGTATTCCGTGACAAGCGGTGTGACAAACAATCTGATAGTCAAGACGATAAAGGAGACTCTGTCACATGATACACTGCTGTCGGATTACCTGCCTAAGGATATAAGGCACAGATACGGTTTTTGCGAGTATAATTATGCTATGAAGCAGATACATTTCCCTGATGACTTTGACGCTCTTGTGGAGGCAAGAAGACGGCTTGTATTTGATGAGTTTTTTCTCTTTATCATGGGCATGCGGTATCAGAATAAAAAGCAGCAGAAGGACAAAAATGAGTTTGAGTTTACGGATGATGCTTTTATAGACGGACTGATTGAGAAGCTTCCGTATGAGCTGACAGGCGCGCAGAAGAAGACGATAGATGAGATAAAGCAGGATATTAAAAGCCCTTATGTGATGCAGAGGCTTATTCAGGGCGATGTGGGCTCAGGAAAGACGATTGTTGCTTTTCTTCTTATGGCGTGGGCGTCAAAATGTGGCTATCAGTCTGCCATAATGGCTCCGACGGAGGTGCTTGCAAACCAGCATTATGAGACGTTTTGCTCACTGGTTGGTAAGTTTGGACTTGACAGTCCTGTTGTGCTTCTTACCGGCTCCATGACGGCAAAGCAGAAAAGAGAAGCCTATGCGTGCCTTGAAAACGAGAAAAATGCGCTTATTATAGGCACTCATGCGCTCATACAGGAGAAAGCGGATTTTTCCAATCTGTCGCTTGTTATCACAGATGAGCAGCACAGATTTGGCGTGAAGCAGAGGGAGAGCTTCTCGGATAAGGGAAGAAAGCCACATATACTTGTGATGAGTGCCACTCCGATACCGCGTACGTTAGCAATAATCATATACGGTGATATGGATATCTCTGTCATAAATGAGGTGCCTGCAAAGAGGCTTCCGATCAAGAACTGTGTGGTTGGCACAGCGTTCAGGCCAAAGGCCTACAGCTTCATCGAGGAGCAGGTGAGAGCCGGTCATCAGGCGTATGTTATTTGCCCTCTTGTGGAGGAAACCGAAAACTCGGAAGGGGAAAATGTCACAGACTATGCAAATGTGCTTAAAGAGGCACTGCCAAAGGATATCACTGTAGATGTGCTTAACGGCAGGATGAAGAGCAAGGCAAAGGATGAGGTGATGCAGCGCTTTGCAAATAATGAATCGCAGGTGCTTGTGTCCACAACAGTCGTGGAGGTTGGTGTAAATGTGCCCAATGCAACTGTCATGATGATAGAGAATGCAGACAGGTTTGGACTTGCACAGCTTCATCAGCTAAGAGGCCGTGTAGGCAGGGGGGATGCACAGTCGTATTGCATTTTTATCAATTCGTCAAATTCAAAGAAATCAAAAAAACGTCTGGAGATACTAAATAAATCAAATGATGGCTTTTATATAGCAAGTGAGGATTTAAAGCTCAGAGGTCCCGGGGATTTCTTTGGAATCAGGCAGAGTGGAGACCTTGCGTTTGCACTTGCGGATGTGTATCAGGACAGCGATGTGCTAAAGGAAGCATCTGAGATGGTGGATGAGGTGCTTGAAGCAGACCCGGCGCTTTGTACACCGGAAAACAGAATACTGAAAAAGAAAATGGATGAATTTGCAAAAGAACAATTAAAGAGGATGAATCTGTGATGAGCTTAAATGGCTAAAATAAAAGCTGATATAGCATGCAGGACTATGCATGTGTATATCAGCTTTTTAGTTTAAGCGTTTTGGAATGGTTATGAAATAAGTATAATCTGCTTACTCAATCTGCCTGATATCGGATATATCCGGGTGAATCGTGAGAGAATAGTTTGTGTAATACACGACAAAGCCGGCTGCGGCACCGTTTGGCTTTTTGACATTTTTCTTTTGCAGGTAGTCAATCTCTACCTTGTCGGCATTTTTGCCCTTTGAGTAGTAGCCTGCGAGCTTGCCGGCCTCCTCAAAGGTGCTGTCCGGCAGCTCTTTGTTTTCAGTTTTTACAATGACATGTGAGCCGGGCATGCCCTTGGCGTGGAACCACCAGTCGTTTCCGGTTGCCAGCTTGAAGGTGAGCTCATCGTTCTGGTAGTTGTTTTTGCCAACGTACATATCAAAGCCGTCCGATGAGATATAGTGGAATGGTTTGCTCTTTACCTTCTGTTTCTTTGAACCCTTTCCTTTTTTGATAAAACCATATTCTATCAGCTCATCCTTTATCTGGACGAGGTCGTCAGCGCTTAAAGCGATATCCAGTGAATTCTGAATTGATTCGAGATGGTCTATCTGACCTTTTGTTTCAAGAATCAGCTCGTTCAATGCTTCAGCAGTACGCTTCATCTTTCCATATTTGTCAAAGTATTTCTGCGCGTTCTCGGCAGGAGTTTTTGTGTTGTCGATAGGAATTTTGATGATTTTGTTGTCATCATAATAGTTTGCAGCTTCAAGAAACTTGTCGTCCGGTGTAAGTCCGTAGCCGAATGCGTTGATAAGCTCGCCGTACACCTTGTACTTTTCGCGTTTTTCGGAGTCCTTAAGCTGCTTCATCTGCAGGGAATATTTCTTCTGGTTTCGCTCCAGGAGGGTATTTACGTGTTTTCTCAGGTCGGCTGACTTCTGGCGTATACGTGTATAGGTGTTTCTCTCAGAGTAGTAAAGCTCTAAAACCTCTGATATAGATTCATATTTTGTGACCGTTAAATCGCTATACTGAGTCAGCTCTATTGAAGAAAATTCCTTTGGCTCATTGCCGTCACGTACGATATTCGGCGTAAAACGATTATTTTTTATGTCCTCCATCATCCATGTGAAGTTGCTTCCCAGGTGCAAAAGCTCATCGTGTGAGTAGGCAGCTACAGGGGAGTCCGCGTCAAGGCCTGCCCTGTGAGCCAGCTCATTTGCCACAAGGGGGCTGATGCCGGAAAAGGATGAGTAGATAGCCTTTGAAACAGTAAGCGGTTTTGCTGATATAATATCCACAAACTGCTTCGAATCTACAGTCAGAGGATTATATTTATCCTCCTGTGTCGCGGGGATGGTGTAGGCTCTGCCAGGAAGCACTTCACGCACAGAGCTTACGGATGCGGGAATACGCTTGGCACTGTCTATTATCGTACCATCGGAGTCGGTAAAGATGATGTTTGAATATTTGCCCATCAGCTCGATAATAAGCACCTTGTGGCATAGATCGCCCATCTCGTTTAAGTGCTCGATTTCAAAGTTTATGATACGCTCCATGCCCGGCTGGTAAATCTTTGTGATGCGTCCGTTTGCTATATGTTTTCTTAAAACCATGCAAAATGTAGGGGCAGTGAGAGGGCTTACCTTATTTGTGGGTGTCAGGTAGATGAATGGAAGCGATGCACTTGCAGACATCGAAAGCCTGAAAGAGCCGTTTGGTCCCTTTAGGGTAAGAAGCAGCTCATCTGCCTCAGGTTCTGCGATTTTACTGATTTTTGAGTTTAGTATCGTGCTGTTTAGCTCTGCAACTATATTTGAAATGACTATTCCGTCTAAAGCCATGATGTTCCTCCTTATTTCCTGTAAATATTCTAAGCTGCTGAATATTTATAATCATGAATATTTATATTATAATATATTTGACGAAAATCTCAAGGAGTTATATAATAAACTCATCTATGCATATGCGAAAGGAAAAATTATGATTAAAAGTATGACCGGCTTTGGCAGATACGAGTACGCAGATGCAAGCCGTAAGATTACAGTTGAGGTAAAATCTGTAAATCACAGATATCTGGATGTCAATATCAAGATGCCTAAAAAGCTTAATTTCTTCGAGAGTGCAATAAGGACTCTGCTTAAGGAGTACATAGAGCGTGGCAAGGTCGATATTTATATCACATATGAGGATTTTACAGAAAATAATCTCTCATTGCAGTATAATAAGGCTCTCGCGGGAGAATATCTTAAGTATCTGAATCAGATGGCAGAGGAATTCGGACTGGAGAATGATATAAGAGTGAGCACGCTGTCGAGATATCCGGAGGTATTTGCGATGGAGGAGCAGCCTGTAGATGAGGATGAGCTGTGGAGCAGTCTTGAGAAGGCTCTTCGCGGTGCATTTGAGCCATTTGTTAAAAGTCGCGTGCGCGAGGGAGAAAATCTTAAAAAAGACCTTTGCGAAAAGCTCGATAATATGGTATCATATGTTGATTTCATTGAGGAGCGTTCGCCACAGATTATTGTCGAATACCGTGCGCGTCTTGAGGAAAAGCTAAGAGAACTGCTTGCAGACAATCAGCTTGATGATTCAAGAATAGCCCAGGAGGTCACTATTTTTGCGGACAAGATCTGTGTGGATGAGGAGACAGTCAGGCTCAAAAGCCATATCCTTTCCATGAAGGATTCGTTAAATGCCGGTGGCAGTGTGGGAAGAAAGCTTGATTTCCTCGCACAGGAGATGAACCGTGAGGCGAATACCATCCTTTCAAAGTCCAATGATCTTAAGATTTCTGACACAGGCATCAGTCTTAAAACTGATATAGAAAAGGTCAGGGAACAGATTCAAAATATTGAGTAATTTTAGGAGATTGTGATGAGTAACACAGGAAAATTAGTTGTTTTTTCAGGCTTTTCGGGTTCCGGAAAGGGAACTATAATGAAGGAGCTTATGGCAAAGCATGGTGATGATTATGCACTGAGCGTATCAGCCACGACCAGAGGTCCAAGGCCGGGTGAGGAGCATGGCAGAGAGTATTTTTTTATCTCAGAGGAAGAATTTGAACAGATGATAAAGGCAGATGGACTGCTTGAGTATGCCAAGTATGTAGATCACTACTACGGCACACCAAAGTCATATGTCAATGAGCAGCTTAGCGCCGGAAAGAATGTGATTCTTGAGATAGAAATCCAGGGAGCTTTAAAGATAAAGAAGCAGTTTCCTGATACGGTGCTTATGTTTGTGTCAGCGCCGAGTGCAGATGAGCTTAAGAACCGGCTTGTAGGAAGAGGCACAGAGACAAAAGAGGTCTGTGCACAGAGACTTTCAAGAGCATATGAGGAGTCTTTGGGCATAGAGAAATATGATTATTTAGTGGTAAATGATAAGCTTGACGATTGTGTAGAGCTTGTGAATGATATCATCCACAGCTCTGACGACACAAAAAAGAATCAGGATTATCTGGTATCATCAAATATAGATTTTATAAATAAAATGAGAAAAGAGCTTTTAAGCTTTTCGAAAGGAGATAAATAATATGATACATCCATCGTATGTAGAGTTAATGAAGGTAGTAAACAACAATGTAGAGATAGGTGAAGAGCCGGTAGTAAACAGCCGTTATTCTATCGTTATTGCTGCAGCAAAGCGTGCACGCCAGATTATTGATGGCGCAGAACCACTTATCGCACGCCCTAAGTGCAATAAGCCATTATCTATTGCTGTAGAGGAGCTGTACACGGGAGCTGTCAAAATCGTCTCAGATGATGAGGATTTAAACGAAGGCGAAGAGGCTTAATCTAGGAGGGGAAAGGCTGTTTTGTCTTTCCCTTTAATTGTAAATACTTACATTTGAGAGGTACTATGAAATTATTATTTATTTCGCTTGGATGCGATAAAAACCTTGTGGATTCAGAGTATATGATAGGCATGCTTGCAAATGACGGCATTGAGATGACCGATGATGAGACGCAGGCTGATATCATTATCGTAAACAGCTGCTGCTTCATAGGTGATGCAAAGGAGGAGAGTATCAATACAATTCTCGAAATGGCTCAGTATAAGGAGACAGGCAAATGCAAATCACTTATTGTGACAGGCTGTCTGGCACAAAGATACAAGGATGAGATTTTTAAGGAAATCCCAGAGGTTGATGCCATACTTGGCACCAATTCATATGATACTATAGTTGAAGCTGTCCATGAGACACTTGAAAAACACAGATACAGCAATCTGCACACCTTAGAAGGGCTTCCCAGCATAAAGACAAAGCGTATTGTCACCACAGGAGGGCATTTCGCTTACCTTAAGATAGCAGAGGGGTGCAATAAAAACTGTACCTACTGTGTCATTCCATCTGTCAGAGGCCGTTACAGAAGTGTGCCGATGGAGGATTTGATTGAGCAGGCGAAGAGCCTTGTGGAGCAGGGAGCAAAAGAGCTTATACTTGTTGCCCAGGAGACCACACTTTACGGAGTGGATTTGTATGGTGAGAAGTCACTTCATAAGCTTTTGGATGAGCTCAACAAGATAAGCGGGCTGTTCTGGATAAGGATTATGTACTGCTATCCTGAGGAGATATACGATGAGCTTATAGAGTCCATGATAAAGGATGAGAAGGTATGCCATTATCTGGATATGCCAATCCAGCACTGCAATGACGATATTTTAAGACGCATGGGCAGAAAAACAACAAAGGCTGAGCTCATGGAGCGTATCAGAATGCTGCGTGAGAGAATACCTGATATCACACTAAGGACCACACTTATATGCGGCTTTCCGGGTGAGACACAGGATAATCATGAGGAGCTTATGCAGTTTGTAAATGATATGGAGTTTGACCGTCTGGGAGCATTTACGTATTCCCCGGAGGAGGGCACAAAAGCAGCTGCAATGCCTGATCAGATAGATGAGGATATAAAGGCTGACTGGCAGGCAGATGTCATGGAGCTTGAGGAAGAGGTCATTTTTGATAAAAATGAGACACTAAAGGGTAAAGAATTATATGTTTTCATAGAGGGTAAGGTGGCTGATGAAAATGCATATATCGGCCGTACATACAGAGATGCACCGAATGTTGACGGATATATATTCATCAACACCGATGAGACACTTATGACCGGCGATATATGTAAGGTTATGGTGACCGGTGCGTATGAATATGATTTGATAGGAGAACTTGTAAAATGAATTTACCAAACAAACTTACAATCTTAAGAGTGATACTTATTCCGTTTTTTGTATTTTTCCTTATTTCACCGTTTTTTGACGGATACGGAAATTATATAGCACTTGCGATATTTATCATTGCAAGTCTGACCGATATGGCTGACGGAAAAATTGCAAGAAAATACAATCTTGTTACAAATTTCGGCAAGTTTATGGATCCGCTTGCAGACAAGCTGCTTGTATGCTCGGCAATGATATGCCTTGTTGATTTAAAGCTTATCCCTGTATGGGTTGTGCTTATTATCATTGCAAGAGAGTTTATCATAAGCGGTTTCAGACTCGTTGCATCAGACAATGGAATTGTCATTGCAGCAAGCTACTGGGGCAAGTTTAAGACAACCTTCCAGATGCTTATGGTTATTGTTATTATTTTTAATATCAATCTACAGCTTGGCTGGTTAAATATCCTTGGAACAATCCTCATTTATGTGGCACTTGTGCTCACAGTTGTTTCACTTATTGACTATATTGCAAAGAATAAGGACGTCTTAAAGGATCAGAAATAGACTATAACAGGGAGAAAAGTATGAGAATAATAGCAGGAACGGCGCGAAGCCTCCCTCTAAAGACTATCGAGGGAAAAGATACAAGACCGACTACTGACAAGACGAAGGAGACTCTTTTTAATGTCATGCAGTTTGATGTTCCGGGAGCATATTTTTTAGATTTGTTTGCGGGAAGCGGACAGATAGGACTTGAAGCACTAAGCCGTGGTGCAGCTTATGCTGTATTTGTGGAGAATTCAAGAAAAGCCGCTTCATGCATTGAGGACAATATCCATTTTACAAAGTTTGATAAGGTCTCAAGGCTTATGATGACGGATGCTGTTACGGCAGTACGTACGCTTGAGGGCAAATACAAATTTGATATCGTGTTTATGGACCCGCCATACAATAAGGAGCTTGAAAAGGAAGTGCTTATTACACTTTCGGACAGCGATATATTAAAGGATGATACACTTATCGTGGTTGAGGCTTCAAACGATACTGATTTTGATTATCTCACAGAGCTTGGCTATGAGATAGTCAAAGAAAAAATTTATAAAACAAACAAGCATGTTTTCATAAAGCGTGCATAGGAGATACAATATGAAGGTAGGAATTTATCCGGGAAGCTTTGATCCGGTGACATTTGGACACCTGGATATAATAGAGCGTTCAGCCAGAATAGTTGACGAGCTGGTTGTCGGAGTACTCAATAATAGTGCAAAAAACTCGTTGTTTTCTTTGGAAGAACGTGTTAGTATGATAAAGGAAATGACAGCACACATACCAAATGTCAGGGTAGGGTGCTTCGAAGGACTTTTAGTTGACTACATGAAGGAAATCAATGCAACAATCATAATAAGAGGATTGCGTGCAGTGACAGATTTTGAGTATGAGCTGCAGATTGCACAGGCTAACGGAGTACAGAATCCGGAAATAGAGACGGTTTTTCTCACTTCGAGCCTCAATTATTCATATTTAAGCTCTACAATTGTCAAGGAATTTGCATCATACGGAGGAGATATATCAAAGTTCGTACCTGAACAGTTCATTGATAGAATTTATGCTAAATACAATATTACCAGGTAAGGAGACAGTATTTATGAGCAGTAAAATGGAACAGATTATTGAAGAAATCGAAGACTATATTGATGGCTGCAAGCCGTCACCTATTTCAAGAAACAAGATTCTTGTCAATCGTGAACAGTTAGAGGAGCTTCTTTCAGAGCTTCGTACAAAGACCCCTGAGGAGGTCAAGAGATATCAGAAGATTATCAGTAATAAGGAGGCTATCCTTGCTGATGCACAGGCGAAGGCTGATCAGATAATCGCGCAGGCTCAGATTCAGACAAATGAGCTTGTCAGCGAGCATCAGATTATGCAGCAGGCATATGCTCAGGCGAATGAGGTAGTGCAGATTGCAACAAAGCAGGCACAGGAGATACTTGACAGTGCCACAAACGATGCAAATAATCTCAGAATGAGTGCCATGGCATATACGGACAGCCAGCTCAAGAGTATTGAGGACATCTTAACAGGCTCTATTGAGACTTCAAAGGCCAGATATGACAGTCTTATAAGTTCACTGCAGCAGTTTGAGGATGTTGTTGCAGCAAACAGAGCAGAGCTTTTCCCACCGGAAGAGAATGGCGATGAAGCTGCAGGAGCAGAGTCGTCTGACAATGAGGCTGCTTCAGATACATCTGATGATGACATAGAAATCACCAATATTTCCGATTCAGATGAGGATGCGAAATAGGATAATACATAACAGGCATGAGAGTATGCTCATGGCTGCCTTAAGCAGTATGTATCTGTAAAGCCTAAAGCCTGTATCCCGGAATATTGATTTGGTCTGGACCATGCATGATACACCGCCAAATGACAGAAGTGCAATGCACAGCACTATTGACAGGGTGCGTGGAATGCATAGACCGCAGACTATGCCGATACCGTTAGTGGTTTCAAAAAAGGCACCTATTATGTCTGCCGACAGCGGCATGCTGCAGTCAGCCTTTTGGGCAATTGTCTGTGGGATACGTGAGACTATAGAGAACAATACAATATATCCACAGAGTTTTATAAGGGTTTCAAACCCTTTCATTATTCCGGCATCAACGATTTGCATGTTAAGCTTAAATCCTTGAGCCGGAATTTTTTGTGTTAAGCTTTTGTTTTTGTTAATCGAAAGCATAGCTATCATTCCTATAGCAGATGGCAGATACAGTGACACAAGATAAATGCTATAGTGGCTGCATATGCCAAGCTGCTCGGACAGTGCATAGGTAATGATAAAGGGAAGGCTGAAATGGTTTGCCAGTGCACTCAGTATTTCCATGTGATTTTTATCTATGTATCCTTTGGAACAAAAATCTGCTGTGAGCTTTGCTCCTATCGGGAATCCAAATATTATGCCTATTATGTATGTAAAAAGCATGATATGCTTTTGGGGAATGTTTTGCAGCACATTTGTTGAGATAATTAGGTTAGATAAAATCGTAAATATAAATAGAAGCGGAAATATCTGGTTGAACCATAGCATTATGCCTGCTTTAGCGCACGTACTTACCTGTGCCGGAAACAATATGTAATAAATACAAAATAGCAGTATAAAAGCGATAAACAGTAATTTTTTAAGTTTGTTTTTACTCATGTGACAGTATATGTGGAGAGAAATATCAATATGATTCGATTAGATAAATTTTTATCAGAGATGGGGCTTGGCACACGCTCTGAGGTAAAAAAGCTTATAAAGACCGGACAGATAGCCATAAATGGCACGGTGGCCGTCAAACCTGAGACAAAGGTAGATACTGATGCCGACGAGGTATCAGTTAACGGCAGAATAGTTAAGTATCAAAGGTATGAGTATTACCTGTTAAATAAGCCATCAGGCTGTGTTTCTGCGACCTGTGATAATGTGCATGATACAGTCATGGAATATATCACGGATGCTGTGCATGATGATCTGTTTCCTGTCGGAAGGCTTGATATAGACACGGAGGGGCTTTTGCTTATCACAAATGATGGAGCACTTTCGCACGAGCTCTTAAGTCCTTCAAAGCATGTGGCAAAGACTTACTACGCACGTATCGATGGTGAGGTGACTTGTGATGATATCATAAGGTTTAAAGAGGGCATTGATATAGGTGAGGAAAGACCTACAAAGCCTGCGGAGCTTGTTATTAAAAAAAGCGGCAGCGTATCCGAGATTGAGCTTACGATAACAGAAGGAAAGTTCCATCAGGTTAAGCGGATGTTTGAGGCGCTTGGAAAGAGGGTAATCTATTTAAAGAGAATATCCATGGGACCGCTTAAGCTGCCTGATGACCTTAAAACAGGGACTTACAGAGCTTTGACACAGGCTGAAACGGATATGCTTATGCAGATAAAATCCGGCAAATAAAATAATTTTTAATTATGAGGTATGATATGAGTAATGGTTTTTTACCGATTTCAAAACAGGATATGATAGATGAGGGCATTGAGCAGCTTGATTTTGTGTATGTCTGCGGTGATGCATATGTGGATCATCCGTCATTTGGACATGCAATAATTGCAAGGCTGCTGCAGGCACATGGCTATACGGTCGGCATCATTTCACAGCCCGACTGGAAGGATGATGAGTCTATATCCATACTCGGAGTGCCGCGCCTTGGCTTTTTGGTTTCGGCAGGTAATATGGACTCAATGGTAAATCATTATTCGGTTTCAAAGAAAAGAAGAGCAAAGGATTCCTTTACACCGGGTGGAGTGATGGGAAAGAGGCCTGATTATGCGACCGTTGTGTACTGTAACCTGATACGCCATACTTATAAAAAAATCCCTATCATAATAGGCGGCATCGAGGCGAGCCTTAGGCGCATGGCACATTATGATTACTGGTCAAATAAGGTCAAGCGTTCGATTCTTTTAGATTCCGGTGCGGATATCATCTCATATGGCATGGGAGAAAGAAGCATCATCGAGATAGCCGATGCGCTTGACAGCGGTATGGATGTAAAGGATATCACGTTTATAGATGGTACCGTGTTCAAGACAAAGGACAGGGATATCATATATGATGCGATTGAGCTTCCGGATTATGACGTTATAAAAGAGGACAAGAGGGAGTTTGCAAGGAGCTTTTACATACAGTACTGCAATACTGATCCTTTCTGTGCAAAGAGGCTCGTAGAGCCATATGACAACTCTACGCTTGTGGTGCAGAATCCACCGCAAAAGCCACTGTCGCAGGATGAGATGGATGAGGTCTATGCACTTCCTTATATGAGGACTTATCATCCGAGCTACGAGGAGGCAGGCGGAGTGCCTGCTATAAGCGAGGTGAAGTTTTCTCTTATCAGCAACAGAGGCTGCTTTGGAGGATGTAACTTCTGTGCACTGACCTTCCATCAGGGCAGGATAATCCAGACAAGAAGTCATGAGTCAATCATAGAAGAGGCAAAGCTTATCACGCAGGATAAGGACTTTAAGGGCTATATCCATGATGTTGGTGGTCCTACAGCCAATTTCAGGCAGCCGGCATGTAAAAAGCAGCTCACAAGGGGTGCATGTCCTACAAAGCAGTGCCTGTTTCCTAAGCCGTGCAAAAACCTGATAGTTGACCATAGTGACTATATACAGCTTCTTAGAGAGCTTCGTGCACTGCCAAAGGTGAAAAAAGTGTTTATCCGTTCAGGTATCAGGTTTGATTATCTGATGTATGATAAAGATAAGACGTTTCTTCGTGAGCTGTGTGAGTATCATGTCAGCGGACAGCTCAAGGTAGCTCCGGAGCATATCTCCAATGCTGTTTTGAGCAGGCTTGGAAAACCGAGTGTAGAGGTGTACGACAGCTTTGTGAAGGCATACAAGGATATGAATAAAAAAATAGGCAAGGAGCAGTATCTTGTGCCTTATCTCATGTCTTCACACCCAGGCTCAACGCTTAAAGAGGCGATAGAGCTTGCAGAGTATCTGCGCGATCTGGGATATATGCCTGAGCAGGTGCAGGATTTCTATCCGACACCGTCTACAATCTCTACATGCATGTACTATACAGGGCTTGACCCGGCGACACTTAAGCCGGTGTATGTCACAACTAACCCACATGAGAAGGCTATGCAGAGGGCGCTCATCCAGTACCGCAATCCAAAGAACTATGATCTCGTGCACGAGGCACTTGTGAAGGCCGGCAGGGAGGACTTAATCGGATTTGACAAAAAGTGCCTGATAAAGCCTAGGAAAATGCATACTGATGGCGGCTGGGACAAAAAAACTTCTAAGTCTGATAAAAATTCAAACAGCAGCTATGGCAGCGGCAAGAATGCAGGTGTAAGGAAAAACTTGAAAAATGCAACAGAGCGAGGGAAAAACGGAAGTGGAAGTAACACCGCAGGCACGGCGCACAAAAAGAAAACAATCAGAAACGTCCACAAGAAGAAAAGATAGATATACAAGATAAAGACTATGAAAGAATTTAAAGCTGGTAAAAACGAGGCAGGCCAGAGGCTTGACAAATACCTTAAAAAGATACTTCCAAACGCATCCATGGGCTTTATTTACAAGATGCTCAGGAAGAAGAACATAAAACTGAATGATAAGAAAGCGTCAGGCACAGAAATTGTGTCAGTTGACGACAAAATCAAGATTTTTCTGTCAGATGATACATTTGCTAAGTTTTCCGTCAATGAGGACAGTCTGATGAAGGATTTTAAGGCACTTGGTGCACTAAAGCCTGACGGACTTGGTGTGGTATACGAGGATGATGACATACTGGCTGCAAACAAGCCAGTCAATATGCTGTCGCAGAAATCAAAGGATACTGATATTTCTGCGAACGAAAGGCTTATCGGATATCTGATAAAAGAGGGAAAGCTTGATTTTGACACATATAAGAGCTTCAAGCCATCGGTGTGCAACCGCCTGGACAGAAATACATCGGGGCTGATTCTGATGGGTAAATCGCTTCATGGACTGCAGTATCTGTCACAGGTGCTTAAGGACAGAACCGCAGAAAAGTATTATATGGCGCTTGTTGCAGGAGAGGTTGATGAGCCTATGACCATAGAGGGCTTTCTAACAAAGGATGAGAGCGCAAACAAGGTACAGATAACCAAGGAACCAATAAGTGATGAATCACTGCCAGTAAAGACTGCTTACAGGCCTCTTAAGACAATTGAGATGAGTGCTTCGTGCCATAAAGCAACTCTTCTTGAGGTGCATCTCATTACAGGAAGAAGCCATCAGATCAGGGCACATCTGTCATCGATTGGCCATCCGATCATAGGTGATATGAAGTATGGTGATAAAAGGATTAATGCTTTTTACAAAGAAAATTATCATGTGACCAGCCAGCTTTTGCATGCGCACCATGTGATTTTGCCTGATGGCAGATATATAGAGGCGGCTTTGCCTGACATATGGAGCAGGATGGGGCTTTAATTTCGTCATTATTTACTTTATGTCGCATAGCTTACAGTATTAAGGAAGATAGAAACGATATGGCAACCTGGAATTCAAGAGGCTTAAGAGGCTCGACCTTAGAGGACATGATAAACAAGACAAATGAAAAATACAGGGAGAACGGCCTGGCGCTCATACAAAAGATTCCCACTCCGATTACACCTATAAAGATGGAGCCGGAAACCAGACACATTACACTGGCTTATTTCGAGCAGAAGAGTACGGTCGACTATATTGGTGCTGTACAGGGAATCCCGGTATGCTTTGATGCAAAAGAATGTAATACCGACACGTTTCCCCTTGCAAATATACATGAGCATCAGGTAGAGTTTATGAGATGCTTTGAAAAACAGGATGGTGTTGCATTTATCCTTATATCGTACACACACAGGAATGAATACTATTATCTCACGTTTAAAAAGCTGACAGAATTCTGGGATAGAGCTGCAGAAGGCGGCAGAAAGAGCTTCCGCTATGAGGAGCTTGAGCCGGCATTTTTCCTCCCGGAAGTGCCCGGAATACTTGTGCCGTATCTGAACGCACTTCAGCTTGACTTAAATTGCAGGGCTTGACAGTATTACTATCGTATGGTAGCATATTACCACGATAACACTTTACTACATGAAAGCGAGATTTTACAGATTATGGAAAATCAATTATTACACACTCCGGACGGAGTAAGGGACATATATAACGGAGAATGCAAAAAAAAGCTGTATTTGCAGGATAAGCTGCACCGTACACTTTTAAAATACGGATATCATGATATCATGACACCTACGTTTGAGTTTTTTAATATTTTTGGAAGCGATGTCGGAACAACCCCTTCAAAGGATTTATACAAGTTTTTTGACAAGGAGGGCAATACGCTTGTCCTTCGTCCTGATTTCACACCTTCTATTGCAAGAAGTGCGGCTAAGTACTATATAGAGGACGATATGCCGGTCAAGCTGTGTTATCTTGGTAATACTTTTATCAATTCATCGGATTATCAGGGCAGGCTCAAGGAAAGCACACAGTGCGGTGCAGAGCTGATAGGTGACGGCTCTATCTCTGCAGATGCCGAGATACTTTCGATGACAGTTGAGTCGATGCTTGAGAGCGGACTTAAGAATTTCCAGATTTCAGTCGGACATTCGCAGTTCTTTTACGGTCTCACAAAGGCAGCAGGGCTGTCAGGGGAGCAGGAGGAAAACCTAAGAGAGCTCATAGCAAATAAGAATTTCTTCGGTGTGGAGGAGTTTGTTGACAGTCTTTCAATGAACGACAAGCTAAGGAAGCTGTTTGGACTATTAGACAATTTCGATTTACAGGATGAGCAGCTTATGGAGGCTTTAAAGCTTGCGAAGGGATATGATGAGATATTATCATCTATTGATACTCTGCTTAAGCTTAGAGAATATTTAAAGGCATATGGCATCGAGAAATATATTTCGTATGAGCTTGGACTTATCAGTGACTACACATATTACACTGGTATCATTTTCCAGGGCTACACATATGGTACAGGAGAGCCTATTGTAAAGGGAGGCCGTTATGACAAGCTGCTTTCACACTTTGGAAAGGACGCTGCTGCAATCGGCTTTGCAATTGTTGTGGATCAGCTCATGGCAGCATTAAGCCGTCAGGATATTGATGTGCCTGTCATTGAGAATTCATCACTTATAGTATTTGAGGAGGCTGCATACCATGCGGCAATCAAGCGCTCTATGGAGCTTCGAAGAGATGGAGTAAATACACAGATGGTGCTTAAGGACAAAAATAAAACGAAAGAGGACTATGCTTCATATGCGGTAGACAACCGTATAAACAGAGTAGAGTTTATAGAGGAATAAAAGATGAGTGATGACAGATATTTAACCTTTGCCCTGGGAAAGGGCAGACTTGCAAAGAAGACACTGCAGCTTTTTGAGCAGATAGGCATCACCTGTGAGGAGATGAAGGATCCGGATACCAGAAAGCTGATTTTCGTAAATGAGGAGCTTAAGCTTAGATTTTTCCTGGCAAAGGGACCTGATGTGCCTACATACGTGGAGTATGGCGCTGCTGATATCGGTGTGGTAGGAAAGGATACCATCCTCGAGGAGGGCAGAAATATATACGAGGTGCTTGATTTAGGTTTTGGAAAATGCCGCATGTGCATATGCGGACCGGAGAGCGCAAGGGAGCTTTTACAGCATCATGAGCAGATAAGAGTTGCCACCAAGTATCCTCATATCGCAAAGGATTATTTCTACAATAAAAAGCATCAGACGGTAGAGATTATAAAGCTAAACGGCTCAATAGAGCTTGCTCCGATTGTTGGACTTTCAGAGGTGATTTGTGATATAGTAGAGACCGGAACTACACTTAAGGAGAACGGACTTACCGTGCTTGAGGAGGTCTGTCCGCTGTCTGCGAGGGTTGTGGTAAACCAGGTCAGCATGAAGATGGACAATGAGCGTATCACAAAGCTCATAAGTGATTTGAAGACTGTTATCAAATAGCGTATAATTTATATCAATACATGATTTTAGACGGAGGCTGTAATGAGAACTTTAAAACTTACAAAGGATTCACAGAAGAACATATTGGAGAGCCTGCTTAAGAGAAGCCCTAACAACTATACAGAGTATGAGAGCACGGTAAATGACATTATAAACAATGTAAAGAAAAACCGTGACAAGGCTGTTTTTGAATACACAAAGAAATTTGATAAAGCGGATGTGGATGCATCAAATATCCGTGTCACAGAGGAAGAAATAAAGGAAGCATATGAGCTGGTTGACGAGAAGCTTCTTGCCGTTATAAAAAAGGCTCTTATAAATATCAGAAAATATCACGAGAAGCAGCTGCAGAACTCATGGTTTACAACAGAGGACGGCATCATTTTAGGACAGAAGGTCACACCTATAGCAAAGGCAGGAGTATATGTGCCGGGCGGCAAGGCTGTCTATCCTTCATCTGTACTGATGAACGTGCTTCCTGCAAAGGTAGCAGGCGTTGAAAAGATTGTTATGTGTACACCATGCGGAGCTGACGGCAAGGTATATCCTTCTACACTTGTAGCCGCAAACGAGGCCGGAGTAGATGAAATCTACAAGGTAGGCGGTGCACAGGCTATCGCTGCAATGGCATTTGGTACAGAGAGTGTGCCAAAGGTAGACAAGATTGTTGGACCGGGAAATATCTTTGTTGCACTTGCAAAAAAGGCTGTGTTTGGATATGTCAGCATTGATTCAATCGCAGGACCTAGCGAGATTTTGGTGCTTGCAGATGAGACTGCAAATCCACGCTATGTGGCAGCAGATTTACTTTCACAGGCCGAGCATGATGAGATGGCATCAGCTATCTTGATCACAACAAGTGAGGAGCTTGCAAAGAAAGTATCAGAGGAAGTTGATAAGTTTGTTGAGGTCCTCTCAAGAAAAGAAATCATCGAGAAATCTCTTGAAAACTACGGATATATACTTGTTGCAGAGGATATGGATGAGGCAATTGATGCAGTAAACGATATCGCTTCAGAGCATATGGAGATTGTCGCAAGAGATCCTTTCTCAGTCATGACAAAAATCAAAAATGCAGGAGCAATCTTTATCGGAGAGTACTCATCAGAGCCTTTGGGAGACTATTTTGCAGGACCAAACCATGTTCTGCCTACAAACGGAACAGCAAAATTCTTCTCAGCCTTATCTGTAGATGACTTTATCAAAAAGTCAAGCATCATCTCATATTCAAGAGAAGCACTTGAGAGAATACATACAGATATTGAGCAGTTTGCAGAGTGTGAGAAGCTTACAGCACATGCAAATTCAATCAAGGTTAGATTTGAGGATTAGTCAAAGGAGTAAGAAATGGCAGATAGATGCGCTAAGCTTAGCAGAAAAACAAAAGAGACTGATATTTCGGTCGGTTTAAATATAGACGGAACCGGAAAATCAAATATAGACACAGGCATAGGCTTCTTTAACCATATGCTGGAGGGCTTTTCAAAGCATGGTTTTTTTGACCTCGATATGACATGCGACGGTGACTTAAATGTGGACTGTCATCATACTATAGAGGACTGCGGCATAGTGCTTGGTAATGCCATAGCACAGGCTGTCGGAGACAAAAAGGGCATAAAGAGATTTGGAAGCTTTATTTTACCGATGGATGAGGTGCTTGTACTATGTGCCATTGATTTATCAGGCAGACCGTACCTGCAGTTTGACGGTGAGTTTACCTGTGAGAGAGTCGGAGATATGGATACAGAGATGGTGAGAGAGTTTTTCTATGCCGTTTCTTACTCTGCTGCGATGAACCTGCATATAAAGGTTTTGACACCGGGAAATAATCATCATATGATAGAAGCTATGTTTAAGGCATTTGCCAAGGCGCTTGACGATGCCTGCACCTATGATAGCAGAATAAAGGACGTGATGTCCACGAAAGGAAGTTTGTAATTTGACTGGTTTTAAGAACATCGTTGCTACACTGTATTTAAAGAACGGCCAGGCCGTGAAATCAGCGTCAGATATGACAGTAATGGGCGACGTCTACAATCTGTGTCAGCTCTACAATGACAGTGGCATAGACAAGATTATTATTTTTGATCTTTCAACTGATGATGATGAGCATGAGAAAAACATACATACGATAGAAAATATAAACAGAAATATCGACATAAAGGTGTGCGCAGGAGGCAATATCAACCGCATAGAGGACGTGAAAAAGCTGCTGTATGCAGGCTGTTTACAGGTCATCTTCAATGCCACAAAGGATTCAAGCCTTGAGCTTGCAAATGTGGCAAGCGAGAAGTTTGGCAAGGATAAAATCCTTTTGTCAATCAGCAATGTAGACTATATTTTCAAGCATCAGGAGGAGATAGAGGATACCTTTCATGAGCTTTTGGTCTTGAATATAGATATAATAGATGCGCTTGAGAATCTCACATCCACACCGTATGTGGTCTATATGCCGCAGTTTGACATGGATAAAATAATTGATGTCATGAAGCGTGAAACACTAAGAGGCATTGCAGGAGAGTTTATCAATGATCCTGAAAATGATATCATGGCGATAAAGACAAAGCTTTCTGACGGAGGAATACTTGTTGATAATTTTACTCCTGACTTAAAATGGTCTGATTTAAAGCTTAATTCTGACGGCATGGTGCCTGTCATAGTGCAGGATTACCGCAATGAGCAGGTGCTCATGCTTGCCTATATGAATGAGGAGGCCTTCAATGTCACGATAAACAGCGGACGCATGACCTACTGGAGCAGAAGCCGCAATGAGCTTTGGACCAAAGGACTTACATCAGGACATTTACAGTACGTAAAGTCTTTGACAGCGGACTGTGATTATGATACTATCCTTGCGAAGGTTTCGCAGGTGGGAGCTGCATGCCACACAGGTAACAGGACTTGCTTTTTCAATAATATCGTAAAAAAGGAGTATGTGGAGAAGAATCCACTTACAGTGCTTGAATCAGTCTATGCGGTGATAGTTGACCGTATGAAGAATCCAAAGGAGGACTCGTACACCAATGCTGTCATGGAAAAGGGCATAGATGAGATATTAAAAAAGCTCGGACACGAGTGCACTGAGATTATTCTTGCAGCCAAAAATCCGGACAGTGATGATTTGAAGTTTGAGATATCGGACTTTATGTACCACTGCATGATTCTTATGGCTCAGAAAAATATCACATGGGCAGAAATCGCAGGGGAGCTGGCACAGCGATAGCCTTAAACCACAATAATTATTTAGAGGAAATTATATGAGAAAACTAGCTTTAAGTGATGAGATACTTATGAAGGTAGACAAACCGGCTAGATATATCGGGAATGAGTTCAACTCAGTAATGAAAGACACATCGCAGGTAAATATACGTTTTGCGATGTGTTTTCCTGATGTTTATGAGATTGGTATGTCACATCTGGGAATCCAGATATTATATGATATGTTCAACCGCATGGATGACGTGTGGTGCGAGAGAGTTTATTCTCCGTGGCCTGATCTGCATGAAATCATGAAGCAGGAGAATATACCGCTTTTCGGACTTGAGTCGCAGGAGCCTATAAAGGACTTTGACTTTGTAGCCATGACGCTGCAGTACGAGATGTGCTACACAAATATTTTGCAGATACTTGACCTTGCACAGATTCCGCTTCGTTCAAGGGACAGAGAGGATGGCTGTCCTATTGTGATTGCAGGCGGTCCTTGTACCTACAACCCGGAGCCGATTGCAGACTTCTTTGATATATTTTATATCGGAGAGGGCGAGACACAGTACGGCAATCTCTTTGAGCTTTATAAGAAGGCAAAGGCTGATGGTCTTTCAAGGGAAGATTTTTTACATGAGGCTGCAAAGATTGAGGGTCTTTATGTACCTGCTTTGTATGATGTGGAGTATAATGAGGATGGAACAATTTGCTGTATGAAGCCTAAGTATGATGATATTCCTGTAAAGATAAAAAAACAGGTGCAGGTAGATTTGACGAACTCAACCTACCCGGAGGCACCGGTTGTGCCTTTTATCAAGGCTACGCAGGATAGAATGGTGCTTGAAATACAGCGTGGCTGTATAAGAGGCTGCCGTTTCTGTCAGGCCGGTATGATTTACCGCCCAAACCGTGAGAAAAAGGTTGACCACCTAAAGGACGTTGCGGCGGCTCTTATCAAAAATACAGGACACGAGGAGATTTCTTTAAGCTCCTTAAGCTCATCCGATTACAAGGAGCTTGATGAGCTTATCACATTTTTGCTTGATATCTGTAAGGAAAAGAAGATAAATATCTCCCTGCCTTCACTCAGAATTGATGCGTTTTCGCTCGATATCATGCAGAAGGTGCAGGATGTCAAAAAAAGCAGTCTGACCTTTGCACCTGAGGCCGGTACACAGCGCCTTAGAAATGTCATTAATAAGGGCCTTACCGTGGATGATATCATGAACGGCTCAAAACAGGCATTTGAGGGCGGCTGGAACAAGGTGAAGTTTTATTTCATGCTCGGTCTGCCTACAGAGACAGAGGAAGATATGAGGGACATTCCAGAGCTTGCAAACGATGTTGCGGCATTGTACTATGATACCGTTCCAAAGGAAAAGAGAGCCGGGAAATGCCAGATTACGATAAGTACATCATTTTTCGTGCCAAAGCCGTTTACACCATTTCAGTGGGCGAGAATGTATGAGCCATCTGAGTATCTGGGCAGAGCCAAAATAGTAAATGACCATGTAAAGGAGCAGCTCAACAGAAAGAGCATCAGATACAACTGGCATGAGGCATATGTCACTGTGATAGAGGGCATACTTGCAAGAGGCGACAGAAGGCTTTGCGATGCGATAGTAAAGGTATACGAAAAGGGCGGATATTATGATGCCTGGACAGAGTATTTTGACTATGACAGATGGATTGATTCGATAAAGGAATGCGGACTGGATCCGGATTTCTACACGATGAGAGAAAGGCCTTTAGATGAAATATTCCCATGGGATTTTATCGATATAGGTGTGACAAAGCAGTTTATGATAAGAGAGTGGGAGACAGCCCATAATGAGGCAGTCACTCCTAACTGCCGCATGAGGTGCTCTGCCTGCGGTGCAAAGAGCTATGGAGGAGGTGTCTGCTATGAAAATTAGAGTGAAGTTTAAAAAATGGGGCTGCATGAAGTTTATAGGACATCTCGATATGATGAGATACTTCCAGAAGGCGGTCAGAAGGGCAGATATTGATATCCGCTACTCAGAGGGCTATTCTGCTCACCAGATAATGTCGTTTGCGGCTCCGCTTGGAGTGGGCATCACAAGTGATGGTGAGTACTTTGACATAGATGTAAATGCAACAGAGTCTACAGAAAAAAGCATAGCGGCTTTAAATGCCCAGATGGTGGACGGAGTCGAGGTGACAGGCTATGTGCTTCTGCCGGATGATGCTAAGAAGGCTATGTCGCTTGTTGCGGCTGCAGACTATGTACTTAGCTTCAAGGAGGGCTATGAGAGCCCATACACCATAGAGGAGTGGAAGGAAGCGATAGATAAGCACTTTTTTGACGAGCCATCCTTTGTTGTGATGAAAAAGACTAAAAAGAGTGAGAGAGAGGTAGATATAAAGCCTCTTGTATACAAGCTTACAGTTATGGAAAACAACAAAAAGCCTGAGTTTTTCATGCAGGTATCAACAGGAAGCATTGACAATATAAAGCCTGAGTTTGTGCTTCACGCCATATATGAAAAGTGTGGCCTTGATTACAATCCGCTTGCCATACAAATCCACAGGCAGGAAGTGTATGCAAGAAAAGACGATGGAACACTCATTTGTCTGCTTGACATGGGAGAAGAAATCTCATAATGAACAGAATTATTCTGACTAAAACAGTAAAAAATAATAATACATACACAGTGTATGCACTGATGGATGAAAACGGAAATTATAAGGATTTCCAGCTCCTTCCCGAGAAGGATACGATAATAAACAATATATACGCGGCAAGGGTAAATAAGATACTGCCGGGCATAAATGCGGCATTTGTGACCATTGCGCAGAATAAAAGCTGTTATCTGTCTCTAAATGATGCAAAAAATCCTGTATACACAAACAAAAAATCAAAAAAAGAAGGATTGTGTGAGGGTGATGAGATACTTGTGCAGGTCATAAAGGATGCGCTAAAGACAAAGGATCCGGTGGTCACAACAAAGCTTTCTATATTCGGAAGCAATGTGATTCTCACCAATTTTGATACACAGATAGGTGTTTCATCGAAGCTGGATAAGGAAAGGGCGGCTCTTTTACGTAAGGCTGTGCTTTCAAAGTGTGCAGATCACGAAAAAGAGGGCTATGGCATCATAGTCAGAACCAATGCCAAAAATGTGGAGGATAAAGCGGTTTCGCAAGATGCATATTCGGTAGCACAGAAATACAATCAGATAATAAAAAAGGCACCGCATCAGGCGCTCTATTCATGCGTATATCATGGGATGAGCGATTATCTGCTTTTAATGAAGACAATTGATTTTGCCACGGTGGAGTGGATAAAGACTGACTGCGATGACATATATGACAGTCTTCTTACAGAGTACGGCATATATGACCATGCTCCTGAAAAGATAATGAGATATGACGATTCAGCTATCAGCCTGTCAACACTCTATGGCATAAGAGGGCTGATTGATAATCTGACCTCGCGCAGGGTATGGCTGGACTGTGGTGGCAACATCATAATAGAACAGCTTGAGACACTTACCTTTATAGATGTAAACAGTGCAAAGAATATATCGTCGGGGAGCAATAGTATATTAAAGACCAATATGGAGGCTGCAAAGGAGATAGCCAGGCAGCTTCGGCTCAGAAATATCTCCGGCATGATAATAATTGATTTCATCAATATGAAGTCTGAGGCATCAAAGGATACGCTTATTGAAGCACTCAAACGGTATATAAAGGACGATAATACAGTCTGTACCTTTGTGGATATCACGAAGCTTGGACTGGTGGAGCTGACAAGAAAAAAGGTCCACAAATCTCTTAAACAAATTTTAGAAAAAACACTTGACGAATAGATGGCTCTATGCTAATATACTGGAGTATGCCGCACAGCGAGGTATAAGTTTGCGACTTTCGCAACACCGTAACTGGCGAGTAATGATAAATAGGAGGTGCCATATGTACGCAATTATAGCAACAGGTGGTAAGCAGTACAAAGTATCTGAAGGCGATATCATTACCATTGAAAAGCTTGGCGTTGAAGCTGGTGAGAAGGTTACTTTTGATCAGGTTTTAGTTGTAGGCGGAGATGATCTCAAGGTTGGAGATCCAACAGTTGCAGGTGCAACAGTTGAGGCTTCTGTAGTTAAAGAAGGCAGAGCTAAAAAGGTTATCGTTTACAAGTACAAGAGAAAAACCGGATATCACAAAAAGAACGGACACAGACAGGCTTTCACACAGGTTAAGATTGAAAAAATTAACGGATAATGATAGCTATAACCGTTTATCAGAATTCAAAAGGACATAAGATGGGCTTTAAGTCAAAGGGACATGCAGGTTTTGCAGATTCCGGTTATGATATAATCTGTGCCGGGGTTTCAGCGCTGGTGATTAATTTCATCAATTCCGCTGAAGAGCTGTGTCATGCTGAGTACAGCCTTGATACAGACGAAGAGACAGGTATGATTGACTACAGACTTGACAAGCCGGCAACAGGTGATGTTGCGCTGCTTATGGATTCCATGATTCTGGGACTAAAAGGAATACAAAGAGACTATGGGAATGAGTACATCATTCTAGACTTCAAGGAGGTGTAAGACATGTTGAATATGAACCTTCAGTTTTTTGCTCATAAAAAGGGAGTTGGTTCTACAAAGAACGGACGTGACTCTGAGTCTAAGAGATTAGGCGCTAAGAGAGCAGACGGACAATTCGTAAAAGCTGGTAATATTCTTTACAGACAGCGTGGTACAAAGATTCACCCTGGTACAAACGTTGGTATCGGTGGAGATGATACATTATATGCTAAGGTTGATGGCGTATTAAGATTTGAGAGAGTTGGAAGAGATAAGAAACAGGCTTCCGTATATCCAGTAGTGAACGAATAAGATTTAAACCCCGACTTTTATTAGCCGGGGTTTTTATGTTGTAAATTAGCAGCATGTAGTAATCTGATTAATCATAAATGAGGGGCAAAATACCTTTGGACCCTCATATCATTTTGTTATTACTGTGTCTTATATAGATATAGTATAACAGATATAGCATAGTAATGATTTGTTATAAAGTATACTGAGTGTTTTATGCAGACATTCAGCATGAGGTGGAAAATTATGTTTGCAGATCGTGCAAAAATTATCATAAAATCAGGAAAAGGCGGAGATGGTCATGTATCATTCCGCCGTGAAAAATACGTGCCGAACGGTGGTCCGGACGGCGGTGACGGAGGAAAGGGCGGAGACGTTATATTTCTCGTGGATAAGGGAATCAACACCCTGACAGATTATCGTCACAGAAGAAAGTTTGCAGCAGAGCCCGGACAGGAGGGCGGCAAAAAGAACTGCCATGGAAAGAATGGTGAGGATCTTATACTTAAGGTGCCGGAGGGTACACTCATAAAGGATGCAGCAAGCGGAAAAGTCATAGCAGATATGTCCGGTGACAATACAAGGCAGGTGATCCTGCGCGGAGGAAAAGGCGGTCAGGGCAACCAGCACTATGCCACATCCACTATGCAGGCTCCTAAATATGCTCAGCCGGGACAGGATGCAATAGAAATCGAGGTACAGCTTGAGCTAAAGGTAATAGCGGATGTAGGGCTTGTAGGCTTTCCAAACGTAGGAAAATCAACACTTCTGTCACGAGTTACCAATGCACAGCCAAAGATTGCCAACTATCATTTCACCACATTACAGCCAAATCTTGGTGTGGTTGATATGGATGAGGGCTTTGGCTTCGTAATCGCTGATATCCCGGGGCTTATCGAGGGAGCATCAGAGGGCATCGGACTCGGTCATGAGTTTTTGCGTCATATAGAGCGTACTAAGGTGATGATACACATGGTTGATGCTGCCGGTACTGAAGGCCGTGATCCGGTTGCTGACATAAAGGCGATAAACAAAGAGCTTGAAGCATACAATCCACAGCTTCTCAAAAAGCCACAGGTCATTGCCGCCAACAAAATAGATGCCATAGCAGGAGACGAGAATGAGGTAATTTCAGCCTTAAGAGCCGAATTCGAGCCACAGGGCATAAAGGTATTCCCGATATCCGCAGTAAGCGGTAAGGGCCTTAAGGAGCTTTTGTACGAGGTGAAGAACCTGCTTGCAAATTGTCCTAAAGAGGTTACTGTATATGAGCCTGAGATTGATCCTGCACTTTCATTCTTTAAGGATGAGCCGTATGCGGTTGAGGTGGCAGCCGATGGTGCATATGAGATATCAGGTCCAAAGATTGAGAAAATGCTCGGATACACAAATATGGACTCAGAGAAGGGCTTTGCCTTTTTCCAGAGATTCTTGCGTGAGCAGGGTATCATCAAGGAGCTTGAAAATATGGGCATCGAGGATGGAGATACTGTCCGCATGTATGATTTCGAGTTTGATTATTACAAGTAAGGAGAAAGAGTATATATGAATTTATCAAGTAAACAGCGTGCATATTTAAGCAGCCTTGCAAGCACAATTAACCCTATTTTCAATATCGGAAAGGCATCGCTTACTCCGGAAATCATCGAGGCTCTTGATGCAGCACTTGAAAAGAGGGAGCTGATCAAGGTCGCAGTTCTTAAAAACTGTATAGATGATCCAAGAGAGATTGCAAGTGTAATCGGTGAGAGAACACACTCTGCAGTGGTTAAGGTAATAGGCAAAAAAATGATTTTTTACCGTCCGGCAAAGAAAAATCCAAAGATTAAGCTTCCGGAATAAGCCATGAAAACTGGGATTTTTGGTGGGGCATTTGACCCGATACACAAAGGTCATATATACATGGCACAAAAGGCGATGGAAGAGTATTCTCTTGACAGGATTCTGCTTGTCCCGTCAGGTCACTCGCCGAACAAGACCGAGAATGCAATGACCGCCTTTAGCCACAGGTACAATATGTGTAAGCTGGCAGCAAGAGCAGTGCCGGGTATTTTGGTGTCTGATATTGAGATAAAGGACAAGTCCACCAGCTATACGTATGTGACACTCCAAAAGCTAAAGGCGCTTTATCCGCAGGATGAACTGTATTTTATCATGGGTGGAGATTCGTTAGACTATTTTGAAACATGGATGAGACCTGATGTCATAGCCCAAACAGCAATTATTCTTGTTATGGTGAGAGAAAATTTTCCAAAGCTGCAGATGGAGGAAAAGATTGCTCATATCAAAAATCTGTTTCCTGCTGATATAAGGCTTTTGAGCTGTGACGGGATGGATGTGTCTTCTACGCAGGTAAGGGAGCTTTTAAAAGCAGAGTCAAAGGCTCTAGAGCACAGGAGCCTTGAGAGCACAGAAAAGCTTTTGGATGCTTCAGTTATGTCATATATACAGGCTAATAATTTATACAGGTGATAGAGTATGGAAGTAAAAGAAATAAAGAAAAAGCTAAAGAAAAGCCTTGATAAACAAAGGTATCAGCATACACTTGGAGTGATGTATACAGCCGGCTGTCTTGCTATGGCAAACGGTTATTCAATAGAAAAGGCAATGCTTGCAGGTCTGCTTCATGACTGTGCCAAGTGCCTTTCAACCGACAAGAAAATCGGACTCTGTGTAAAGAAAAATATAGACATAACAGAGGTAGAGATGTCAAACCCGGGGCTGTTACATGCAAAGGCAGGCATGGTGCTGGCTGAGGAAGAGTATGGCATTAAGGATACGCAGATACTGCATGCCATTAGAGTGCATACTACAGGAGAGGCAGACATGGGGCTGCTTGATAAAATACTCTTTGTGGCGGATTATATTGAGCCAAACAGATGTGAAGCACCGAGGCTTGAAGAGATAAGAAAGCTTGCTTTTAGTGATCTCGACAGGACTGTTGCAGAGATACTGTATGATACAATCAATTTCCTTAATACTAAGAGTGGGGCAATAGATCCGACTACCCAGATTACTTACAATTATTATGCTAAATACAGAGACAACAGGGAGGAATAACTGCTATGCAGACAATTGATTTAGTTAAAAAGATAGTGGAAGCACTTGAAGACAAAAAGGCAGAGGATATCACGGTTCTCGACATAGGAGAGGTTTCTTCTATAGCAGACTACTTTATCATTGCAAACGGAAACAATGCAAATCAGCTCACAGCCATGGAGGATGCTGTGGATGAGGCTATGTATACAAACGGAGTGCATCAGAAGCAGGTAGAGGGAACAGGCAACTCTACATGGATTCTCATGGACTATCAGGATATTATCGTGCATCTGTTCTCTAAAGAAGACAGACAGTTCTATGATCTCGACAGAATATGGAGAGATGGAAAAGTGGTGGATGTACATTCACTGTAGTATTTATTCTATGATTAAGGAATTATAAATCGAAACCGGTAATTTAAAATATCGCACCCATATGCTGAGCTGTTTAGCTTAGCATATGGGTGCGATATTTTTGCAATAAATATTAAAAGAAACGAAATACTCCAAACACTTTGCCGAGTATTTCACATTCAGGAACTATGATTGGATCCATTGTGTCATTCTCCGGCTGGAGGCGAATGTGACCATTCTCTTTATAGTAGGTCTTTACGGTAGCGGAATCATCTATAAGTGCTACAACCATGTCTCCGTTTGAAGCATCACTTTGCTGCTCGACGAGGATATTATCACCGTCGAAGATACCGGCATTAATCATGCTCTCGCCCTTGACTTTAAGCATAAATGACTGCTTATTTGGCATATATTCAGCAGGAACGGGAAAATAGGTTTCGATATTTTCCACTGCGAGTATCGGCTCACCTGCAGCTACACGACCGACCAGAGGGACATTAACCATCTCGCGGCGCTGTAAACCAAAGCTGTCATCTATAATTTCTATAGCCCTGTTTTTGGCAGGATCTCTTCTTATGTAGCCCTTTCGCTCAAGTGTCTCAAGATGGGCATGGACGCTGGATGTGGACTTTAAATGTACACCCTCGCAGATATCACGTACTGATGGCGGATAGCCCCTGTTTAAAATCTCACTCTTGATAAACTCCAGTATCTCTTTTTGCTTGTCTGAAATCTTTTCTAATGCCATAGTTAAATCCTCCGTCTGAATATTTAAATAATATAATGATATGAGGGTCAAAAGGTATTTTGCCTCTTCGTTCATAATTATAATAAAAAAATTGTATTTTAAAAAATTATATCATAAAACTAAAATAAACGCAAACATATATTCCGAAATTTTGTTCGCTTTTCTATTGACAAACGATTGTTCGGGATGTATTATGTAATCACAATAACAACAAACACATGTTCGAAAATACAAGAGGTGGTTTTATGAGAGAAAATACTTTATCAGGTAGAAGAAAAATGTTTGGATGGACTGCTGTTGCATTTATAGCAGCTGTCATTATATTGTGTGGCACTATTCATATTTTTGCCAGTTCTGGTGACAGCAGGCCTTATAACAAGTATTATACCAGCGTCAGGGTTGAGGAGGGCGACACTATCTGGAGCATTGCCGATAGATATATTGCCGACAGTCAGGTGAGCAAAAGAGCTTATGTAGATGAAATTTGCAGGCTCAATAGTCTTACAGATGGCAATGTCCGCAGTGGCGATTATATAGTTGTTTCATATTATTCTCAGGATATAAAGTAACGTTTTCTTGCTAAAATTTCCTGTTTCTTATATAATATAGGTTAATTGCAGCGGATTTGGGTTATAGTATCTATAGCTTATCCGTTTTTGAAACAGGAGATTGGATATTTATGTTAAAACTATTTTTTGTTATATTTGCAAATTTTCACAGAGCGCCGTATATTGTTCCCAAAATGAGATACATGGCTGATCATCCGCAGAAATATTCAGAAGCGGAGAGATATGATATGATGCGGCACTGTATAGATTTAATGAATAAATCGGGAAAAATTACAACAGAAGCATATGGTCTTGAGAATCTTCCTGAAACAGGCGGCTATATCATGTATCCCAACCATCAGGGAAAGTATGATTTACTGGGGATTATTACTACACATGACAAGGTACTGTCGTTTGTTATGGATAAGCAGAAGTCGCATACAATGCTTGTCAGGGAATTTGTGGATCTGGTTCAGGCAAAGCGTTTAGAGAAAGATAATCCAAGGCAGGGGCTTACTATAATCAATGAGGTAGCTAAGGATGTGAAAAACGGCAAGAGATATGTCTTGTTTCCGGAGGGTGGCTATAAGTTCAATAATAAGAATAAAGTGCAGGATTTTAAAGCAGGAAGCTTTAAGATCGCATTGAAATCACATGTTCCTATTATTCCGATAGCTCTTATAGATTCGTATAAGGTGTTCAACAGCTTTCATTTCGGCCCTGTTACAACGCAGGTTCACTATTTAAAGCCTATTGAGTATGATGAGTACAAGGATATGAAGACGAGGGATATAGCTACACTGGTCAAGGAGCGTATAGAGGAGAAAATCAAAGAAATACTTGGTTAGAGTCAACTTTGATTATTATATAGTATTATTATGAAAGACAAAGCTTATTACGAAGACGTAAATATAAAAAATGAATTAAAGCTCAGAGATATGATACAGAAGCTTCCGAAGTTCTGTATGGATTTTTTTATCGGAATAGATGCGGATAAGTCCTCAAGAACCAAGATAGCGTATGCATATGATCTACAGACCTTTTTCGAGTACATGAAGAGTGCCAATCCATCGCTTAAGAAATATGATATAAGGGACTACCCTATATCTCTGTTAGATCAGATCAGTCCTTCAGATATTGAGGAATATCTGTTTTATCTAAAGTATTATGAGAAGGATGGCGTCGTACACACCAATGACGAGAGAGGCATTAAGCGAAAGCTTGCATCACTGCGCACTTTTTATAATTTTTATTTCAGGAAAGAGTTTATAGATACCAATCCTGCGAGCAAGGTAACCCTTCCCAAAATACATGAGAAGAATATCATCCGTCTTGATACTGATGAGGTCGCACAGCTTCTCGATGAGGTTGAGTCAGGAGACAGTCTGTCCAAGAACCAGCAGCGTTTCCATGAGAAAACAAAGGTTCGTGACCTTGCACTTATGACACTGCTTCTTGGAACAGGTATCCGTGTATCTGAGTGCGTGGGGCTGGATATGGATGATGTAGATTTCAAAAACAATGGAATCAAGGTGCACCGAAAGGGTGGTGCTGATGTGATTGTTTATTTTGGTGATGAGGTACGTGATGCACTTCTTTCGTACTGGGAGGAGAGAAGCATAATTACACCTGCCGAGGGGCATGCTAATGCGCTTTTTCTCTCTTTACAGAGGAAGCGTATATCTGTACGCTCTGTTGAGAATCTGGTAAAAAAGTATTCGAGACTCGTAACAACCGTTAAGAATATTACTCCTCATAAGCTTCGTAGTACATATGGCACCACACTTTATCAGGAAACAGGTGATATCTATCTTGTGGCGGATGTTCTAGGGCACAAGGATGTAAATACCACACGTAAGCATTATGCAGCCCAAGAGGACGGCAGGCGTCGTGCGGCAGCCAGGGTAGTACATCTGAGGGAGGATTGATTATATGTCTGATAATATAATCACAATTACAGATTTTATGGACCCCAATCTGGATGTGTATGCCAGATTGACGGAGAATCAGCTTTTAAACAGAGCCAATCCAAAAGAAGGGATGTTTATAGCTGAAAGTCCAAAGGTGATAGAGAGGGCACTTGATGCAGGATGTGAACCGGTTTCTCTTCTGATGGAGACAAAGCATGTAAATGGCGAGGCAAGAGGCATTATCGAAAGATGTCAGAATATACCTGTATATACTGCGTCATTTGATTTGCTCACAAAGCTGACTGGCTTTGCTTTGACCAGAGGCACACTCTGTGCTATGTACAGGCCGAAGCCAAGGTCCGTCGAAGAGGTGTGCAGGGACGCAAGAAGAGTTGCGGTGCTTGAGGATGTGGTAAATCCAACCAATGTCGGAGCTATATTCAGGTCAGCGGCAGCACTGCATATGGATGCGGTGCTGCTCACTCCTGCCTGCAGCAACCCTTTGTACAGGCGTGCAATCAGGGTTAGTATGGGAACTGTGTTTCAGGTGCCATGGGCATATTTTCCCAAGTACAATGTCGGCAGTGACAACACTTTTTCAGATGCTTCATTGCATGATAAGTGTGATAGTCGTGATCAAAATTGCAGCGACCGAAATAGCAGTGTTTATAAATACAATATTGATGTGCTTCATAAGCTTGGATTTAAGACCTGTGCTATGGCGCTGACTGATGATTCCGTGAGTATAGATGACCCTGTGCTTCACTCAGAGGAAAGGCTTGCAATAGTGCTCGGCACTGAGGGAGATGGCCTTCATGAGCAGACTATAGACTCCTGTGATTACACTGTAAAGATACCAATGTCACATGGCGTCGATTCTCTAAATGTGGCTGCTGCCAGTGCAGTGGCATTCTGGGAGCTGGCTAAATAGGCTGATGAGAGTGCTTTATATTGTAAATTTTGACATTTTCGTCAGCACTGTTTCTAACTTCAGTTCCTTCGCATACGCATCCGAGTGGTAAATCCGCATAGTTTGTGCTATCGCAGAAGGCACTTTGGCGGCTGCAGTCAGTTTTATCATCTGATATGCCGCAGATGTTGGATTTATTGGTATGATACTGTTTAAAGTTTTGCCGGCTGTAGATATTCTGGTCGGTATTATGTGTATTGGCATTATATATCCCTGTATTATTCATGAGTAGTCCTCCTGATTGATGCTTGTTTATTTGCTTTTTGTTCATTTGATGTTTTAATTAAATTTTTATTTGCAGCTATCCTGAATATGCTGAATAGTTACTGTTATTTTTCATCCTAAGTATGAGTTTAGCATGTGCTGTGAGTAATTATTTTATGTATCTTATTTTTAATTGCGATTTCGGTTAGAGGCTTTTTAATTAAAATTGTAGCAATCATAAATATAATTTACACCTTTGTACATAATAATGCTGTCAGGAGGTGTCTATTAAATGATTCTAACAGAAAAAGAAACAAACGCTATTGAAGATTTAAAAACACAGGAACAGGCATGCATAGAGAAGTATACCAAATACAGCAATCAGGCAAAGGATCCGGTGCTTAAGGAGCTTTTTGAAGAAATAGCAAGGGATGAGCAAAAGCATTTTGACTCTTTGGATCAGGTGATTAAAGGAAAGGTTCCGTCAGTTGACTGCAATGATTCTAAGGGGAAGAATTATAACCCTGCTGCAACATACGATTCGCTTGGCAATTCTGAGGACAAGAAAGCTGACTGTTATCTGGCTACAGACTGTATAGGAACAGAAAAGCTAGTATCCGGCGAGTACAATTCCGATGTATTTGTATTTGGAAATTCGGATATCAGAAAGCTATTGGCAGATATACAGATAGAAGAGCAGAATCATGCTGAGATGCTATGGAAGTACAAAACTGCAAATGGTATGGCATAGATAAAATATAAAACCATAGAATTTAGTACAAAGTGTAAAACAGGACTGCCTGAATATCGGCAGTCCTGTTTTATAGGTTTAGTTGCCTGTTGGAATAAAAGGTCTGATTGCACCTGCAAGCTGAGAAACCGGCATACTCTGGAGCCATACACGGCCAGGTCCGGTGACAACGGTGTTGAATAATCCTTCACCGCCGAATACCGCATTTTTGATACCCGGAACAGTCTGAATTTCGAGCTGGCAGCTTCCTGTCATAGCGGCTAAGTACCCGGTATCAATCACAAGCTGCTGACCGGGTGCAAGCTCGTATTCCTTTATGTGGCCGTCAAATTCTAAAAATGCCAATCCGTTTCCTGACAGACGCTGCATGATAAAGCCCTCACCGCCGAAGAAACCTGCTCCTATTCTTTTTTGTAAAAATACGGACAGCTCAACTCCGGAGGTTGAAGCAAGAAATGCTGATTTCTGGGCAATTATTTCCTGTCCCGGTGCAATCTGGAAGGGTCTGATGCATCCTGGAAAGCATGATGCAAATGCTATCATTCCCGGACCACCCATAGATGTGTAGCGATTTTGGAACATACTCTCACCTGAAAATGCACGGCCAAACATTTTGCCGATGCCTCCATTTGATGTAGTCTCCATCTTCATGTTTGGAGTCATCCATGACATGGCACCTTTTTCGGTAATCATAGTCTCGTTTGCCTCAAGGTTGCAGATCACAACCGGTAATGGCTCTCCCTCAATATTGTAGTTCATAAATATCCTCCTTTAGTCAAAAAAATGGTTTGTAGAAATTTTATATCTATAATTCTAACACAGTAATACGTCACTTGACAATATAATTCATAAATGTACACGAAAGCTTATAAATGAATACAAATTGCCTAATGAAATACACTTTAGGGATTGCGGTGTTCATATGATCTTGACTGAAACTATGTGGTAAAAGTCACAGACAGACTTGTTTATTTTATAAATATGGTTTAGAATAATATAGTTATTGTTGGATAAAAATGGTAGTAAAACTATATGTCATATAAATTGTAACAAAATAATTATATCCAATTTATAACATGTAAATAACATATTTAAGGAGACAACATAATAATGAGATTTGTAATACAGCGTGTAAATCATGCAAAGTGCACTATAGATGGAAATATAACCGGCAGCATAGAAAAGGGACTGTGCGTTTTGATAGGCATAGCAGAGACAGACACTAAAGAGATTGCTGATAAAATGATCAAAAAGCTTATAAACATGAGAATTTTTGCCGACGAGAATGACAAGACAAATCTTTCGATAAATGATGTAGACGGAAAGCTATTGCTTATATCGCAGTTTACGCTTTATGCAAATTGTAAGAAGGGCAATCGTCCTTCATTTGTGGAGGCAGGAAGTCCTGATATGGCAAACGAGCTTTATGAATACTGCATCAGCGAGTGTGATAAGGCAGTTCCCGGAGTACAAAGAGGGGTGTTTGGAGCCGATATGAAGATAGAGCTTGAGAATGACGGGCCATTTACGATTGTACTGGATTCGGACAAGCTGTAAAAGATATAAGTATGAAAGGCATTTTTATGGAAAAATCATTAAAAAAAGATATTATAATAAACAGGCTTCCTGTAGTTATATATTTTATCCTGATTTTTGCTGCTTTAATTGTGATAATAAGTGCAGTAGCTCCGATGAGTAATCATGAGCCAAAGACGACGGATACATATTCTGATTTTTCAACAGGATGGTTAAATTGCGAGGAGTCTGAGGCTTCACTAGACCATTTATCCGGCACTACAGTAATCCATCGTACTATAACGGCAGCTGATTGTAATAAAACATTGTTTTTCTTTGCAAAAACATCAAATATCAAGGTGTTCATAGATGGGGTATGCCAATACAGGAACAAGCATTTCTGTTCACAGTTTTTTGGAAAGACACCCGGGGCTCTTTTTGTAAATGTACTTATCCCTGCAGAAAGTGATGGCAAGCTCCTGGAGATTGAAATTGAAAATCCATATAAAGATGACGACAGTGCAAAGCTTAATGAAATGTACATAGGCGATATCTCTGATATCATACAATTTCAACTACAAAAAAGATTCAATTCTTTCTGTATCAGCTTTATTATTATGGTACTGGGTGTTGTAATGCTTTTACTATTTATTCCTCTTACAAGGCAAAAGATAGTAGGCATTGAGTTTTTGAATCTTGGTTTTACAGCATTTGTAGCAGGCTTATTTCTTACAACAGACGGACGATATCTACAGCTTGTTTTTGGAGATGCCCATATATATCATGTGATAGCAGAAACAGCCATGAGGCTTGCTATTCCACCGTTTTTAATATTTTTAAGTCAGATGTATGACATCTATAGTAAACGTATAAGCACGATACTATGCGTAATTGGCGAGATAGCATTTGCAGGCTGCTTTATCGGTGAAATAACCGAAATCATGGATTATCATGAGACACTTTTTCTGGTACATGTTGTATTTGCAATTTCTATGCTCTTTATTCTTGTTTCGACGATAAAGGGCATTGTAAAGGCACCAAAAGAAAATATATATCACAATATAGGCTGTATTGTTTTAAGCTTTATGGCTATGACGGATATCATAATTCTATGGCGAGGCACTGGACGAGAAACAAGCTATTTTATCAGACTCGGCATATTGATATTCTTTTTCATGGAAATAGTCCAGATTATGAAAAAGTTCCTCGCCTCTTATCAGCGCAATATCAAAAATGAGTTGCTTAGCAGGCTTGCTTATCATGACGGATTAACTGACTTACTCAATCGTACCTCATATATGGAAAAGGTCAAGGAGCTTGAAGATGATGAAAACACATACATGCTGATTGCGATTTATGATGTAAACAATCTGAAAAAGGTAAATGATACGATGGGACATCAGAAGGGTGATGAGATGATAAAACGCGTTGCAGATGTGATGAGTGCTTCTCTTGGAAAATACGGACAGTGTTACCGAGTCGGTGGTGATGAATTCGTATTTATCTCGACAAAACCGGATATCGAGACCGTATTCATGAATGCAAGTAAAAAAATGATGGATAATCTCGGATGTATCACTGATGGAAATAATATAGTGCCTATCACAGCTGCCATGGGATATGCTGTGCAAAACGATAACAGCACAAAGGATATTAATGAGATAATCCGTGAGGCTGATTTAAGGATGTATGAGAAAAAGCGCTCTATGAAGCATCGGAAGGCTTAGTGCATTTCACCCAATCATCGATATTGCCGTTTTGAATAGCAGAAAACAGTCTCTTCTTGACACCCGGATTTTCCATATTGAGCTGTCTGACAAGCTGCTTTACATATTCGCGCCGTGTGTGGCCGTCGTAAGGGCATGGATTCTTGCACACCGGCAGATTGTATTTATTCTTAAAGCCCTTCACATCTGATTCACCGACGTACATAAGCGGACGGATGATGGCAAGTCCACTGCCGTCCAGCTGTGTAACAGGCGCGAATGAATAAAACTGTCCCTCATATAGCAGGGAAAGAAACATAGTCTCTATAATATCATCCATATGGTGTGCGTATGCTACTTTATTGCAGCCGACAGACAGCGCAAAATCATTCAAAGCTCCCTTTCTAAGCTTTGCACACCATGAGCAGGGACTAGCCTGATTCTTAGATTTCTCAAGAGATATTCTTCCAATATCAGTTTTCACCACATAAAACTCAACAGAGAGCTCATCGCACAGCGCCTTCACAGGTGTTAAATCAAAATCCTCATATCCCAGGTCAACCGCTATCGCTACAAGCTCAAAGGGCACAGGATAAAAGCTTCTGATGCCGGAAAGCGCATAGAGCAGCGTAAGAGAATCCTTTCCGCCTGAGACACCGATGGCGATTTTGTCATTTTCAGTTATCATATTGTAGTCGTCAAGGGCCTGACGGACCTTGCTGTATAATTTTTGTAATTTCATGGTAGGTATTATACTACAAATCTGTGAAAAAACAAAGTTTCGAACACAAATTAAGATTATAATGATACAAATTCTGAAAAGTGTAATATTATAGGAATAAGATATCAAATTTTTGTGGAGAAGATATTGGAGAGGAAGTTGATGAATAGAAGTCCGGGGGGCAGATTCCCTCGGATTTGGCGTAATATAAAAAAATTGGGGGACATGAGAACTATAGAATAACTATTTGACATGGTGGACAGAAAAAATTATTATAAACATAAGAATAGTAGATTTGAAAGTTTAAGGGATGATTAGGCTATGGCAACAATAAAAGATGTGGCAAAGGCAGCGGGAGTTGGAACGGGAACAGTTTCTCGAGCCTTAAGTGGAAAAGGATATGTTGATTCTGAAAAGAAAAAGCAGATAATTAAAATTGCAGAGCAATTAGAGTATGATCCTTCAGCGTTATTAAAAAGAAAAAACAATAAAAAAGTTAAAAGTGGTTTAATAGGAGTAGTTCTTCCGAATAGTTCACAACCTTTTTTCGGAAGTTTTTTGTGGCATGTAGAGAAAGCCTTGGAAATGCATGAGTATCGAACAGTAATTATTAATGTTGGAGGCTCGTCCAAAAAAATATCTGATGCGATTGACTTGGTAGATAAACATATGTTGGATGGATTGATCATAAATGCTGATGTAGATAAAAGTGATATAGAGCGATTACGATTGATTCCAGCAGTAAGCTTTGAGTGTGAAATGGGAGAAGGTATTCCGCTTGTAGCATCTGATCATATAAAAGGTGGCGAACTTGCAGCAAAACTGCTCTTTCGATGTGGATGTAAGAATGTAGCTATTTTAAGTATAAAGGCAACTGCACCTGTATATGCAAGGCGTCGTATTACAGAATGTCAGAGATTATTGAAAAAAAAAGGTGTAAAAGTAACGATTGTAGAGCATGAGGGTGGATCAGAAGAGTTTCATGTCATGGAAGAAAAGATAAATGAGTATTTGAATACTCACTCAGAAGTTGATGGCATTTTTACGGAGGATGTGGAGGCATATTTTTGCTTGGTGCAGGCGAAAAAACGAGGAATTTCCATTCCAAGAGATCTTAAGATTGTTGGATATGATGGGAATGAAATAACACGTTTAGTTAGCCCACAGGTAACTACTATTGCACAAAATACAAAAAAATTAGCAGAAACATGTGTAGATGTACTGAATAAAAGAATCAGCGGATTGGATACAGAAGACAGATATTTTGTTCCTGTTAAAATCCGAATGGGTGGAACGACATAATATCGTTCCATAAAATATTTGTATATAATTTATAATGCAGAACGTTAAAACAAGGCGTTCTGCTATTTTTTTGTGCAGAATTCATAAAAGACTTGAATATTGGCTTATTATAAAGTAGCATTTGAACAAGAAATAAGAAAACAAAAGTTGTGATGAAAAGGAGAACATAATGAATCAAATTTATACTTCCGATTTGCTTTCTTTTCAAAAAAGATTAGCACCTACGGTGGACAGTGATGTAGTGATTGACAGACCCAAGACAGAAATTTTGCCGGAGCCATATGTGATTACCCATGAGAGAAAAATTCGATTTAAACTATATTATCCGAATGCAATAAAAGTAGAAATGTGGGATTATTTAAAAGAATATAAGCTTGAAAAAAATGGAGATTATTGGTGCGGAGAATTTGATATGGGGGAAGGATTCATTGCAATATTTCTCAAAGTTGATGGCACAAGTATTCTATCAGAGTTTTTTCCGATAGGATATGGAGGAAACAAAGCGATAAACTATATAGACGTTCCTGAACAGGATCATCCAATTGAGCTATTAGGAGAAAATCATGGAAGTGTTCTTAGTGATTTTTTTGAAAGTAAAATAACCGGACAACTAGAGAGAATTATGATTTATCTTCCACCAGAATATATGCAAAATACAGAGAAGAAATATCCGGTTCTGTATTTGCAGCATGGACATGGCGAAAACGAAACATGCTGGGTAAGCCAGGGGAAAATGAATTTTATATATGATAATCTGGTACATCAAAGAAAAGCAGTTCCTGCTATTGTTGTGATGGCAAATGGAATGATATATAAGGAGAGTGGAGACAAAAGAGAATTAAAGTATCGTGATATGTCAGAATTTGTAAAGGAGGAATTAATTCCTTATGTAGAAAATAAATACCGAACCTACGGAGATAAAGAACACAGGGCGATGGCTGGATTGTCTATGGGAAGTTTACAGACTTCTATTACGGCATTTGAACATTCTGAACTGTTTTCATATGTGGGAGTATTCAGTGGATTTGTACAAGATATCCTTACACAGAATCAGAGTCATTTGACTGAAAAAAATAAAGAAAGCTTTCGAGAAAACAATAAGTTATTTTTTAGAGGGATTGGAGCTGAAGACAGATTTATTGATTTCTTTAAGTCAGACGATGAATTTCTTGAAAAGTCTAAAATAAAATGTGAGAGAAAAATATATAAAGGTGATCATGAATGGAAGGTATGGAGACGCTGCTTATATGATTTTGCTCAACTGATTTTTAGAGAAGATAATTAGTATAGTTATTGATAAGTGAGGAATGAGGAAAAGATGACAGGAGTGCAAATAGTAGGAATAGCAGTGATCAGTTTAGTGGTTATATTCTTAGTGGCAGAATACTTTATGGCCAATTTTATGGCAACATATATTTTGACACCGCCTTCTAAATTATGTCCAACGCCGGAACAGATAAAGGAGCGGAAAACATGTGAAATATCAGCGGAACGTGCTGTTTATGCAGATGCAGATTTTGATGCTTATGAAGAGTGGGAAACAGAAAGATTTTTTTGTGAAAATAACGGAATACATATACCGGCGGTATTTCATCCACTGGAACACGCAAGAGGATGTGCGATTCTTGCACATGGATTTGGACAGAATCGTTACGCTATGGTTCCTTATGCGGAACTGTTTCGTAAGTTGGGATTTTCAACAGTATTGTTTGATGAGAGAAGATTCGGTGAAAGTAAGGCGCCGTACGGGACATTTGGTATAAAAGAGGCAACGGATGTAGCAGCACTGGTAGAGTGGGTGAAACAACGTTGCGGACAAGATACCAAGATTGTACTGCTCGGTGTTTCCATGGGAGCGGTCAGCGTTATGAATGCATTAAAATATACTGATGATGTAGATTATGTTGTGGAAGACTGTGGTTTTATCCGAGTGTCTCAAGGATTGCCATTTGTTTATCGAAGTATGGTGCATATACCGAATCCGTTTTTAATGCCGGTTGTAAAGAAACGTGCAAAGAAATATGGATTTGATATGCTGGACAATAATCCAATTGATGTAGTGAAAAATTCAAAGGTTCCTATTTGCGTAGTGCATGGAGATATGGATAGAGCCGTTTCCGTAGAATGTGCAAAGGAATTGGGAACTGTAATGAAGAATCCAAAATCTCGTGTTGAAATCTATGAAGGAAGAGATCATGCTTACAGTATATGTGATAAAGAGCGATATACTCGGATGTTAAGTGATTTTTTGGATGAGATGTTTGTATTTCCGGTAGAACAGGAGGAGGAACATGGCAAATAAAAATGAAATTGTAAAACTTACAGATGGCGTTTACCAAATAAAGTATTATTGGCTTGGAATTGCAAATGTATATGCATATTTGATAGTTGGAAGTGAAAGGGCATTATTGATTGACACCTGTTATTCAATTACCGGAATTAAAAAATATGTTGAGCAGATAACGACACTCCCTGTTGATGTTGTAAATACACACGGACATTTTGATCATATAGGGGGAAATGCGGAATTTGAGACAATTTATCTTTCAAAGGCAGACAGAGAGGTTGCCGGAGAACATTCAGACTATAATGCTTTGCGTAAAATGATAGATAATTATGAAGAAAAGAATGTATTAGTGAGATATCTTTTTAAGTTAAAAAAATATAAGAAGCAGGTGGAAGATAGTCTTCATATAAAGTCAGTAGAATATAAGGATTTGCCATTATGTGGATTTTTTAATCTGGGAGAAAGAAAAGTATCCTTTATAGAAACGCCGGGACATACTCCGGGAAGTATTTGTCTGTTTGATGAAAAAAGCAAATATTTCTTTGTGGGAGATATGGCTTGCGAAGAAGGAGTTTTGCTAGGTTTTGACTATTCGACCAGTGTAGCTGAATATCGGGAATCTATTTTGAAAATGCAGCAATTTTATAAGGAATATGAAGGAAAAGCGATTATTCCCTCGCATCATCAGATGCCGGCAAAATCAGATATTTTTGAGCGTTATATCTCACTGTGTAATGATATTCTGTCAGGAAAACTGACAGGTAAATATGAAGATCAGGGACTTTGCGATGGTAAGGTTGTAAAAGGATACAAATTACAGATGGTATATAGAAAGATAAAATAAGAACAGGATGGGATAAGAAATGAAGTTATTTACAAAATCAATGGAGCCAAATACCACTCTCGGTGTGGCTGAAAGAGTGGCATATATGTCAGGAAATATAGGAATTGCATTAATTAATACAATTGTTGCGACATTTTTGATGTTTTTTTATACGGATGTAATGATGCTGAATGCCGGAATTATTGGTACAATCCTGATGGTTTCAAGATTATTTGATGGTGTAACAGATATTATTATGGGAATGATTGTAGACAGGACACATTCAAAATACGGAAAGGCAAGAGTATGGGTAATCAGAACATGTATTCCGTATGCAATCAGCGGGTTACTGCTCGTTTGCGTACCGGGTGGTATGACAGAGCTTGTTCAGTATATTTATGTATTTATTACTTACAATATTTGTAATTCCGTTTTTCTGACAGCGCTCTATGTGCCATATAATGCGATGACATGTAATATTACTTCCAATCCTTATGAAAGAGGAGTTTTAGGAATTTTTGTATTGTTTGGTGCTACATTTGGAACACTCGCTGTGCAGTCAACAGTGGATGCTGCAACGAAAGCGTTGGGCGGAGATCAGCGAGCATGGCAGATTGTAGTTGGGATTTATGCGATTTGTGGGTTAATCCTGCACCTTATTTGTTTCTTTGGAACAAAAGAGCGCTGTGGAAGTACATCTGAAAAAGTGAAAATTCATGCGAAAGAAGAAATGCGTTCTTTATTTACAAATAAATATTGGATTCTTGCGATTATGACAATCTTATTTGTAATGTTTTTTACAGCATTTACCGGGGGAGCAGGGCTCTACTTTGCAAAAGGTGTCTTAGGAGACACTGCTTATTATGCACAATTTGCAAACTTTATGTCTGTTACACAAATGATTTCTCTTTTTATTGCATTTGTTCCGATGAAAAAATGGGGGAAGAGAAATACATTGATGATTGGATTGACGATTATGGCAATCGGAACTGGTATTCAGTGTATTTGGGGAAATAATCTTACAATGCTTATAGTTTGTAGTGTGCTGAAAGGACTAGGCGGAGGATTTGCAGCAGGAGTTGGATACGGACTTGTTGCAGATACGATTGATTATGGAGAGTGGAAGACAGGAACAAAAGCAGAAGGAGTCGGTATGGCAGCGATGACATTTGTTACAAAAGTTTCTGCCGGATTTGCCGGAGCAATTATCGGATGGATTAATGAAATGGGGGGTTATGAGGCAGCGGCAGCAGTACAGAATGCCAAGGCCGTTTTTGGATTAAAAGTTAGTTTTAGTTATCTGCCATTTATATTCTGTGCGTTGGGATTTGTTTTGATGATTTTTTATGATTTAGACAAAATCTTCCCACAGATTCAGGCTGATTTAGAGAAACGAAGAGAAAACAAGAGCAAATAAGAAAGTGAAGAGGAAAGAGATGAAGAAAAAAGAAATCATTGATAAAATTTTGCAATATCATCCAAACATAGAGCATTATCACGGATGTGATGAATATAAATCGGGATTTGAAGAGGAAAAGTGTACCGGAATTGTATCCGCATTGGTTCCTACAATGGAAGTGTTGAAAAAAGCTGTAGAACTTGGCTGCAATCTTTTGGTTGTTCACGAACCAATCTATTATCAGACACCGGATTTCCCAGACTGGAAGGGTGACTTTGAAAATAGTGTACAAAAAGAAAAGGAAGCTTATATTCGGGAACATCGGCTTACGGTTTGGAGAGACCATGATCATATGCATACGCATCAGCCAGATTCCATTTTTGCAGGCGTAATAAAGTATCTGGGATGGGAGTCATATTTTAACACAGAAATTAGTGGAATGATGCCGTTTTTTTATGTTTTTGATATTCCGGAATGTACCGTGTCTGAACTTGGAGAAGAATTAAAAGAAAAAATAGGCATGAATGGAGTACGTATTGTTGGAAATCCGGAAGATAAGATGAAAAGAGTAGCGATTGTGGCACATTTGTATCCTAATAGTGCCATGGTAGACGAAATAAAAGAAGATGGATATTACCATAGTTATGACATGGAAATTATGAAATATATGGAAACAGAGAATATTGATGCTATCATTCCGGGAGAAATCATTGAATGGACAATTCTTTCTTATATCAGGGACGCTGCGTATATGGGAAAACACAAAGCATGTTTCAATATCGGGCATTTTAACATGGAAGAATTAGGAATGAAGTATGCGGCAGATTGGATCGGTGAATTACTGAACAATGAGATTCCGGTAAATTATATACCGACAGAAGATGGTTGGACATTTCTATAGAAGAGGTGATTAGAATTACACTCATCGTATTCCAAAATATAATGATGCAGAACGTCTGCATGTGTTCAGGGAAAGTGCCTTGAAAGGTATGATTGCTGCTGGAACTTATACAAAGGAAAGAGTTGAGTGTATTCATAACCTTCAGGTTAAGGAAGATGATGCAAATCCAAAATACAGTAAAGAGATTGTAAAGAAATATACAAAATGTGTAGTCGTCGTAATTATGCATTTTCAGAAGAACGGAAATAAAGAATTTCTCAAGATGTGAAAAGAGATTATATTATTTATAAATGGGAAGGAGTGTATGTTCTGATTTCAATGTAAAGCGATAAGGGGAAACCTTATCGCTTTATTAAAAGAAGAATGTGGGATTGATAATCATTTAATTTTACATAATTAGATGTCAGTAGAAAGTTTTTTAATTTTTCTTATAGCAATACGATAAGAAATGTAAAAAAATAACAATACTCCAAGGAAATAAACAGTTAGAAATATTAAGGAGACAATAATTCTTTGATTAATCTGTTCAAGATAGAAAACAGTATCAATTTGGAAACTCTCAACAAAAACGATAATAGTATTTAAACTAGAATAGCATAGTGCAAATAGCCAACACCAGAGTGGAAAATGTTGGGTTCCATTAAAAAGAACTCCTTTTATTGACATCCAAATGATTAACACATCAGGCGCTAATGGAATAACCCAACCGTTTAAGCTTGTTTTAAAAAAATAATCTAGTAGATAAGTAAGTTCATTTGCTATAATTATACCCCAAAAAAGTTTAACATAAATTGTGTGCCGAATATTTGTGATCCTTTCATCACAGTGAATGGTGGTTTTCATAAGTTGTCCTCCTCCCAAAATAAATCGTTTAATGTTTTGTTAAGTACTTTACATATCCGAATACAAAGCTGAAGACTGGGATTAAACTTTCCGCCTTCTAGTAAGTTGATAGTAGGGCGTGTAACATTAACTTTGGCAGCCAGTTCTTCTTGAGAAAGATTCATCTCAACGCGTGCTAATTTAAGACGCATATTTTTCATTTATACAACCTCCTCCTTTCTATATGCATTATATGATATATCGAACTAAATGTAAAGTATATATTACAAAAAATAATAAATATATAACGTTATGTGAAAAAGATTATTATGTTTTGGTAAATAGTAAACTGAGAATCCCATTTGTAACCCAAGACTCCCCATTTGTAAATGAAAGTCCCGTTTTGTAACCGAGATTCCTGGTTTGTAAATGAAAGTCCCAGTTTGTAAGCTAGATTCCTGAATTTTCATTTCCATTACGATATTATATAATACGTTCAGCAATAAATTGAGGTTGGTTTTATTAAAAATTAAACTAGACGAATCTGATTCATTAAAGTAATATATAAGAATATGAAGTCAAGTTTTCACAGTTCCCAGATTATCGGCACATTGTGTCGACAATCTGGAAGCAGTATATATCATTTGAATTAATGGGAGGACAAAATCATGAGCAAAGTATTAGAAGAAATGAAAACCAGAAGAAGTATTCGCAAATTCAAGCCGGATATGATTCCGCAGGACATCCTTGACCGGATAATCGAGGCCGGAACCTTTGCGGCAAACGGCAGAGGCGCACAGAACACCATCATTATTCAGGTGACAAATAAGGAAATAAGGGATGAAATTGCTAAGAGAAATGCTGACATAATGGGAAGTAATACTGATCCATTTTACGGTGCGCCGGTTATTCTTATCGTTCTTGGAAAGAAGGACTGGCCTACACATGTCTATGATGGCAGTCTTGTGATGGGAAACCTGATGCTTGCAGCTCATGATCTTGGTATTGGAAGCTGCTGGATTCATCGTGCGAAGGAAGAGTTTGAGTCAGACTGGGGCAGGGAGCTTCTCAAATCACTCGGTATTGAGGATGAGTATGAGGGAATCGGACATTGTGCCCTTGGATATGTTGATGGAGATTATCCTGACGTGATTCCAAGAAAAGAGAATCGCGTATTTTACATATAGGAGATAATCAACATGAATTTTTTATTTGTAGCACTGGGGGGAGCCGTAGGTGCAATGGCCCGATATGCCATCAGCCTTATACCTTTAAAAACTGAATTTCCTTTTTTGACTTTAATCACCAATGTAATCGGTGCAATTCTGATTGGGTTTATTGTCGGAATCACAAGTGGCAGGGATGGAGTATCCAAGAATATGGTTTTGTTTTGGAAGACCGGCGTATGCGGTGGCTTTACCACGTTTTCTACATTTTCGCTGGAATCCTATAATCTGTTTGAACATAATCACTGCCTGCTTGGATGCGGATATGTGGTGTTGAGCTGTTTTGGATGTATACTCGGTGTAATGTGTGGTGAGAAACTTGCTGCAATAATCAAGTGATGAGTATCGTGCGGTTTTGCGAATGTAAGTGTTGTGATTCTGAATAGACAATACAAATCGATGGGAGGTATACATGAGTATTTTAAACGTAGAGCACCTAAGCCATGGGTTTGGCGACCGTGCTATTTTTGAGGATGTTTCCTTCAGACTGTTGAAGGGAGAGCACATAGGGCTTGTCGGTGCAAACGGTGAGGGAAAATCGACTTTTATGAATATTATCACAGGCAGGCTTATGCCTGATGAGGGCAAAATAGAGTGGGCAAAGAAGGTGCGTGTGGGTTATCTCGACCAGCACACAGCGCTTGAAAAGGGCATGACTATCGGCTCCGTTCTTTCCTCTGCATTTGATTTCCTTTATGATATGGAAAATGAGATGAACGACATATATGCGCGTCTTGGCGATGTGGACGAGTATGAGATGAATAAGCTGATGGAGGAAGCAGGCACGATTCAGGACATGCTTACCATGCATGATTTCTATATGATCGATGCAAAGGTTGAGGAGGTTGCAAGGGCTCTTGGACTTTTAGACCTGGGGCTTGATAAGGATGTCACCGATTTAAGTGGTGGTCAGAGAACCAAAGTGCTGATGGGAAAGCTCCTCTTGGAGAAGCCGGATATTTTGCTTTTGGATGAGCCTACAAACTATCTGGACGTAGAGCATATTGAGTGGCTTAAGCGATATCTTAATAATTATGAGAATGCGTTTATTCTTATTTCTCACGACATACCATTTCTAAACAGCGTGGTAAATCTCATCTATCACATGGATAATAAGAAGCTCGACAGATATGTCGGGGACTATGACAAGTTTATGGAAGTCTATGAGATGAAGAAAGCCCAGCTTGAGGCTGCGTACAACAAACAGCAGCAGGAGATTAAAGAGCTGAAGGATTTTGTGGCGAGAAATAAGGCGCGTGTCGCTACAAGGAATATGGCGATGTCACGTCAGAAGAAGCTTGACAAGATGGATGTTATTGAGCTTGCTGCTGAAAAGCCAAAGCCGGAGTTTAACTTTAAGACAGCGCGTACTCCGGGGCGGTATATTTTCCAGACAAATGGACTGGTCATTGGCTATGATGATCCGCTTTCATCTGCTCTCGACCTTGAGATGGAAAGAGGACAAAAGATTGTTCTTACCGGTGCAAACGGTATCGGAAAGACCACCCTGCTTAAGAGTATTCTTGGGCTGATAAAGCCGCTTTCAGGAAGTGTTACACTTGGAGATTATCTGGAAATTGGGTATTTTGAGCAGGAGATGGATCAGTCGGTTACAACCACATGTATTGAGGAGATATGGAACGAGTTTCCTGCATTTTCGCAGTACGAGGTGCGAAGCGCGCTTGCCAAGTGTGGTCTGACCACAAAACATATTGAAAGCCAGGTGCGTGTGTTAAGCGGTGGTGAACAGGCAAAGGTACGCCTGTGCAAGCTGATAAACAGAGAGACAAATATTCTGCTTCTAGATGAGCCTACCAACCATCTGGATGTGGATGCTAAGGATGAGCTGAAGCGTGCCTTAAAGGAATATAAGGGCAGCATACTGATGGTATGCCATGAGCCGGATTTCTATGATGGGCTTGCGACGGATGTGTGGGATTGTTCAAAGTGGACTACGAGATTATAGATTTATAAATTATGAATTAGATATGCATGCCTTTTAAGACATAGATATTTAGAGCAGGAGATGATTTTTATGCATATCAGTATACTTTTAATGGAACAGATAATAGAGCTTTTTATCATGATTTTCATGGGCTTTATTATCGTGAAAGCAGGTATTGTGAAGGATGAGGACAGCAAGGTTTTATCAAAGATTGTGCTGTATCTGATTATACCGTGTGTTATTATCAATGCTTTTCAGGTGGATTACACTTCAAAAACAGTGAGAGGTCTTTTGATTGCATTTGCGGCATCTGTGATTTTGCAGTTAGTTTTGCTGTTTATCATTTCTGCTATGGGCAGGCTTTTCCATATGAATGAGGTGGAGGTCGCATCAGTTTATTATTCAAATTCAGGCAATCTGATTGTTCCGATTGTGACATTTATACTGGGGCAGGAGTGGGTGCTCTACGGCTGTGCTTTCATGAGTGTGCAGCTGGTATTTTTGTGGACTCACTGCAAAAAGATTATAAGCCGTGAAAGCTCCTATGACTGGCGAAAGATTGTCCTTAATATCAATATGATTTCCATAGTAATAGGTGTGGTGCTTTTCTTTACAAGGATTCATCTGCCGCAGCTTATCAATGACACAATCGGTTCTGTCGGCAGTATGATTGGACCTGCAAGCATGATTGTGACAGGCATGCTTTTTGCAGGGATGGATTTGAAGAAGGTTTTTGCCAACAGAAGGGTGTATTTTGTTACCTTTCTCAGGATGCTTCTGGTTCCGTTGATATCGCTTATTCTTATTAAAATCAGCCATATGGCATATCTTTCTGCAGATGCGCCAAAGATTATGCTTATAGTTTTCTTAGCAGTTATTACGCCTTCGGCATCAACTGTCACACAGATGTGTCAGGTGTATGGCAATGATTCAAGGTATGCCAGCGCAATAAATGTAGTGACAACACTTTGTGCTGTAGTGACGATGCCGGTTATGGTGCTTTTATTTGAAGAATTTATATAAAAATGAAAAGTCATGAAGCATGTTTTTAAACTAGAAGGTCATCACACAGTCCCTTGTGATTTCATCAAGCGAAGATACACCACACATCTTCATGGTGTCTTCAAGCTCTGTACCGATTTTGTCTATGTATGCACGTACACCATCGGCCTTACCGCCGTATACAGCCGTTACAAACGGTCTTGCGATAAGAACTCCGTCTGCACCCAGTGCAAGGGCTTTAAAGACGTCTGTGCCGCTTCTGATGCCACCATCTACAAGAATCTTAATGCCTGAGCCTTCAAGAGCCTTTACGATGCTTTCAAGCACCTCAGCAGTGGCAGGACACTGATCCAGCACACGTCCACCGTGATTTGATACAATAATAGCGCTTGCGCCTGCTTCTTTTGCTTTAAGCGCACCCTTTACAGTCATAATCCCCTTTACAATAAATGGGGTTCCGGCCATCTGTATGATATCGCAAAGCTCTGAAACTGTTTTGCTTCCGGCTGGCGGATCAAGATTTTTGAGGAATGGAAGACCGGCTGCATCGATATCCATAGCTACTGCAAATGCGCCTGATTCATGTACCAGCTCCATTTTCTCACGTATAGTCTCAATGTTCCATGGCTTTACGGTAGGTATTCCTGCACCATCAGCATTTTTGATAGCCTTGGTGGCTGCAACCATGACATTTGGGTCAGTTCCGTCGCCTGTGAAAGCTGCGATACCGTTTTTTGCACAGGCTGATACGAGGATATCGTTGTATGTCACATCATCCAGACAGTCTCCGTAGTGAAGCTGTACTGCACCTACAGGACCTGCAAATACCGGATATTTAAAAGTACGGCCGAAGAGTGTGAGAGAGGTGTCTACAGGCTTATTTTCGGCAATAGTATCCATGTTTACACGGATTTGTTTCCATTTGTCGTAGTTGCGTATGGCTGTGTCACCGATACCCTTTGAGCCCGGACCGGGCATCTGGTTTTTGCATGCGCGTCCGTTGCATTCAGGACAGGCCTTGCAGTATTTTCCAAGACGTGGTCTGGCATTTTCGATACATTCTGTATAGTTCATATTTTTCCTCCAAGTGTAAATCTTTTTAAATTTTATTATTGAGATTATAACACGATAATTTTTTTATGTATACAAAATAGATGAAAAGCTCTTGACTTGGAGTGGACTCCAAGTGATATAGTTTCATTGTAACAATCAAAAAGGAGGCGATGTGAGTGACTATCAAGGAAGTGAGTGAGCGTTTTGGTGTGTCTACTGATACACTCAGGTATTATGAACGCATAGGTCTGATTCCACAGATTGCACGGACTGCAGGAGGTATACGCGATTATACCGAATCAGATATCAGCTGGGTGGAGCACACTATATGTATGCGCAATGCCGGAGTTCCGATTGAGGCGCTTATAGAATATATCAGGCTTTTTCAGATGGGAGATGCTACATTTGAAGCGAGGTGTCAGCTTCTCAAGGAGCAATACGAGCAGCTTGATGAGCAGAAAAAACAGATTGAAAACACGATGGAACGCTTACAGTATAAAATTTCTAAATATGAGAATGCGATAAAGACAGGTGAATTGACCTGGGACAAATAGGAGGACAAAATATAATATGTATCTTGAGAAAATTAACGGACCAGAAGATGTAAAGAAAATTAAGATAGATGAACTGCCGGTGCTGGCGCATGAGATAAGAGATGCCCTTTTGGTAAGAGCAAGTAAGCATGGCGGACATTTTGGGCCGAATTTTGGAATGGTAGAGGCGACAATCGCTTTACATTATGTATTTGAATCACCTAAGGACAAGATTGTTTATGATGTATCGCACCAGAGTTATCCTCATAAGATGCTTACGGGGCGTAAGGAAGCGTATTTGTCTGAACAGCACTATGATGATGTGTCAGGCTATACAAATCCAAACGAGAGCGAGCATGATTTTTTTACAGTCGGACATACATCAACGTCGGTCAGTCTGGCTGCAGGTCTTGCAAAGGCAAGGGACTTAAAGGGTGAAAACGGCAATGTGATTGCTGTCATCGGAGACGGCTCATTAAGCGGAGGAGAAGCACTTGAGGGACTTGATTTTGCTGCTGAGCTTCAAAGCAATTTTATTATTATAGTAAATGACAACGATATGTCGATTGCTGAAAATCATGGAGGTCTCTATCAGAATCTTGCTCTGCTTCGAAAGACTGACGGTAAGGCAGAATGCAATCTGTTTAAGGCTATGGGACTTGACTATGTGTATGTGGACAGGGGCAACGATGTTGCAGCTCTTATTAAGGCATTTAAAGAGGTCAAGGACAGCACTAAACCGGTTGTAGTGCATATAAACACACTTAAGGGCAAGGGTTATGCCCCTGCAGAAAAATGCAAGGAGCAGTGGCATTACAGCGGCCCATTCGATATAGAAACAGGAAAGCCGCTATTTGACAATGTGGAAGAGGATTATTCTTCTGTGACCTGTGAATATCTGCTTGAAAAGATGAAAAATGATTCTTCTGTTGTTGCAATTACTTCCGGTACGCCGACTGTTATGGGCTTTACAGAGGATAAGAGAAAAGAAGCTGGCAGTCAGTTTGTCGATGTAGGTATTGCAGAGGAGACTGCAGTGGCACTGGCATCAGGTGTCGCAGTAAATGGTGGTAAACCATTTTATGGTGTATACAGTTCGTTTGTACAGAGAACCTTTGACCAGGTATCACAGGATGTCTGCATCAATAACAGTCCGATTACAATGGTAATATATCAGGGTTCCGTATATGGAATGAATGACGTTACACACTTAGGCTTTCAGGATATTCCGATGCTTTCAAATATTCCAAATCTGGTATATCTGGCACCGGCAACAAAGGAAGAGTATCTGGCCATGCTCGACTGGAGTATGGAGCAGACATCTTATCCGGTTGCAATAAAGCTGCCGGGCGGACCGATGATTTCAGATGGCTCAAGGGTGACAAAGGATTTTGGCAGACTCAACAGATATGAGGTGGCTCAGACAGGAGAAAAGATTGCGATTATCGGTCTGGGAACCTTCTTTGAACTGGCAAAGGAGGCTGCGAAGCTTCTTAAAGAAGAAGCCGGAATCAATGCAACTGTAATCAATCCGTATTACATCACCGGATTGGATGAGGCGCTTTTGACTAAGCTTAAGCAAAATCATGATACTGTTATTACTTTAGAGGATGGTATTTTAGATGGCGGCTTTGGTGAAAAAATTGCACGATTCTATGGTGCAAGCAATATGAAAGTGATGAATTATGGATTGAAGAAGGAATTTCTTGACAGGTATGACGTGGATGCTGTACTGAAGGAGAATCATCTGACTGCAGAGCAGATTGTGGAGGATGTGTTATCTATTTTATAATAAAATCATAAATTTCAAATATAAAAGACGGCTGATTTTTCAACCGTCTTTTTTATAGAAATTTCAAAGCTTGTAATTGAGATGAGCTTCACAATCTGTTATAATACCTTCATAATCGAATAGGGAAAGAGTCGGGTGTGATTTTTCGGTTGCCCCTAGTACAGAAGGACATGCTGTTTATGTCCGGATGGAGAGGAGGCGTGGTAATCATGAACACAATGGAAGTATTAACTTTGTTGCTTGTAATCTTTACTGCACTGGCATACATAGATGGACACAATAAAAGAAAATAGCACCCACCGACCAAAGTAGTGCTATTTCTTAATTAAGATTTTTATCTACTGAGGCAATCGGAAGTTTTATATCCGATCAACTCTTTCTTTATCTCGATTATAATATAAGACGGATAATTTTTCAACCGTCTTTTTGTGTATAATAATATAAAATATCTGAAAAATAACAGATGTGGAAAATTCCAGTCATTAACAGACATGGACAAAGGAAGCAGTGTATTAAAGGACTACTTCAGACATATATTGAAGCATACTAATGTACTGCAAGCGGAGCGGTACTAATTTTTAGCGGTACACATTTATTCGCTAAACACAAGTTTAACGAATAAATGACCTTGCAAAAAGCACTATGGTACAAGAATAAGCCACCGGAACCTCTATTTGTATCAGCTCCGATGGCTTTATATCTATAGTTTTTCTATACAACAATACAATTATTTATTATGCAATTATTTATTGTGACTTCTCATGCATTCCCTGTATTTAAGTATAAGCTCGATTGAGTCCTCAACTGATATCTGGCTTGTGTTCAGGCACAAATCATAGCTTCTTGCGTCTCCCCATTTTTTACTGGTATAGTAATTGTAATAGCTTGAGCGCTCTTTATCTTTTTTCTTAATTATGTCCTTAGCCTTGTTCTCCGTGACATTGAGTCTTTCACTTATTCTTTTAATTCTGTCGTCCATGTTGGAACGTATGAAGATATTGAGACAATGCGGCTCGTCTGCTAAAGCATAATCTGCACAGCGGCCTACAATAACACAGGATTCATTTGCCGCAATCTTTTTGATAGCATCAAACTGTGCTAAAAATACCTTGTGATTCAGAGGCATATCAAGAAATGGTGCTGTGGAATAAGAGCCACCTGTGTAGGTGTCCATGACCAGCGAATATAAAAAGCTGTTTGTAGGCTTTTCGTCATGCGACTCAAATATTTCCTCGCAAAGTCCTGATTCCTTAGCTGCCTTCTGTAAGAGCTCTTTATCATAAAATTTAATTCCAAGTCTTTTAGCTAATTCTTGTCCGACCTGTTTTCCGAGGCTTCCAAATTCTCTTCCTATTGTGTAAATTTCGTTTGATCCCATAATTCAGACCCCCTTATATAAATAATTAATACTATATCACTATGTGATAATTCAATTTATTTGTTATTTATATTATATAACACTTCAAGCAAATTGGCAAAGTATTTTGGTAAAGGTGCATCAAATTCCATGTATTCACCGGTTTTTGGGTGCACAAACCCTATTGTTTTTGCATGCAGGCACTGTCCTTCAAGGCATTTGAAGCGGTTTTTCGTCGGGGAATAGCTGGAATACAGCATATCTCCAAGCAAGGGATGATTAATACTTGCCATATGCACGCGTATCTGGTGTGTCCTGCCGGTCTCAAGCTTAAACTGCATATATGTGTAGTCACCAAAGCGTTCAAGCACCTTATAATGTGTGACAGCCGGCTTTCCGTTTTTCTCATTGATCGCCATTTTCTTGCGGTCATTGGGATTTCTGCCTATGGCGCCCTCTATGGTGCCCTCGTCATCCTTTACATTGCCACAGACAATGCCCACGTATATACGGTTGCAGCTATGGTCCTTTATCTGTTCTGATATCTTTATATGGCTTTCATCGTTCTTGCAGACAATAAGGGAGCCGGTGGTGTCCATGTCTATGCGATGCACTATACCGGGCCGTATTTCGCCGTTTATGCCACTTAAAGAGTCCTTGCAGTGGTACATTATGGCATTTACAAGAGTATCGCTGTAATGCCCTGCTGAGGGGTGTACAACCATGCCCTTTGGCTTGTTGACTACCAGTACGTCATCATCCTCGTAGAGTATGTCAAGAGGAATGTCCTGTGGCAGGATAGGTGTCTGTACGGCATCAGGAATTGTGACATCTACTATGTCATCAGTCTTTAGCCTGTAATTTGCTTTTTGTGGCTTATCATTGACCAGTATTTGATTTTCTTTTAGTATCCGTTGAAAAAAGGAGCGAGAAATATCCGGATAAATGCTGCTTAAGTATTTATCCAGTCGTTCTCCCTCCTGTTCACTCTGGACTTCAAATGTATCTCTATTCATAGTGAAGCTTTCTCTTTTTTTATTTTAGTAACTATTTAAAACTACATTGCACACTTTAAAAAGCGCATACCGCACTAATTTTCATGCTTTCCATCATGCTTTTTGTCAGGGAAGATTAAGGAAAAATCCTCCTCCTTGTAGTAAAACAGCCCGAGTATGATAAACATAAATGCCGCTACAGTGACGTATATATCAGCTACATTGAATATCGGAAAATTAATCAGGCTAAAATAAAAGAAATCAACCACATAATTATTCACAATACGGTCTATCAGATTGCCGAGTGCACCTGCAACAAACAGTATTACAACAACATTCAGCAGTCTAAAACGTTTTGAGACAGGTATTTTGCGATACCATACACACAAAAGTATAACAACTGCAATGGTAATCACTGAGAAAAAAATCATTTTGGCACGCAAAAATGCCAATGGATTCTCAGACCAATATGTAAAATGAAAGATATTCTGTATTATTGAAAGTAGATCAACACCAAATGCAGCACTCTGGTTTTCCAGGTATCTGAACTCGAAAACTCCCGGAATGAGAACAAACACACCCGTGGATGATTGCTTTAGGTTTATAACAGCCAGATACTTTGTAAGCTGGTCAATTGCTACAAGAATCAATGCAATGATGCCTGCTGTACACATCTGTTTTTTTGTTTTATTTTTCTTCATAGCTGATTAGAGACTCCGCTTAATAAGATGAACCCGGGAGATCAAATGAATCCATGAGACTCTGGATATCTCCTGAGATATCTACTCCGTGTGGTGTGGCGATGAAGATAAAGTTGGATATCTTCTGCAGATTACCGTGCAGGGCATATGCTGAGCCTGATGTGAAATCTATGATGCGCTGTGCCACATCGACATTAAGTCCCTCCATGTTGATGACGACTGTACGTCCGTTAAGTAATGTGTCTGTTATTTCTATTTCGTCTTCAATTGAACTTGGTTTTATTACGCAAACTTCCATGTCTGATGATACCTGCTTTCTGGATGATTTTGATATTGGTGTAATCTTGGATGCAGTCTTAACAGGCTTCTCCTTTGGTGTTGTATCACGCCTTGTGCTTTTTATGGCTGGTTCCTCTTCAACAGCTTCTTTTTTTCTGCGGAAAGGATTTCTTGGAAGCTCTTCTTCTTCCTCATCATCGAGGTAATAATCCTCGTTATCGAACTCCTCATCGTCCTCAGAATTTAAACTCATTTTGTCAAGAATCTTATCTATGAAACTCATTTCTATATTCCTTTTCTATTTTTATTTTGTGTATAGCATATGCAAAGTATCAGTTAGCCTTGCTGTAGTCGCGCTCTCCAAATATTCCGGTACCGACACGTACCATTGTTGCGCCCTCTTCTATTGCTACTGTGTAATCTCCTGTCATACCCATGGACAGAACATTCATACTGACATTATCTATGTTTTTCTGTGCTATGTCAACTGATAATTGCTTAATATCTCTAAAGTATTGTCTGTTATCCTCAGGATCATCTACAAATGGTGCTATAGTCATAAGTCCTTTTATATGGATATGGTCCAGTTTAGCAATTTCTTCAACTAAAGAGATAGCCTCATCTCGTGATGTGCCAAACTTAGATGCCTCTCCTGCTATATTGACCTCAACCAGTATGTCGCAGCTGCAGTCATGCTTTATGGCCTGCTTTTGTATCTCCTTTGCCAGATGCAGTGAATCTACAGAGTGAATAAGTGATGTTTTTCCAACTATATACTTCACCTTGTTGGTCTGAAGATGCCCAATCATGTGCCAGTGAATATCTTTTGGCATAACCTCCATCTTTTCACACATTTCCTGTACCTTATTTTCGCCGAACTCACGGATGCCCTCATCGTATATCTCACTGAGCATCTCAACAGGTTTGGTTTTGCTGACTGCAATTAGTGTGACATCACTATAGCTTCTGTGAGCTCTGTCACATGCGGCCTTTATATTTTGCTGAACCTGATGTAAGTTGTCTTTTAACATAAAATCTGTCCCTTCTGTATATTTTTCAATAGTATTTATTACCATAAATTATTTGGTTATGGTCTGGTTTTCCTTCACGGATTTGCCATCCAAGGCTATATGGTCATAAAGCGAAATGCCATATGGCGTTTTGGCTTCTACAATTGTGTAGTCATCGTTTGATACAAGTACCTTTATCTGCTTAAACACAGCGTATCCTTTGTTGATATTGTAGACACCTGTGAGCTTGTCCTTATCTGTTCCCACCCTGTAGGTCGACGAAGAATCAGGCTTTACAATGATATCGCCGTCCTTAAGATATTCATCATCTACGAAATAAAAGTCATCATTCTGGCTGAATATTGTTGGACTGACTATATTAACTGAGCCACTGCTTTTATCCTTTATCATGAGCGATGAATCATCGGAATCGCCGCTTGCAGTGAAATAATCCTTAGGAATAGTGAAAAATTCCTTTTTGGTTATAGCTGAATTAGGTATTTTAAGCCCGGTGTCTGCTCCAAGCACGAGCTCTATATTGGTAAAACGCTCATTTATATAGCGGATGAGCGAGTTTTTCATATTTAGCTTCAGGAAAAAAGCATCATCCTTCTTCAAAAGGCTGAACGATACCGTGGTTGTATAGTCATCATCGCAGAATCTGATTTTTATGACTGACTTGTCATTCAGGCTCTTGGCAACATTGTCAGGAACATTTATGAGTATATTCCAGTTCTCACTTGTAATCAGCTTATAAACAGGATCCAGCTGATTGATGGTGCTGTTGTTGGTTAAATCAATCTCTTCATAATTAGTGTTGTTGTACTGATCCAGAGTGAAGCTGTCTGTAGTGACATCTTCATAGCCGTCTATTCCGTAATAGACTATTCCGGGAGCTGTCGGCTTATATGTATAGAAGGTGTTGTTAGCCTCAGCAGTACTGATAGTATCTGCCAGGCTTGTCAGTGCATTTTGGCTGAGAACCTGTGTCAGCTGTGCAGACAGATCATTTTTGAAGGTATAAACCTTTGAAAAGTATCGTCTGTTGTAGCCGGATGAAAAGCTGTTTATGTCAGTGATAATATGCCCGGCATCCTCGTCAGTGATGGCGGAAGCATCATTTTGAGCACCGGTAATCTGGGTTGCAATGGAGCCGTCTGTATCAACAGAGTAGACAACATCACTTGTTGCAACCTTTGAGCCGTTTGACACAAAGTAGTTGAGGTTTCCTGATTCCTCAGCATACACTACACTTTCCTCGCGGATTATCATGCCCTTATATATGTTGTTTGTCGCTATAGTACCCTGTTGTACCTCGTATTCAGATACCGGGTTTGAGGTGAAATACGTAAATATGTGAAAAATCACATAGATTATTATTACAAAAAACACTATAAAACCGATATTCAGATTGAAGCCAGTGTGATATTTCAGTACTTTTTTATTCTTTCGGGACACAATTTTACTCCTTAAAAAAGGGATGTGAAATACACATCCCCCTAATTAATCATTTATAAAGAAATGATAACCTTTGCCTTGGCACATTCAGGCAACTTGTCAATATTCCTTGAAACACTTAAGATGAACTTCACCTTAAACTTCTCGCTGATTATATCAAGCTTTTCGATTGCCTTGGTGATATCCCCCTCATCATCAAGTGATGCAATTGTAAGGAAGCTGTCTAAATACATCTCCTCCAGATCATGATCCTGCGATATGATTCCGCATATAAATCCTAAAAATTCATCACAATTGTCAATAGGATAGTCCATAACATTGATTAGTCGAACCTGGTTATTAAGCTCATACATGTGCTTCTGGCTCTTATCAAGAAAAACTATGGAACCTTCATTTCCCTTAATTGATGAATTTACCTTGTCTAACAGCTCTTTTGTCTTGCCCTTGCCCTTGTCTCCACAAATAATTTCTATCATGGCTCATTCCTCCTATGGATAAATATTGTGATTATTAATAAAAAATAATTGTATTTTTATATTATTATAGTATAAATAACCATAAAACTCAATATTTAATTAGCAAATCCACTAAGTATTTCATTCATGAAGCTATAAAGATCCTTTTTACCATCTGCCTTGTAAACTATGCTTATGATGCGCTCATTTTTAGCATTCTGGCTTAGCAGTACGAGGCAATGGCCGGCTTCCCCCGTAGTGCCTGTCTTTCCTCCTGTCACTGTGACGTTTTCAGGGGCTGTATATGCTCCGGTCAGATAGCCGCAGGTATTCTTAAAGGTCTTTGAAACAGCCGCGCCCTGGGCATTTGTATATGCCACATCATGGGTCTGTGAACTGATGATTGCAACAAAGCTCTCTAAGGATATGGCATTGGAAAAAATGAGGTACATGTCATATATGGTAGTGTAATGATTTTCATCAGGAAGACCGCTTGGGTTGACAAAACTGCTGTTTGTGGCACCAAAACTTTTTGCAGTGCTGTTCATCAGCTTGGCAAATTCTTCTACAGAACCACTACAGTACTCTGCCAGCGCTATTGCCGCATCATTGCCACTCTCAAGTAAGAGCCCATACAATAAGTCCTGCACTGTAATGACATCGCCCTCCTTTAGGCCGCATACCGATGATGAATGGCCAGGGTTTGCAGCGTCATGGCTTACTGTGACTGTCGCATTTAAATCACAGTTTTTAAGAATTATGTATGCAGTTAAAATCTTTGTAGTGCTTGCAGGATAGAGCTTTTCAAACAGATTCTGACTATACAGCACCTGATGAGTGTCTATATTAAAGGCTCCGGCTCCCTCTGCGGTTTTTGCAAACTGCATATTGTCCTGACCAAAATTGACATCATTTATGACGCAAAGGTTGGACGCAAAATAATTACTTCCGCTGTATCCATTTATATAATCTGTGGAATAAGTATCATATGCATTCTCAATCTTTGTACCACAGCCTGTCATAAAAACCGCTGCTATGCATGTCAGACATAGCAGTCGTTTAATTCTTTGTTTACTTGTACATCTCACGCCAGTCAAGATCTCCTCTGTCCAATGATAAAATGAGCAGCTCTGCTGTAGCCAGATTGGTGGCAAGTGGTATATTATGCTCATCACAAATACGGAAAATACTGTTTACCTCAGGCTCGTGTGGCTTAGGCTTTAATGGATCACGCAAAAAGATGACAAGATCTATGTCATTGTGCTCAATCTGTGCTCCAAGCTGCTGGATGCCTCCTAAGTGTCCTGCAAGATATTTGTGCACTGAGAGGTTTGCAACCTCCTCTATCAGACGTCCTGTGGTGCCTGTGGCGTACAAATTATTTTTGCTTAAGATACCTCTGTATGCTATGCAGAAGTTCTGCATCAGTTTTTTCTTTGAATCATGTGCAACTAATCCTATGTTCATTGCTAACCTCCCTATGAATATTTCTTCGGCTGTAATCCTACATTCAGAACAATTCCCATTCCCATGTACAGTGAAACAAGTGACGTAAGTCCATAACTGACAAAGGGAAGAGTCATACCGGTATTGGGCATAAGACCTGTGGCTACGCACAAATTGATAAAGGCCTGAAAGCCTATAAGTGCTCCCATGCCACAGCATATGAGCCTTCCGCTTGTGTCCTTTGCCTTCCTTGCTATAAGTATACACTCAATTACGATAAGAAGCAAAAGAATTATTATACTGATTGTACCAATAAAGCCCAGCTCCTCTCCGGCAACAGCAAATATAAAATCTGTTTGAGGCTCTATGATGTAGTTGGTGTTCTTCATAGAGGTTACAACAGAGTTGTTAAGTCCCTTGCCAAACAACTGTCCTGAGCCTATAGCCCAGATAGAGTTCCTTTGCTGTGCTGCTGTATCAGCGTAATTTGTCGGGTCTAGCCACGACATGATACGCGCAGCTGGATAAAAGCCTTTTTTGATGAGTGCATCGGCATGTGTATATATATAGCTTATCACTATCAAAACTATCGGTACTGAAACTCCAAGTACCGGCATTATTATTTTATAACTTAATCCGCTAATAAACAAGAGGGTAGCGAAAATTAATGCAGTAAGAATTGTTGTTGAGTTGTCCGGCTGTTTTAAGATAAGAAATAAAGGTATACCGGCAAAAATTGCAGATAATGCAAGAGTTCTTACTGTATTTATACTATCCTCAAACCTGGAAAAGAAATAGGCAAAAAACAAAATCAGTATAATTTTTGCAATCTCTGACGGTTGGAATCTGATACCTGCGATTTTAAACCAGCGCTGTGCACCCTTTGCATTATCACCTGCAAATAGAACAAGTAACAGCAGCACAATCATTACGGCATAGTATATCCACACGAATTTGAGCAGAAATGAGTAATCTATAAGGGAAAGCACTATCATAATAGTCAGTCCCATTACAAAGCCTATTATCTGCTTGCTTTGTACGGAGTGCTTGGCACTGCCTATCAGCAGGATGCCTATAATCGACAAAGCTATTATGTATACTACTAATTGAAAGTGATAATTCTTTAGTCTGTACTGTTTGAGCATTTTGTTACTTCCTATCTGTTATCTTTGTAATCTTAATTCTAATACTAATGACATGATGGTCAAAAGGTATTTTGTTAAAGGTTATTAATTGATTTTTTGTCGCGCATGATAATCCGGACCTCGTAAGCTTCATCGTTTATATTCATATGTCTTTTTATCACGCTTTTTATTTCTTTTTTAATCTGTGCCATATTGTCAGAAGCAGATATTGTGTTCCTATCTTCTGCAAGTGCTATTTTAAGCCTTTTCTTGGCGTATTCTCCTGTTTTGGAAAATTTATGCATCATACAGCGGCACCTCTCATATCGTCAGAGGAATGGATTATCTGACCGGATATATGGGCAAATACAGGAGCAAGCCTGCTTTTGGCCTCACGGACAGGTATTCCTCTGTTCTGGCAAATGATAACACTTTTGTCATAGGGAATAGTGCCGATAATCCTGGTAGAAAGAAGTGCTGTAATATCATTATCGGATATCATCTGATGCCTTCTTACCATATGCTTGTCATATGCATTAACAATGACTGATATATCGTCAAGATGTGCGCTGTCGAGCAGGCTTATGCATCGCCTTGCATCGTGTATGGCAGATACATGTGGTGTGGTAACTACTATCGCACGGTCTGCAGGTGAGACTGAAAACCAAAAGCCGCTGTCGATACCCGCCGGAGAATCTATCAGACAATAATCAAAGCTTGCTTTAAGCTCATCTATAAGTATCTTGAAGCGTGCCTCATAGCTGCATAGCGTATCCATGGAAGGTGCTGCAGGAATTACATATAGATTGGGATACTTTTTATTGCGTATGATTGCCTGTCTGATACGGCATGAGCGGTTTAAGATGTCGAGGATATTGTAATTGACCTTGTCCTCTATTCCCATTACCAGGTCCAGATTGCGAAGTCCCATGTCTGTATCGAGCATGATGACTTTTTTATCTAACTGTGAAAGTTCAACTCCGATATTGGAAATAACCGTAGTTTTTCCAACACCGCCTTTTCCTGAAGTGAAAACTATTGCTTCACTCACAAAAATAAACCTCCTAGTCTGTTCTGGCACTTGAGCCTGATGAGTATACACCCTCAGCCTTGACTGCGAGTAAATCGTCAAGTGACTCCAGATTATAATAATATGAAATTATATTTCTGGATGCAGCTGCAGCATTGTGTGAGCTGTATCCATGTGATATACGTGTAGCTATTGTAATTTCAGGATCGCTTGATGGAGCATATCCTACAAACAGTGCATGGTTTGGTCTTGTCTCAACCTGCTGTGCTGTTCCTGTCTTACCGGACACCTCAACGCCTGTAAAGCCGCCAAATACATCATGCAGGTCTTCGACCACCATACGCATTCCCTGATGGATGGCATCCCACTGGCTTTGAGTAAGTGTGCCTGATATATCGGTTGATTTTGAATCATACTGTTTGACTGTTTTGCCGTCTGCATCCACAATTTTGTTCATCAGCTTATAGTCATAAAGCTTTCCGGAAGCAACTGCTGTCACATATCTTGAAAGAGAAATAGTCGTAAAGTTGTTATTACTCTGTCCGATAGCTGCCATAACAGGATACTGTGTGGCAATGGACGGCGTCTTTTCTACTATCTCAACACCTGATTTCTGGTCCAGTCCGTATATAGATGCATATTTTTGTATGTATTTCATACCGTTTTCATCGTCATATGAACCGGTGTCCTTGCTCGCAAGCCTGAAACCTGTTGTGTAGAAGAATACGTTACATGAATCCCTTAAAGCTTCAGATACATTGTCCATACCATGCGCTCCGGGATAAATCCAGCATTTTGGCTGATTGCTGATTTCTGTAAATATTCCGGTACAATTGATCTTTGACGAAGTATCAATGACTCCCTCGGCAAGACCTGCGGTGCTTGATACCATCTTGAAGGTAGATCCCGGTGCAGTCTGCTCCTGGGTTGCATAATTCCATAGCGGATTAGACTTGTCCTCTCTGAGAGACTGGTAGTAATCAGCATCTACAGTGTTTGCAAGCTTGTTGTTGTCATAGCCCGGATAGCTGACTAAAGCCTTTAGCTGTCCTGTCTTTACATCGGTTATGACACAGGAGCCTGTACATGGGTCAAGGGCAAGCTGTGCAGGTGTTATCTCTATATTGTTTATTTTATCCATAAGAAATGCATATGGACTGATGGAGCCATTGGCAATGTTGCTTACTGTTGCATCGTCATAATCGAGTACACCCTGGTCAAAAAGCAGAAGGCACAGCTGCTGTCCAGTGACCGCTCCGGAATTTACCATATATTTGTATATAATTTTGGCAAAGTCTTTATTGTCAGTCATGGCATCCCTGATATACGAGCAGAGTGCTGTGTAAATCTCGCTTGAATCAGCATACTTCTGGTCCACATCAAGCTTTGTGATGTCTATCCACTGCTTTGAAATGCAGTATTTGAGATAATCACGCGGTGAGAGTGTGCCTGCCTTCCATGAGGCATATGTGGAATCAGAGGTATCTATCTGTTTGCTCAACAGCAGTCCATCATCGTTTAGCACTGACATAACACATGTAAAATAATCAAGTGTCTGCTCCGACATGGAAGCAGTGCCTGAAGTACCACTTTCAAGCTCTCCGTCAATAGTGGATAATGCATCCTGCAGCTGACCGCTGAAGGAATTGTATATAGCCTGCTCAGTTGCTGATGCATCTGATGCATTGAAATGTGTCAGGTCAACTACGTTGTTGTTGATCAGTGCAAAGTAAACATCAGTTATAGGTATTTCACCGGATTTTATTTTGGAGTAAACAATTCCGGCTATCTCCTGCTCTAACAGCTTGTATGTGGCCTCCTGCAGCTTGATGTCAATACTTAAGTAGACATCATTTCCGGAAACAGGATTCTCCTGACTTATTACCTCGTTTATCTTACCGACATTGTTTACATAGACCTGTTTTTCACCGTTTTTGCCTCGCAGATAGCTCTCATAGTACTGCTCTAAGCCTGACTTACCTACCATATCATTTTGTGTATATGAGTCATCATCCTTTGACAGCTCATTATACTCGTCGGTAGATATCTTGCCTGTGTATCCTATGAGCGATGAAATATATTCAGGATAGTTGTACTTGCGGATGGTATCCTCTTCAACTGATATGCCGGTAAGAGTATCTGAATGCTCATTGACATATGCTACTATCGAATCATTTACATCCTTTGCAATAGTAGTGGTTTTATATTTAGTGAATCGGTTCTGTTTTATGGCATATCTCATCACTACAATATCATAAGTGGCCTGCGTATCATACTTGCTGCTTATATCAAAGCATTCATTCTGGTCAGAGCTTAGAAAATCAATAATATTCTGGGCGCTGGCATTTGCCTCGTCAAATCCAAGTGCTTTATTGTATTCGAGCTTATCATATTTCTTTCCGAACACATCTGACAGAAATCTCTTTTTTGAGGTTTCAGATGTGAATGTAAAGCTGTATGTACCATCATCGTTTAAAACAACCGGAAAATCATTGTATATGGAGCCGCCATTGTTTTTTATCACATTGATAATTTCATTAAGCTCTTTGTTTAAAAGACGATTGTGCTCCTTCGTAGATGAATAGCTGCCGTTGTCTGAGATGACTACAGAGTATGCAAGCTGATTGTAAGCAAGCAGCTCACCATTTACATCGTATATATTGCCTCTTGATGCCTCTATGGACAGCGGCTTTTTAATCAGCATTATGAAGTTTTTCTGATAATCTGCACCTTTAATAATCTGAAGGGTAAAGACTCTTTCGGCAAGCAGGGCAAACATGAAAATAATTACTGCTGCTAATACAAAAAGTCTTGAGCTGAAAAATTTCTTCAGAAAATCTTTTATATCATAAATCAAATTTCTTTGCTCTCCTTTTCTCGTGTGCTTCCAGCTTCTGGTTTAACTTAAGAAATACCAGATACAAAAGTATACTGATAACCATTGTGTATACAAATTCAGGTATGATAATTGACTTCAGATAGTACAAAAAGCTAAATCTGCCACGCAGTAAAAACATGAAAAAGTATATTACCAGATTGTAAAACAAATCGCTGCCTCCTATCAGAAGCATAGGAAGCTTTATATCGTCAGGATAGAATCTTTTCTGGAATAATCCATTGATAAAACCGATATACATATATATTAAAGCATACAGTCCTATATATTTTCCGCAAAATATGTCAATAAGCAGGCCGCAAAAGAAGCCTACCCACAGTCCTTCCTTTTTGCCACGCATAAAGCCAAAGGATGATACGGCTATAATCAACAGGTTTGGTGAGATATTGGCAAAGGAAAGAGTCTTAAACAGCGTGGTCTGCAATAAAAAGCATAAAGTTATTATTATAAATAAAACAATTCTACGTCTCATGCTGCTCCTTACTTATTTTCAGTTGAATTTTCAGTCTGGCTGTCACCGGCTGTTTCTGTACTTTCGGTATCGTCAGCTGTCTTAGTGTCACCGGTCTGCTTAAGCTGTGTTATGACCATGACATTTTCGATATGCTCAAAATCTACAACCGGTGTGATAGTGCCGGATTTTGTCAGATTGTTGGAATTATTTTCGATTTTTGTCACATAGCCAATCAGTATGCCCTGCTGGTAACGGTCTGACACGTATGAGGTAACAACAGGATCGCCCTCTTTTACCTTGTTGTCGTCATCCTTTAACTCCGTAAAGGTAATTACCTTGTCATCGTTCATGGTTTTTATATTGCCACTGACGGTGAGGTTGTCCTCCGTGGTGGAAACCATGCCACTGACCTTGCTGGCATCATCTATGATACAGCGTACCTTGGCAAAATTATCGCCAGCATCGGTAACAATACCTACAAGTCCGCTTCCCGCAAGCACATTCATGCCTACGTCCACTCCATCCTTTTTTCCTTTGTCGATAGTAAAGGTAGAAAACCAGTTTCCGCTGTCCTTTGCTATGACACTGGCAGCGACCTTGGGATATGATGGATATTTGGCATCCAAATCAAGAAGCTGTCTGTAATTATCAAGCTCATACTGTTCAAGTTTGGTGGTTGTGAGCTGTGTTGTAAGCTCTTCTACCTCGGCCTTGAGCTTTTTATTTTCAGCCTTGACATTTTTTAATGTGCGTATTTCTGTAATCTTATCTGAAATGTGGATTCCAAAGCTGTTTATACCCTTCTGCATTGGGATGAATACATATCCGGCAGCAGTCTTTAAAGGACCACCGGAGATATTTAAGGTAAGGCTTAACAGCATGGTCACAAAGCAGACTGCTGTCATAATCAACAGTGTGTATCTTGCAGGCAGCTTTTTATTGTGCTTTCTCTTTCGATTGCGAAAATTCTTACTCATGTTAACCTCGGTTATTATTTTTTGATGCTGAACGGAAGTCTCTTATATTTTGAATCAGAAACTATTTGTACGAGCCCGCGTACTGCACTCTCCTCAGGACATTCTGAGCAGATGACCTTTATACCTGTAATCTGTTCAAAGAGCTGGTCAAGTCCTGCAAGCTGTGAGCCGCCTCCTGTGATATAAATGCCTGAATGGATGATATCCTTTGCAAGCTCAGGCGGAGTCTTCTCAAGAATCATTTTTATTGATGTGCATATAGACTCAAGGTTTGACTTCATAGCCTCGTAAACGACCTTTGAACCAATTTCCATCTCAATAGGCAGGCCGCTTACCACATCACGTCCCACTATGACCATACTGTCCTCTCTTCCCGGAAGTGCAGAGCCTATAGTCTCCTTCAACAGCTTTGCAGTCTTTTGTCCGATTACAAGATTGAACTCCTTTCGCACAAAGGAGATAATTGACTCGTCAAGTCTGTTGCCACCGAAATGAAGCAGGTCACTAAGCACCAGGCCACCGAGTGAAATAACGGATGTCTCTGTTGTGTCAGCGCCCATATCTACTATCATGACACCGGTTGGCTCGTTTACATCTATTCCAAGACCTACAGCATCAGCGATAGGCTTCTCACAGAGCATGACCTTTTTAGGCTTTGATTTGCTCTTATAGAAGAGCTCGTAGAACGCTCTTTTCTCTACATCTGTGATATCTGTCGGCACAGCGATGATGAACTCGGCATTTTTGATACGTGCCTTTGTCTTGTGCTCCAAAAAGTCAAAAATCATAGTCTGAAGCAGATTATAGTCAGCAATAACTCCCTCTACAACAGGAAATATGACGTTGATTGTCTCAGGCGCCTTTTCATACATGGCATATGCGCTGTCTCCATATGCATATATCTGATTTTTGTCTATTACGGCTATTGTGTTTTTCTCAAGCATTGTCTTGCCTGTAGCCTTTGAGTATACCTTGAAATTGTTTGTTCCCAGATCAATTCCGTAAACGTTGTTGCTCATAATAATTCTACCTCGTCTTCTGTTTATATAAGTTTATTTTCATAGAAGCTATAATATTCGTTATCTCCAATTATGATATGGTCACAAAGCTCTATGGAAAAAATCCCTGAGCCCTCAATTAATCTGTCTGTGACAGCAATATCATTTCTGCTGGGAGTACAATCTCCGCTTGGATGATTGTGCAATAAAACAAGCTTTGATGCATTTTTATCCAGGGCGGTCCTGATGATGGAGCCTATGTCCACTACAGATGAGCTTAGTGAACCCTTGGATATGAACTTGTCTCCTAAGAATCTGCTTTTTACATCAAAATAGGCACAAATGACGACTTCATTTGTAAGATGCCTCATCTGCTCCATATAGTAGTCAGCTATTGTCTGAGGATTATTCATTCTGATGCTTTGAACCTTTTTGGTCTTTGCTATGCGAAGCGACAGCTCTGCTATCGCCTTAAGCTGTATAGCTTTTATCTGCCCTATCCCGGGAATATTAAGAAGCTCCTCATAGGACATCTCATAGAGATTGAGCAGATTACCATGCCTGCCGGAAAGTATGTCCTGCGCAATATCAATCACAGTCTTGTCTCTTGTGCCGGTCTTTATAATGATGGCAAGTAAATCAGCGTCTGACAGGCCTGATGCTCCAAGCGATAAAAATTTCTCATATGGTCGCTCTGAAGCCGGCAGATTTTTAATTGTTTTGTTATTATGCATTAATCCCTTTCGCTTCTCCCAGGCGATTGACAACGGATTTAAGCAAAGTTTTCAGTTAATTGTAGCACACCTAATCCAGCTTAACAAGATTTCTCTCATAAAGTTTTTGTAAAGACATCAAAATTCCAAGCTTTGCATGGTACCATGTGAGTCCTCCCTGGAAATAAACCGCATATGGCGGCTTCACAGGGCCATCGGCAGAAAGCTCAATTGATGAGCCCTGCACAAATGCGCCTGCTGCCATGATGACATCACTGTCATAGCCCGGCATAGCCCATGGCTCAGGGGTCACATAGCTGTCTACAGGTGCTGCTGCCTGAATGCCCTCGCAGAAGGCTATCATGGCATCTCGGTTATTGAACTCTACAGCCTGTATGATATCGTGGCGGCTTTCAGTACCGTCAGGGACTACCTTAAAACCAAGCTTTTCATAGATTTTTGCGGCAAAGATTGCTCCCTTTAATGCTCCGCTTACGACTGTCGGTGCAAGGAAAAAGCCCTGATAAAATGACTGGATGACTCCGAGTGAGGCTCCAACCTCCTTGCCAAGTCCCGGAGATGTGAGACGGTATGCGGCATTTTCAACACATTCCTTTTTGCCGACAATATAGCCTCCGATTGGTGCAAGTCCGCCTCCCGGATTTTTGATCAGTGAGCCAACCATCATGTCCGCTCCAACCTGGATAGGCTCTGTATCCTCGACAAACTCACCGTAGCAGTTATCGACCATACAGATCACATCAGGCTTTATGCTCTTTACAAAGGCAATGAGTTCGCCTATTCTTTTGACCGAAAGTGTAGGTCTTGTAGCATAGCCCTTAGAGCGCTGGATTGTGACAAGCTTCGTTTTTTCGTTGATGGCTTTCTTTATTCCGTTATAGTCAAACTCACCGTCAGGCAGTAAGTCAACCTGCGCATATGTGATACCGTACTCAGCAAGCGAGCCCTTTGAAGGGCGTATGCCTATTACCTCCTCAAGTGTATCGTAAGGCTTTCCGACAGGGCTTAAAAGCTCATCGCCCGGGCGCAGGTTTGACATGAGTGCAAGTGCAAGTGCATGTGTGCCACAGGTAATCTGAGGCCTTACAAGTGCATCTTCTGCGCCAAAACAGTCTGCGTACACTCTCTCAAGTGTATCCCTTCCGAGGTCATTGTAGCCGTAGCCGCTTGATGCCTGGAAGCATTCTGCGCTCACCTTGTTTTTCTGCATGGCGGCTATGACCTTAAGCTGATTATACTCAGCATTTGTGTCTATTTTGTCAAAACGCTCCTTAAGCTCCTTTTCTACAGAGGTTCCGAAATCCAAAACCTCCTTTGATATTCCAAGTGTCTCATACTGCCTGTAAATGGCTTCATTGGTATCTAACAAATTATAATCCTCTTTTCTGCTAAAATTTCTTGTATTTTATTTAATATTTTATTATCATCATATGAATATTCATTTTTTTCTATCCATATGGTATCTTTTTCTCTCCTAAACCAGGTTAGCTGTCTCTTTGCAAAACGCCTTGACTCAAGCTTTACCTTGTCCACAGCCTCATCAAGTGAATATTCTCCATCGAGATATGCAAGGATTTCCTTATATCCTATGCCCTTCATGGATACCATATCGCTTGTACAGCCCATTGCCTTTAGCTTTTTCACCTCATCGACAAGTCCGTTTGAAACCATGATATCAACTCTCTTATCTATCCTCTCATAGAGTCTTTGTCTTACATCATCCAGTACAAAATAGGCAAAGCTGTATGGAGACTGCCTGGCTCTTTCAGTCTCATTGTGCTTTGAAATCGGCTCATGGCAGGTGTGATAGTATTCAATTGCCCTGATGACGCGCTTTACGTTATTCTCATGGATGCTCTCGTAGGATGCAGGGTCGATATCCTTAAGCTTTTCATGCAGTGCATGGTTTCCGTGCTCGTTAGCAAAGTCGTAAAGGCTCTTTCTGTATGACTCATCCACATCCTGCTTTGTGAAATCAATGTCATACAAAAGTGCCTGTATATAAAAGCCGGTGCCGCCGACAATTATCGGTATCTTTCCTGCTTCGTATATCTCATTAAGTGCTTTTTTTGCCATATCCTTGAAGATAAATACATTAAACTCGTCAGAGGGCTCAAGCTCATCTATCAGATAGTGCTTTATGCCGTCCATCTCATCGACGGTAACCTTCGCAGAGCCTATATCCATGTATTTGTATACCTGCATGGAATCCGCGGATATTATAGCACCATTTATTTTTTTTGCAAGCTCAATCGATAGAGCTGTCTTTCCTACTGCTGTCGGTCCTGTCAGGACAATCATCGGTTTTTGTGTCATATTGCACCTCAGTCCAAATGTGTATGTTGTCATACGATACGTTTGAATTTCTTTTCTATCTCATATTTGCTCATAGAGATGATGGTTGGTCTGCCATGTGGGCAGTTGTAAGGATTATCGAGTGACAAAAGCTCATCTATCAGCTTATTTATCTCAGGAAGAGTAAGCTTGTCATTGCCCTTGACTGCTGCCTTACACGACATGGATGCGACCTTTTCCGTGATGATATCAGGAGTCTGCCTGCCTGTCGCATTGGAAAAATCATCGAGCATCTCTATAAACAGATCCTTCATATCTATGTTAAACAAATTATCTGGAATTGCACTGATCATGTATTCCTTGCCGCCAAAATGCTCCACCTCATAGCCAAACTGTTCTATCTGCGGCCTGTATTTCTCAAGCATCTCGCTTTCCCTTGCATCAAGAGTCATGACAATCGGAGGGCTTATGCGCTGTGATGTAAAATCCTTATTGGCAAGTCTTGCCATTGTTTTTTCATACAGCACCTTCTCATGAGCTGCATGCTGGTCTATGATATAAAGCTTGTCCTCAAACTCTATTAACCAGTATGTCTTAAAGAGCTGACCTATGATGGAAAACTGCTTCTTTGAGCTTTCTGTAAGAAAAACCTTGTCGTAATCGCCGAGTGTCTGCTGGGTGCCGGTGACAACCTGTGCAGGTTTATACGCGGTGGAAGTCTTTGGCGTTTTTACAGCAGGTTCTATTGCTGAGTAATCTTTTACTGATGACGTCACGCTCTGTCCGTACACGCTCCTTGATTCCGCTGCCCTCACCTCATTGATACGCCTCTTCTCAAACGGCTCCGGTATTGGCTCCTTATACTCATGCACTATCTTTTTAGGCGCCGGCGTACTGTCTACAGGCACCTCGGGAATCATCTCCTTACGAGATAGAATTGCATATATTGTGTCACACAATTCGACATATATCTCATTGTTGTTGTCGAACCGAAGCTCCATCTTGGTCGGATGCACGTTGACATCCAGCTCACTGAAAAATGTAAAGTAAAGCACTGTAAACGGATACTGATGCTGCATTAGAAAGCTCTTGTAGGCCTCCTCTATTGCACGTGACAATATATTGCTCTTTACATATCTGCCATTTATGAAATAATTCTCATAATTTCTGTTGCCCCTTGTGATAACAGGCTTTCCTATAAAGCCCTCCACCTTAAAGTATTCACATTCATGCTTCACCTCAAGCAGTGATGACGATATCTCGCGTCCGAATATATGGTATATGATATCCTTTCGGTTGCCGTTTCCTGAGGTGTGAAGCTTTGTCTGGTTATTGTTTATGAACTTAAACGATATATCAGGATGTGAAAGTGCAAGCTTTTCAACCATATCGCTTATGTAGCTGCCCTCTGTCTGTGCTGTCTTTAAAAACTTACGTCTTGCCGGAACATTATAAAACAAATCCTTTACTATGAAGGTAGTACCGTCCGGAGCACCGATTTCCTCGTTGGAAAGCTCCTTTGAGCCCTCAATCACATATCTGGTGCCGGTGAGCTCATCGTAGGTTTTTGTGATAAGCTCAACGCGGGCCACGGCTGAGATGCTTGACAGCGCCTCACCTCTGAAGCCGAGAGACTTTACAGTAAGTAAATCCTCTGCCGAGCGGATTTTACTCGTGCTGTGACGGTAAAATGCAACCGCAACCTGGTCTCTTTCAATTCCGCAGCCATTGTCAGTGATACGGATAAATGAAATTCCGCCCTCCTTTATCTCGACAGTAATTGCTGTGGAGCCTGCATCTATAGCATTTTCCACCAGCTCTTTAACCACGGAGCACGGACGCTCAACAACCTCTCCTGCAGCTATTTTATCTATTGTTTCCTGATTTAATATGGCAATATTTGGCATTTTAATCCTTTCTACCAGCGGTTTTTAACCTTGTTCTGGAGCTGATACAGCTTGTTTAACGCATCAAGTGGTGTCATGTTGCCTATGTCTATGCTTCGAAGCTCGTCAATTATATCATCATCCTTCACTGTGTCGAAAAGCGAAATCTGTGTCATATCAACCTCGTCAAGGTGCTCCTTTTTATGCTTGTGGCCATTGTCAACAGATATGTTTTTTACAGTATCTGTGATATCATTTGCAAGAAGCTGTTCTGCAATTTCCTTGGCACGCTCTATGACTGAATCAGGCAGCCCTGCAAGCTTTGCTACCTGTATGCCGTAGCTTCTGTCAGCTCCGCCCTTTACGATTTTTCTTAGGAATACTATATCATCGCCATTTTCCTTTACAGCGATGCAGTAGTTGTTTACACTGTCAAGCTTGCCCTCAAGCTCGGTGAGCTCGTGATAATGCGTTGCAAAAAGTGTCTTTGCTCCGAGGAGCTTTGGATTGCTTATATGCTCTACAACTGCCCAGGCGATGCTTAGTCCGTCAAATGTACTCGTGCCTCGTCCAATCTCATCGAGAATGAGCAGGGATTTTGATGTTGCATTTCTTAGTATATTTGCCACCTCGTTCATCTCAACCATAAATGTACTTTGTCCGCTTGCAAGGTCGTCAGATGCACCGACTCGCGTGAAGATACGGTCTACAATACCGATATTTGCAGTTTGTGCAGGTACAAAGCTTCCAATCTGTGCCATGAGAACGATAAGTGCTGTCTGTCTCATGTAGGTGGATTTACCGGCCATGTTCGGCCCTGTGATGATTGAGATTCTGTTTTTGTGCTGATCCAGATATGTATCGTTTTCTATAAACATATCATTTGTAATCATTTTTTCAACTACAGGATGACGTCCGTTTTTTATGTCTATTATTCCGCTTTCATTTATCTTTGGCTTGCAGTAATTATTCTGACTGGCAACAAGCGCAAGCGAAGCAAAAACATCAATCTGTGCTATAGCTCTGGCTGTTTTCTGAATCCTTGAAACATTGTCGGAAATCTGTTTTCTTACATCACGAAACAGCTCATACTCAAGTGATGTGAGCCTGTCCTCAGCTCCAAGAATGGTATCCTCAAGCTCTTTAAGCTCCGGTGTTATGTAGCGCTCTGCATTGGTGAGTGTCTGTTTTCTCACATAATAATCAGGAACTAAATCCTTGAAGGAGTTTGTGACCTCAAGGTAATATCCAAATACCTTGTTATACTTGATTCTTAAGTTTTTGATGCCGGTTTTTTCACGCTCACCGGCTTCAAGCTCAGCAAGCCATGTCTTTCCCTTGGTTTTTGCGTCTCGAAGACGGTCAACCTCCTCGTTGTAGCCTGCTTTTATGATGTCTCCGTCGCGCTGTGAGATAGGAGGCTCATCCTCAATGGATGAAAGTAAAAGCTCATATATATCCTTAAGCTCATCGAACTCTTCATTAATCTCATCGGTAAGCGCACACGGTATGTCTGAAAGCTGCTGCTTTATTGGTGGAAGCATTTTTAAAGAATCCCTGAAGGCAATAAGGTCACGCGGATTGGCTGACTGGTAGGTGATTCTTGTGATGAGACGCTCAAGGTCATAAATAGGATTAAGGTATTCCCTGATCTCGTCTCTTGTGATTTCGTTTGCATTAAGGGCTTCGATAAGTTTCTGGCGCTTTATTATCTCTGCCTTTTCGATAAGAGGCTGCTCGACATAGGTGCGAAGCAGTCTTGCTCCCATAGCCGTGCGTGTCTTGTCGAGTACCCAAAGCAGTGAGCCTCTCTTTTGCTTTTCACGAAGGGTATCTACAAGCTCCAAATTACGTCTTGATGAGCTGTCTATTATCATATATTTGCCTATTGAGTACGGATGAAGCTCAAGTATATTGTCGAGCGAGTTCATCTGCGTCTCATAAAGGTACTTTAACAGGGCACCGGCAGCTATGACTCCACTCTCATAATCCTCAAGCCCCAGAGCATTTATTGTCTGTACATGGAAATGTGAAAGCAGTGTCTCATTTGCGAGACCATCAGAAAAATACCATGAGTCGAGTGCTGAAACAGTAATTGATAATCTGTTTTTCATATCGTCAACATCTATTCCGCTCATGTAGAAGGCTTCATTACATATGATTTCCGATGGATTAAATCTGCTCACCTCATCTAACAGCTTTCTTTCCGCATCCACCTCTGTCGTGAAGAAATCACCTGTTGTGACATCACAGGTCGCTATGCCGTATTTGTCCTCAGTGTATACAATCGACATTATGTAATTGTTTTTTGCCTCATCTAAAGAAGCCATATCAGTGTTTGTGCCAGGTGTCACAACACGGATTACCTCTCGCTTTACGATTCCCTTTGCCTGCTTTGGATCTTCCATCTGTTCACAGATAGCTACCTTGTGACCGTTTGATACGAGTCTGTTGATATATGAGTCTGCCGCGTGAAACGGTACTCCACACATAGGAGCTCTTTCTTCAAGTCCGCAGTTTTTGCCTGTGAGTGTGAGCTCAAGCTCCTTTGAAACCATTATCGCATCGTCAAAAAACATCTCATAGAAGTCTCCTAAGCGATAAAATAAAATACAATCCTTATACTGTTCTTTTGTCTGCAGATAATGCTGCATCATTGGTGATACTTCTGCCACGAATATTTCCTCTCTTTACGTGTATAAATATTATTCATGCGTATAAATATTATTTAAAATCCGGCCTATATTTTTTAATAATTGCTTCTGCGACCTTTATGCCGTCGATTGCCGCAGATGTAATGCCTCCTGCATAGCCTGCGCCTTCACCGCAAGGGTATACACCCGAGATGTTGCTCTCAAAGGATTCATCTCTTTTTATGCGAAGAGGAGAAGATGTGCGTGTCTCCATACCGGACAAAATAGCATCTTTTCTGTCAAAGCCATGTATCAGATGGCCAAAATGTTCCATTCCAAGCTTGAACGACTGCTCCATGTCAGCGTTCATCAGTCCATTCAGCTTTGCAAAGACGGTGTTTCCCTTTGTACAGGAGCCAAAATCACCGTATGCTGTTGTTAATCTGTCATCACAGAAATCACCGAAAAGCTGCTGTGGTATTAAACCATTGCCTCGTTTATAATTTTCTGTTTCAAGCTTTTCCTGATATCTCACTCCGGCGAGGGCATCATCTGCTCCGAAATCCTTCGGCGAAACAGATACTATGATGGCACTGTTCGCATTTTTGCTGTTTCTGTCGTGATAGCTCATGCCGTTAACCACCGTGTGATTTTCGGTTGACGATGAGTTGACCACATATCCTCCCGGACACATGCAGAATGAATAGACTCCTCTGCCATTCGGAAAATTGGATGTGACCTTGTATGGGCTTGGCGGAAGTATGATTTTTTTCTGAATACCATACTGTGATTCATCTATCATGCGCTGCGGATGCTCCACGCGAAAGCCGACGGCAAAGCTCTTGCACTCCATATCAAAGCCTTTGTTGTAAAGCATATCAAATGTATCTCTGGCGCTGTGTCCGAGTGCCAGAACGCATACATCTGTCTTTATCTCACTATTACTGTTACTGTCAGAATCCGTGTAAACACTTAATAGCTTTTGGGAAACTATGTCAAGATTGTTTACACAGGTGTCAAATACAAATGTAACCCCTTTGTCAACTAAAAATTCACGCATGTTGACAATTACTTCTGAAAGCACATCAGTACCAATATGTGGCTTGTTGTCATAAAGTATGGACGGATCTGCCCCAAAGCGCACAAATGTCTCAAGCACAAGACGATTTCTGCCCGACGGATCCTTTACGGATGTATTCAGCTTGCCGTCTGAAAAGGTTCCGGCACCGCCCTCACCAAACTGTACATTGCTTTTGGGATTAAGTATGCCGCTCTCCCAGAATTTTTGTACATCGCAGGTTCTTTTCTCAACCCGGCTGCCACGCTCGATAACTATCGGGCGAAAACCTGCCTCTGCCAATATATATGCACAAAACAGCCCTGCAGGTCCTGCCCCTGCAATAACAGGTCGCCTGTCAAGCGGTATATGGCCGCATGCATGTATCATGTACTCTTTTTCTTTATATATGAGCACAGATGAGCTGGCTGCTTTTTTTACAATTGCTTCTTCGCTATTTTTTGTATCCTCTATCTCTACAGCAACGGAATATGTATAGAACAGCTCAGGCTTTTTACGCGCGTCAAGTGATTTCTTTAATATGCGGTATGTAAAGCCTGTCTTGGCATTGAGCTTAAGCATTTTTATTATTTTCTTTTTTAATGCCTCATCACTGTGAGTGACGGGGAGCTTTATCTGGTTAATTTTAATCATTTACTGCATTTCTCCTGCTATATATCCACTTGTCCATGCCCACTGCAGATTGTAGCCACCGCATATGCCGTCCACATCAAGCAGCTCGCCGCAAAAGTAAAGCCCCGGATGGATTTTGGACTCCAATGTACGTACATCTATTTCCTTTGTATATATGCCGCCTGCACACACCTGTGCAAATTCGGCTCCTCTTGGCTTTTTTACCGAAACGGCTGTATGCTTTATTGAGCGGGTGAGACTTTTACAATCATCATCTGTCAACAGCCTTCCCTTTTTGTCTGGAGATACACCTGATTTGTGTATCAGCTCAAGAAGAAGCTTATTGTTTAAAAGTCCGTTAAGCATCTCATTTAACGAGCGTTTGTCTGTCGTTGTAATGCTTCTGTCCTTTATGTACCCATTAAGCTCATCATCACTAAAAGCCGGCAAAAAGTCAATTATCACCTCGACCCTTTGACCTTTATCGATGGCTCTTGACATAAGACTTGAAATCTGAAAAACCGGGATGCCTGAGATGCCATAGTCAGCTAACTGAAGCTCCCCTGTATTTTGCTCTGTCATTTGACCGTCTATCACGGAAGCGACGGTAGCATCGCACCTGACGCCTGTGATTTTTTTGAAATTAAGACCATCACAGCTAAAGCCGCAAAGCGCGGGTAATGGCTTTTGGATATGATGTCCGAGAGCTTCTATCTGTCGAAACAGGCTTCCGTCACTTCCAAGTTTTGGGGAAGCTGTAAGACCACACGCTATGATAAGCCTTTTGGACTTAAAGCTGCCCTTGTCTGTTTGGATGCAGTAACCGGTCAGGTCATCTGTTTTCTTATTAGTTGCCGGATTAGCAACAGACTTTGTGTCTTTAGTCGTAATACCTGCAGTCTTAATTTCTGTAATACTTATGCCTGTTTTCACATCCACATGAAGCCTCATAAGCTCCATGCGAAAGGCTGCCACAACAGATGCAGCCTGTCTTGAATTTGGATAAATGTAGCCTGCATTGTCATATGCAGGTATTCCAAGTTCTTTAAAAAAACGTATTGTGTCTGCATAATTAAATTGCGACAACCCGTTTTTAATCAGCGCTTTACTGCCGTGAAACTTATTTACAGACATATCAGTGTTTGTGAAATTACATCTGCCGTTTCCGGTTGCAAGTATTTTCTTTCCTATATCATCCTTGTGCTCTAAAAGTGCCACACGTGCTCCCTTTGATGCAGCAGCTGCTGCCGCCATCAGCCCGGATGCACCGGCACCTATTATAATTACATCGTACATATTCTTTCCCCTAACTGATTTATTTTAACATTAACTTGAATAGCTTTCAAGAAAATCGTACAAATCAGTTTCGTTAAAAAAGTAGAGTCCGTTTGTAACCTTATTTTTTGCTTCATCGGGCAGTTCTTCAAAATACACGCCTGTGTCAAAGTATTTTTCACTTGCAGTGGCGTTGTATACAGACAGCATTCCGGAGTCATTTTTGATCCAGTATTTTGCATTTTTAGCCTCATTTGATGTCAGAAGGCTTTCTTTTTCATTTTTTTCTTCTTTATCATTTTCATTTCTTTGTGCAATTATCGCAGCCTTGTCTGCAGCTCTTTGCGTATTGATTTTTTCTATCATAACAAGTGCAAGAAGAATTACAACAATAGTTAAAAAACAGATACTGATTTTGCTTTTCATATTATCACCTCAAAATCAGTATCTGTAAATTTTTGTTATTTATTCAATTTTATAATAAATGACATTTTTTTGCCACTTTTATGATAAGTGTGCCCTTTGGAAAATGTCTAAGCTCATCCTCAGTCAGTCCCTTGAGCAAAAGCAGCGCCACTGCATATGAGATAACCGCAATGATTGCAGCTAGAATGAAGGCGATAATCTCAATATGACAGGCCTTGTAAAGTATAAAGTATACTATATACGAAATAACTCCCATTATGAGCGAGCTGATGGCCGGTATGATAAAGGTCTTTTTTATTTCCTGCTTAAAGCCGCTGTACTTCTTTAAAGCCATGCTGTTCATAAAACACATGAGCAATGCAAAAAACGTATTGGCAAGCACAACTGCATGTATATTGAGCCTGAATATGAGCATAAGCAGTATGAGTACTATGACATGCGCTACAATGGATATCGCAGCGTTGATTACCGGAACTTTGAGCCTGTCAATTCCCTGCAGCAGTCCGTTTGACAGAGTGGAAAGCGAGTAAAATACTACCGCAACCGCACCGACATACATCATAAGTGATGCCTCAGCATTTGTTACACGGGTGCTTGAGAACAGTATATTAAATATCGGCAGCCCAAACACGGCAAGCCCTACTGCACATGGGAATGCGACAACCATGATAAAGCGTGTGGAAAGATTAATCTGTCCTCTCACTGCCTCCATATCGTCCCTGTGATATGCGCCTGTAAGCACCGGAACAAAGGATGCTGCCATAGCTGATGCTATGGATATAGGCACATTGATTAAAAGCTTGTACTTTCCGGTGTATACACCCCACCATACGTCTATATCATTCTGAGTGTATCCCTGAAGCAGTGCAACCTGCTTGAATATACCCTGGTCGATAATACCACTGATATTGTATATAGTAGTACTTAAAAGAACCGGAATAACCGTAATTACAAGGATCTTCATTGTGTAGCCAAATGAGCTCACCCTGACATTTCGTTCTTTTTTCATCTGCCTCTTGAACACCTTCATATAGATGGCAAAGATAAATACTACAAATAAAAGAGCCGCTACAGAGCCAAGCACTGTTCCAAGTGTACCACCTGCTGCACCGTAGGCAGCGGCATAGTGCTCCTTGTCACCAAGCACTGCGCCAATCCTTGTACCTGTACGGTATAGCACATATGCAGCCCATACACTGACTATGGCATTTACTATCTGCTCTATTATCTGTGAGACGGCACTTGGCATCATAGTACCCAGTCCCTGGAAAAAGCCTCTGATGACGCCAAGCACTGCAACTACCAAAAGCCCCGGAGCCAGTACTCTTAAGGCAAAAATACTGTATGGTGTGTTAAGAAGCGTCGTCGCAAAAAAATTGCCACCGAAAAACAGTATGAGTGCAACCGTTGTGCCACTGATGGTTGCAAAAAGCAATGCACACTTCAGTATCTGATACGTCGCAGTCCGCCTCTTTTTTGCCATCTGGGCTGAAACCATCTTTGATACGGCAAGTGGTAAGCTGTATGATGATATAATCAGCATGACATTATATATTTCAAAAGCTGTGGAATAATAGCCGATTCCGATATCGCCCAATATACGCTGCATCGGTATACGATATATGAGTCCTATTATTCTGCTTATGATAGATGCTACGGCAAGTATGGAGCCCTGTACTAAGGCATTACTTGCCCCATTGTTTTTTTTAGACATTTATAAAATCCTCTGTTTCAATTGATAACCAGCTTAAATATTAGCGTGTTATACCTAAAGCGTCAAGTATTTTTCTCTGGTGCTCTTCCATTACGGCAGCCTCATCAGCCTCCATGTGGTCATATCCGAACAGATGAAGCATGCTGTGTGTAATCAGAAAGGCAAACTCTCTTTTTTCGCTGTGTCCGTATTCTATGGCCTGCTCCTTTACTTTGTCGACGGATATGATAATGTCACCTAGCATGACCTCTCCTGTATCAGGATTGAAATCATCCTCATTTTCATCTGAAAGGAAAGAAAAATCTCCGGGTGTTTCATATGAAAGCATCGGAAAAGACAGTACATCTGTAGGCCTGTCTATCTGTCTGTACTCCTTATTGATGGCATGTATCCCTTCATTGTCTGTCAGTGTCAAATTAACCTCCGCCTCATACGGAAAGCTTTCGTGCTCAAGTGAAGCAGAAACAACAGCTTCTGCGACCTTTTCATAATCAAAATTAAAATTGCATTCTACTTCTTTTTCGATAAAAAAACTCATTTAAGCAGCTCCTCCTTTGTAAGATAGTCTCGTATTTTTAAAAAGTGATTCATGGAAAGCCCTGATTCATCATACATTCCTGAGCTTGACAGCTCATTTATTGCTCTTCCTCTGCTTTCTTGCAGTCTTTGCAGTCTGCTTATTTTCATAATCATCATAAGCCTGAACAATTTTTTGTACAAGCGGATGACGAACGACATCCTTGCTTGTCAGATTGCATATGCCTATATCATCTATGTTTTTAAGCACCCTAAGTGCCACATCAAGCCCTGATTTTGCTCCCGGTGCAAGATCTTTTTGTGTCGCATCACCTGTCACGACAACCTTTGAGCCAAAGCCGATTCGTGTAAGAAACATCTTCATCTGTGCAGGAGTTGTATTCTGTGCCTCATCAAGTATGATAAATGCATTGTCAAGTGTACGGCCTCTCATGTACGCAAGAGGAGCCACCTCAATAAGGCCCTTTTCCATGTTGCGCTGGAAGCTCTCAGCTCCCATTATCTGATAAAGAGCATCGTACAACGGTCTCAAATATGGGTCAATCTTGCTCTGCAGATCTCCCGGCAGAAAGCCAAGCTTCTCGCCTGCTTCAATCGCAGGACGTGTCAGGATAATACGGCCCACCTGCTCATTTTTAAAAGCTGTTATAGCCATTGCCATGGCAAGATAGGTCTTTCCTGTTCCGGCAGGACCCATGCCAAACACAATCATCTTTTTCCTGATTGCATCGACATATTCCTTCTGGCCTATGGTTTTTGGCTTTACAGGCTTTCCATTTATTGTGTGACAAATGATATCCTTGTCAATCTCAACAATCTCACTGCCTCTATGCTCCTCTAAAAGTGCAAGTGCGTAGTTTACGTTCTGCTCTGTAATGACGTTGCCTCTCTCAGCCAGCGCAATGAGCTGCTCGAACACCTCTTTTGCCCCATCAATATTCCCATGCGCTCCGATAATCTTTAAGGAATCATCTCTTAAGACAAGCGTTACGTGCAGTGTGCGCTCTATTTTCTTGGCGAATGCATCAAACTGCCCAAAGACGTTTGGTATATATTCGCCCGGTATTTTTATAGATACTTCATTTAAACTCATTAGCTCATGTGCCTTTCAATCAAAATATTTTCCATTATAACATAAAAATAAAATTTGTCATAATTTACCTATAATTTATTCCCTCTGATATATCAATTTTCATGGTATTTTTTTCTATGTATATACTGCACCACGTGATATCGGGATATTTTTCCTCAAGTTTCTTTTCAAGGAGGCTGTAATCTGCTCTCTTGTGGCTGCCTATTGTTACATTTTCACTCTCCATAAAGGAGATGACCGACTCATCGTACGTGAAACGGTTTCCTTCAGGCACAATGTGCCAGATTCTTGTGCAGATGAGTGCATGTATACAAAAAACGCCGGTAATTGCAGCCGTAATAATACGTATTTTATATAGAAATGCTCTTATCGCAAAGTATCCCTGTCTTTTTACCACGAGAAGCCTTGTATGCGTCTTTTTCAGGTGCGGCTTCATTAGAAAAATATCTTCTGTACTGCAGCAGGCCTCATATTCCTTTGGACTTACATATTTAAGGTTCCATATTTTTATATGGTTTGCCGTGCACAGATTTATGAAGCGCCTGATATTGCAGCCTGTTAGCCTTACTGTTGCATAAGCTTTAATACTCATATATAACACCCTTTAAATGACCGGCAATTATTATTAAATCCTTTGTAAATTCCTTTATTTCAAGGCGGCTGCCGGATATTTTTATGGTACTGTCTGCTGCCCTTACAGTTACGGCCTTGTCCGAAAATGACAGAATACCCTTGTGGTTTTCTATAGTCAACTCATTATAACCATATGCTGTTACAATTGGAAGCCCTAGCACTATGTCCTTTGGAAGCTCGAACGAATCAGTTACTTTTTGCATCTTCATATATTAACATATGTTTATTTAGGCTGAATTATGCCGGTTATTTGTGGTACGGCTCATTATTGCTGATGCGAAACGACCTGTAAATCTGCTCCAGTAAAATTACGCGCATGAGCTGGTGGGGGAATGTCATTTTAGAAAATGAAAGCTTATAGTCAGCGCACTTCAATACATCATCGGACAACCCGAGAGAGCCTCCTATTACAAAAACAAGATGACTTTTGCCGCCTGTCATAAGCTTATCCATCTTATGTGACAGCTCAACCGAATCAAGCTGTTTTCCATCTATCGCCAGACAAAATACATATGCATCGTCTTTTATATTTTTAAGAAGCCTCTCACCTTCTTTATTTTTTACGATGTCTATCTCTGTCTGTGTAGCCTGTTCGCTTGTTTTTTCATCGGAAACCTCAGTGATTTCAAGCTTACAGTAACGGCTTAAGCGCTTTGAGTACTCAGCAATCGCATCTCTGTAAAATTTTTCTTTAACTTTTCCTACACATAATATTGTAATTTTCATCGTTTCATTATAACATATAACTATAATTAAACAATATGGAGGCCGTATGAAAATATACGTTGATGAACAAAAACGATACGAGGATACAAAAGCAACCGGACAGTGCTTCACCGCAGTCGGTGCGATAGGGCTTATTGCTATTGTGATGCTTGATACAGGAGTTATAAAGCTTGCCGCTTTAGACTCGGTAAACAAGCTCATGGTTTCTATCGTAATGGGGCTTGTTTTCTTGATATTTTTTATCATAGGAATGAAGTCATTTATGGAGCTTAAGGATATTTCAAAAAAAATTGACCGGAATAATTCCCTCGAAAAGGAAATCATGGAATACGTGACCGTCACTCATAGGGACGAACTTATGACTTTAGCGTCATCGGGTGAAAAAGGAGATGCCTGCTCGGGGGATTTATACTACAAAAGAGCTGAGCTTATCACATCAGTCATTACTGAAAAATACAGCCTGCTTGAGGAAAGCTTCCTCGATCATATGGTTGAAGAAATTTATTCTAAAATTTATAGTGATATTGTCGAAGAATAGTGCTATAATAATAACAATTTATTTTTTATGAGGTGAACAAAATGAAAGAACTGCAAGATCGAATTCTCAAGGATGGCCAGGTTATTGGCACAAATATCTTAAAGGTCAACAAATTTATCAACCATCAGGTGGATCCAGTGCTTATGGAGCACATCGGTGAGGATTTCGCAAATCACTTTGCCGGTAAGGGAATCACAAAGGTTGTCACAATAGAGAGCTCAGGAATTGCTCCGGCACTTATGGCAGCAGCCAAGATGAATGTACCGCTTGTTATTTTAAAGAAGCAGCCTTCAAAGACATTACATAATGATTTATATCAGACACAGGTTACTTCATTTACAACAGAGAAGAGCTATGAGCTTACACTCTCACGCGATGTAATCTCAGAGGATGACAATATTCTCTTGATTGATGATTTCATGGCTGACGGAGAGGCTGCTACAGGTGCCATCAGACTTCTTCGTATGGCTCACGCTACAGTTGCCGGTATAGGAATCCTTATTGAGAAGTCATTCCAGCCTGGCAGAAGAAAGATCAACGAGCAGGGCTATGAGGTTTACTCACTTGCACGTATCAAGTACATGGATGAGTATCAGATAGATTTTATTGAAGAAAATTAAAATAAGATTTAATATTTAAAATCAATACATATTATACACAAAATCCACTACCCTATTTACAGATTTATTAGTCTGTCAATGAGTAGTGGATTTTTATTATTGTTATAGTATATGTTTTATGCTAAACTGCCGGATTATGCTCCGAAATCGAAAAGTGAAAGCTGGTTTGATTCCGGCAGTGAACCAAGCAGTCCCAAATCTGACATGAGGTCTACGGCTGTTCGCGATACATGAGTTCTCTCCCTGAAATCGTCCTTTGAGAGGAATGGTCCGTCCTTTGCCGCTTCCGAAATATAAATAGCGGCATTGTCGCCTAGTCCGTCAATACTGTTTATGGCCGGCATGAGCTTACCGTCAATTATCTGGAAACGGTTAGGGTGAGCCCTGTATATATCAAGAGGCATGAAATCAAAGCCTCTGGCATACATCTCCTGTACGATACGCATGTCCTTAAATACATCCTGCTCCTTGTTTGACAGCGTGTCTTTTCTTTTCTTATAGTCCTTCATGTAGTTTTCGAGTCGGTCCTTTCCCTGACACATAAGCTCATATGAAAAGCCTGTGGCACGGATTGAAAAGTATGCTGCGTAGTATGCAAGCGGATAGAAAACCTTACAGTAGGCGATTCTCCATGCCATCATAACGTATGCCGCAGCATGGGCCTTAGGGAACATGTACTTGATTTTCTCGCATGACCAGATATACCAGTCAGGCACACCGTGTGCCTTCATATCCTCCTTCCACTGTGGCCACTGAGGGCATTTGCCCTTGGCAATAATGCCCTTTCGCACTTTCTCCATGATGTTGAAGGCTTCCTCAGATTCAAGTCCCATGGAAATCAGATATGTCATAATATCATCTCTGGTACAGATACAGGTTGAAATGGTAGCTGTGCCTTCCTCGATAAGAGTCTGTGCATTGCCAAGCCATACGTCGGTACCGTGTGATAATCCGGCGATACGAATGAGGTCAGAAAACTCCTTTGGCTTTGTATCAAGGAGCATGCCCATGGCAAAATCGGTACCAAACTCCGGTATACCTAAAGCTCCAAGCGGACATCCATCGATATCCTCAGGCTCTATGCCCAAAGCGGAGGTGTTCTGAAACAGTGACATGACAGCCTTGTCGTCAAGCGGAATCTTTGTTGGGTCAACACCTGTCAGATCCTGCAGCATACGAATCATGGTAGGATCATCGTGTCCAAGTATATCGAGCTTTAACAGGTTGTGGTCGATTGAATGGTAGTCAAAATGCGTTGTCGTGATGTCAACGGTCATATCATTCGCAGGATGCTGTACAGGAGTAAAGGTATTAATCTCCTCACCCATCGGCAGCACAACTATACCACCCGGATGCTGTCCCGTAGTACGTCGAACACCGACACAGCCCTGCACTATCCTGTCTATCTCGCAATTTCGCTTTCTGATACCGCGCTCCTCATAATAGTTTTTAATGTATCCAAATGCGGTCTTGTCAGCAAGTGTACCTATGGTTCCGGCTTTAAAGGTCTGGCCCTCTCCGAAAATAACCTCGGTATATTTGTGTGCCTTTGACTGGTACTCACCGGAGAAGTTCAGATCGATATCCGGCTCCTTGTTTCCCTTGAAACCGAGGAAGGTTTCAAACGGAATATCAAAACCCTCCTTGCTTAAAGGTCTGCCGCACTTTGGACAGAGCTTATCCGGCATATCACAGCCACCACGGCCTGAAAATGCCTGTACCTCTGGTGAATCAAAATCACTGTATTTGCAGTGTGTACACAAATAGTGAGCATGCAGCGGATTAACCTCTGTGATACCTGACATGGTTGCAACAAACGAGCTTCCTACGGAGCCTCGCGAGCCAACCAGATAGCCATCCTCATTTGATTTCCACACAAGCTTCTGTGCGATGATGTACATTACGGCATAGCCGTTTGAAATAATGGAGTTAAGCTCTCTGTCAAGCCTTTCCTTAACTATAGGCGGCAGCGGATCTCCGTACATCCTGTTTGCCTTGTTATAGCAGATTTCACGAAGCATGCCGTCAGAGTTTTCGATAACCGGCGGACATTTATCAGGTCTGACCGGTGAGATACGCTCACACATGTCTGCTATCTTATTGGTATTGGTGATGACTACCTCCTCAGCCTTTTTGCTTCCGAGATATTCAAACTCCTTTAGCATTTCCTCTGTGGTCCTTAAGTAAAGCGGAGCCTGCTCATCTGCATCCTTAAAGCCCTTACCGGCCATGATAATACGACGGTATACCTCGTCCTCGGGATTTAAGAAATGTACGTCACAGGTTGCAACAACCAGCTTTCCAAATTCCTCTCCAAGCTTTACGATTCGCTTATTTATATCGATAAGGTCATCGTTTGAAGCAATATCGGAATCCTCGTCACGTATCATAAATGCGTTGTTGCCAAGAGGCTGTATCTCCAGGTAATCATAGAAATTCACAAGTCTTGTGATTTCCTCCTGTGGTCTTCCGTTTAAAATAGCCCTGTAAAGCTCTCCTGCCTCACAGGCTGAGCCTATTAAAAGCCCATCACGATACTTGTTAAACTCTGATTTTGGTATTCTCGGTCTCTTATTATAATACTTGATGTGTGACAGTGAGATAAGCCTGTAGAGATTGGTACGCCCCTGGTCACAGGTTGCAAGAATTATGGCATGGTATGTAGGCATCTTCCTTATCATCTCAACAGATGATTTTGCCAGAGCATTTACCTCATCTAAGCTTGATATGCCCCTGTCTTTTAGCTTTTCTATGAATTTGACAAATATCTCTGCGGTACATGCGGCATCATCCACCGCTCTGTGATGATGGTCAAGCGAGATGTTTAGAGCCTTGGCCACTGTATCCAGCTTAAATCTGTTTAGCTGTGGCAGAAGCACTCTCGCAAGAGCCACCGTGTCCACTATAGTAGGATTACACTCCATGCCAAGCAGCGCGCAGTTTCGCTTTATAAAGCTCATATCAAAGTCAGCGTTGTGGGCGACCATGATGCAGTCCTTGCAAAACTCCATAAACTGTGGCAGTATGACATCCACTGTTGGCGATGTGATAACCATGTCATCCCTTATCGAGGTGAGCTCCTCAATCCTGAACGGAATAGGTACCTCAGGGTTTATAAATGTTGAATAGCGGTCTACAATTTCGCCACCGATGACCTTCACCGCACCTATTTCTATGATTTTATTCTTTTCCGGAGAAAAGCCTGTTGTCTCTATATCAAATACCACGTACTTGTCATCCAGCGACTGACCGGCTGCATTCTCCACAATATCCTTTGTATCATCGACCAGATATGCTTCCACACCGTAAATGACCTTGAATTTATCATCCACAGTATGGTTAGCATCAGGGAATGCCTGCACATCACCGTGGTCTGTAATAGCAATGGCCTTGTGCCCCCAGCGCATGGCACACTTCACAATATCCTTTACGTCAGACACGCCATCCATGTCACTCATCTTGGTGTGACAGTGAAGCTCAACACGTTTTTCGGCAGCAGTATCCTCTCTCTTTGAGGTAAAGTCAGGTATTTTTTTAAGTCCGACTATTGAGCTTATTGACAAATCACTGTCATATTTATCTACAGTCACAACTCCCTTTGCCTTAACAAAATTGCCTGGGGCAATATATGCAAGAATATCTGCTACGTCATCATTTCTGACAAAGAGCTTGAGCATGATGGTGTCTGTGAAATCAGTGACCGCAAACATAATGATGGTCTTTTCGTTTCTGATTTCGCGGGATTCAACCGTAAGAATCTTGCCCTTTATTGTAACCTCACCGATAGGACCGTCAATCTTTTCAATGGACATCTCTTCATCATCAAAGCTTCTTCCGTACACGATATCAGGGTCATTGTCATATTTGCGTCTGAAATCTCCTTTGCGCTCGAACTTTTTCTCAAACTTCTTTTCAAACTTTTTCTCAGGCTTTTTATCAGTGCCGGCCGAATTACTCCTTGAATTGCTGTCAGAGTCTGTTTTTGCCTCTTTTTTCCTGTTTGAAACTTTAGTTGCCTCAGTTTTACTATCATTTATTGTACCGGATGCATTCTCACTGCCTCCTACAAACATTGCACCATCATCGACAGCCACCTTAGCTTCTTCATCACCGTCATCTTTTGCCATGGCAAATTTAGTGCGGGCAACAATATTTTGCACCTCCTGCTCAATCTGCTTGTCAGCATTCTGACGGTATTTGCTGATTTTTGGTTTTTCGTACTGCAGATTAACGATAAAATCCATCCCACAGCGCTCGCAGAACACCTTCTCAAGAAATTCTATGACCGAATTGCCTCTGGTCTTTGCGATTATTGTCTCCTCAAGTGTGACTGTGACATGTGTATCGTCGGTAAAGCTCCACTTTGAGGTGCGCAGCAGATTGTACAAAAGCACACTGTGACTGTTTATTTCGTCAAGAATACTGTCAAAATAGACATCAAAAAGAGTCTTCGGTGTGTACTGCGAAGACAACTCGTAAGACTCTATAATTTTTACTGTGATATCTTTACTTTTAAATATCTGTTTTTTTATGCTTTCCTCAAGCTTCCAGATATTTTTTTTGAAAATAAGGCGTTTTGCTTTTACATATATTTTGTAAAAATCTCTTGCATGGTTTACAGAAATTCTGGTGACATCTGCAGTTTCCAGCAGATTCTCCATATCCTTATCCAGCTTAAGTGTAGGGAAAACTTCCTTAAATGTCTTTGTCAAAATTATTCACCCCAATGGTCAAGCTCATATTTCAATGCGCCCAAAAGCTCGCTCTCAGGCACCTTTTTAAATACCTCACCATGCTTTATGATAAGACCCTCGCCGATTCCTCCGGCCACGCCAAGATCTGCTTCCTTTGCTTCACCCGGTCCGTTTACCACACAGCCCATGACAGCAACCTTTATGTCAAGGTCATATCCTGAAACCATTGTCTCCACCTGATTTGCAAGCCCGATAAGATCTATCTGTGTGCGGCCGCAGGTAGGACATGAAACAACTTCTATGCCACCCTTTCTAAGACCAAGAGTTCTTAAAATGAGCTTGGCAGACTTTATTTCCTCGAGAGGGCTTCCAGTGAGAGATACACGTATTGTATCACCGATGCCCTGGTTTAGTATCAGTCCAAGTCCGATAGCAGACTTTATATTGCCGCTTATTATTGTACCTGCCTCTGTGATACCCACATGGAGCGGATGATTGGTTTTATCTGAAATAAGCTCATGTGCTTTAACACACATCATGACATCTGATGATTTGATGCTTATGACAAGATTGTCATACCCCATATCCTCTATGAGCTTGACCTTGTCCAGAGCGCTCTCCACAAGTCCCTCTGCTGTCACACCATGATATTTCTCTACCAGGTCTTTTTCAAGAGAGCCACTGTTTACACCGACGCGGATAGGAATATTTCTCTCCTTTGCTACATCTACCACAGCCTTTACCCTTTCAGCGCTTCCTATGTTGCCGGGATTGATTCGGATCTTGTCGGCTCCGTTTTCAATCGCAGCTATTGCAAGCTTGTAATCAAAGTGTATATCCGCAACAAGCGGTATGCTGATTTGTTTCTTAATATCCTTAAGTGCCTTTGCAGCCTCCATCGTAGGCACAGCACATCGGATTATATCACAGCCTAAGTCTGTCAGTGCGTTTATCTGTGCAACTGTGTCAGCCACATTCTCAGTCTTTGTATTTGTCATTGACTGTATGAGAATCGGATTACCTCCACCGATTACTTTATTTCCGATTTTTACTATTTTTGTCTCCATGTGTATATCTCCAATCTGTTATAAAATCAGACTATTAGTTTTCTGATATCATTGAACATGACAACAACCATCAGAAGAAGTAAAAGCACTATGCCAACGAGATGCACATAGCCCTCCTTCTCAGGGTCTACTCTCTTTCTTCTTATGGCTTCAACTATCAAAAATACAAGTCTGCCACCATCAAGTGCCGGCAGTGGCAGCAGGTTCATCACACCGAGGTTTGCAGAAATCAGCACGCCCCAGTTTAGCATATTTAGTATACCAAGCCATATTCCTGACATCGAAACTGCCTGCTCATAGGTGTCTCCCATGTTCTTTACAATGCCTACAGGTCCGCTTAAGTTATTTACAGATGCAGCCCCGGTACAGAGCATTTTAAGCCCCTCTATTGTTGTATAGATGTTGTATTTCACCTCGTAGCAGCTATAAAGCAGCGCCTTTCCAAAGCCGGGCTTTGTACGCTCTCCCGACACGTTAAAGCCGTACAGATACCTCTTTGTTGTCTCGTCATATTTAGGTTTCAATGTGGTGGTATGCTTTTTGCCATCCCTAAGGTAGGTCACATCAACTGTTTCACCTTCGTGAAGCATCGAGTAGAGGCTTATCTCGCGGTAAAAGTGTATATTCGTATTGTTCAGCTTTACAATCTCATCACCGGCCTTGATACCGGCCTCCTCAGCCGCATAGCCCTCAATAACACCGGCAAGCTTCGGACTGTCATAGCCTACAGAGCAGATAATAATGAGAGCAAAAATAAATGCCATGATAAAATTAAAAAACGGTCCCGCGAAAACAACGCTTATGCGCGCCCACACGGATTTGTTGTTGAATGCCCTGTCATCACCTGAGCTTTCATCTTCTCCCTCCATGATACATGCTCCACCAAACGGAAGCATCTTTATGGAGTATTTGGTCTCTCCACGCTGCACTCCAAAAAGAGTCGGTCCAAGTCCCAGACAAAATTCATTGACCTTTATGCCATTTGCTTTAGCAAGCCAGAAATGTCCGAGCTCGTGAAAAATTACTATGATGCTGAATAATATGATTGCAATAATAATACTAATAATGTTCAAAATTACCACCTTTTACTGATATAGTCATATGCGCACTGCTCTGTATCAAGTATCTCATCCACTGAAGGATTTTCAATAAATGATGCATTTTCCATACATGCCTCGATTATATCGATTATTTCCAGATATTTAATCTTTTTATTCAAAAACAGTGCCACTGCTCTCTCGTTTGCAGCATTGAAGGCCGTAGGAATATTGCCTCCTGCCCTTGCAGCCTTCATGGCGAGAGCAAGCCCTTTAAAGGTATCAAGATCCGGTGCCTCAAAGGTCAGATCCTTAAGCTTAAAGAGATCAAGCCTGTCACCGGAAAGCGCAGGTCTGCTTGGATAATACAGTGCATACTGTATAGGTATACGCATATCAGGAGTACCAAGCTGTGCTATAACTGCTCCATCCGCATACTCAACAGCCGAGTGAATGACACTCTGAGGATGCACTACAACCTGAATCTGCGACAAATCGACATCAAAAAGCCATTTTGCTTCAATCACCTCAAGCCCTTTATTGACCATGGTTGATGAATCAATAGTGATTTTTTGACCCATTGACCAGTTAGGATGCTTTAGTGCGTCCTCCGCCCTTATACCTTCAAGCTCAGAGAGCTTTCTGCCTCTGAACGGACCTCCAGATGCTGTCAGAAGAATTTTTTTAATTGGGTTCATTGAGTTCCCTTGCAGTGACTGGAAGATGGCACTGTGCTCACTATCCACCGGAAGTATGGACACGCCATATTCCTTTGCGAGCGGTATTATGATATGTCCTGCTGTAACGAGAGTCTCCTTATTTGCAAGTGCAATGGTCTTTTTTGCCTTTATTGCGGCAATTGTCGGGCGTATTCCAAGCATACCGACAATTGCGGTTACAACTATGTCACATGGCTCAATGGTGGCACATTTAATTAAACCGTCCATGCCATAACCAATCTCGATGTCTGTATCAGCAAGGCTTGTGCGAAGCTTTTTGGCATCGTTTTCATCACTTACACTGACAAACTGTGGCTTAAATTCCCTTGCCTGTTTCTCTATAAGGGAGAGATTTCTGCCACAGGAAAGTGCCACAACCTGCATATCGCCGTGCTCTCTTACTACATCAAGTGTCTGTGTTCCGATAGAGCCAGTTGAACCAAGTATTGATATTTTTTTCATGATAATTCCTCGATTTATATTTTTCTCAGTGGTTCTGAATAGTTACCTTAGCTTTTTGTTTTCAATGGTTCTTTAAAGTTACTTTTTAACTTAAAAAGAAGCTAGCCAGATAATAAATGATTGGTGCTGTGATAATCATGCTGTCAAAGCGGTCTAAAATACCACCATGTCCGGGTATCAGATGTCCGTAATCCTTGATATCATAATTACGCTTTATGGCTGATGCACACAAATCTCCAACCATTGAAATAAGGCCTGCAACAGCAGCTATAACAGCAAGTATAGCAATCTCTGTGGCGTCTATATTCATATGATTTCTGAATATAAAGCAGTATAAGGCTGTAAGAAGCGCACTGCCGAGCACACCACCTACTGCACCCTCTATAGACTTCTTTGGTGAAAGCTTTGGTGCCATTTTGTGCTTTCCAATCAGCACTCCGACGCAGTAGGCGCATGTATCACAGCCCCAAGAGCATAAAAATACCAAGAAGGCAAGGTAAAGTCCGTTGTTGAGTGTACGTATCTGGTAGACATATGAAAGCATTGTTCCTACATAAAACATACCAAAAAAGGCTGCCATGAGCTGCTTTGCATCATATTTCGGGTATGAAAGCACATACACGAACATCAGTACGATAAGAAAGCCCATGAAAAGCATCATTACATCAGGTATGAAGCTCCACCTTAAGTTGATGTAAAACAAAATCAAAGCAATATACGGTACAACCGATAAGAGCGATTTTTCAAATTTAAACACCCTGAAAAGCTCAAACATACCTATACACGAAATCAGAAGTGTTGAAAAAAGAAGCACCTCGTTTCCTGTTACTATAAGAAATATAGCGGCAATTACAAGAACTATACCACTAAGCAGTCTTGTCTTAAACATTATTTATCCTCCGTGTCGTTCGTTTCTTTTAATCCACCAAAGCGACGGTCTCTTTTATTATATGCATCTATAGCCTTTTTGAGTTCATTTTTATCAAATGCAGGCCACGGAACATCTGTAAAATAAAACTCAGCGTATGCAAGCTGCCAGAGCAGGTAGTTTGACAGGCGCTGCTCACCACTTGTGCGGATGAGTAAATCTGGATCCGGAAGCTCTTTTGTATCAAGATATGATGAGAAGGTATCTGCATCTATATCGTCAGCTGAAAGCTTTCCATCATCATGGTCAGCTATCATATGCTTTACAGCACGTATCATCTCATCTCGGCTTCCGTAATTAATTGCAATTGTCAGGTTAAGACCCGTATTTACTGATGAAACTTCTTCAAGGTTTCTTATTTTCTCCTGAAAATTCTCTGAAAGCCTGCTTATCTCACCAATTACGCGCACACGCATATTGTTTTTATTGGCAGTCTTTATACAGTTTTTAAGATAGCTTTCAAGAAGCTTCATTAGTGCAGCTACCTCAGACTCAGGGCGGTTCCAGTTTTCAGTGGAAAAGGCATAAAGTGTCAGATATTTAACGCCGAGGTCGTTTGCAGCCTTACATATATTCTCAACATTTTTGGCTCCTACTGTATGACCGTAGTTTCTTGGCATACCCTTACTTTTGGCCCAGCGGCCGTTTCCGTCCAGAATGATTGCTATATGTTCCGGAGTACTCATATTTTATTTCCTTTCATTTATGCATATTATATATTTACAATCATGACGCATCATTTATTTGCTGGTCACACAGTTAAGTGTGAACAGTAAAAACGGGAATAAGCAAATAAGGGACACGAATAACATGTCCCTTGTTTGTATACGTGATATAAATACTATACAGTAAGTATCTCTTTACATTTTGCATCAACCGCAGCGTCAACCTTTGCGACAAACTTGTCGGTAAGCTTTTGAGCGTCATCCTCGAGGCCCTTAATTTCATCCTCTGAAATGCCTTCCTCTTTGCCGGTCTTCTTGATGCTGTCGATTGCATCCCTTCTGATATTGCGGACAGCAACCTTAGCTTCCTCGCCCTTCTTCTTGATGTCCTTTGCAAGATCTTTACGTCTCTCCTCTGTGAGCTCAGGGAAAACAAGTCTGATAAGCTTTCCGTCGTTTGTAGGATTAATTCCGATGTCAGAGCAGTTTATTGCTTTCTCAATCTCCTTAACCATAGAAGCCTCCCATGGCTGAATCTGAATCATTCTTGGCTCAGGAACACTTACATTGGCTACACTCTGAATTGGTGAAGGGGTGCCATAATAATCTACACGAAGCTTGTCAAGAATATGTGGATTGGCTCTTCCTGCGCGGATGCCTGCATATTCTTCCTCGAGATTATTTAATGTTTTTTCCATTTTATCCTGAAAAGGGTTTAATCTTGAATCCATATTATCCTCCTGATATGCATTATATGTAATTTACTATACAGTAACCTTTGTACCGTTGAATTTGCCTGTAAGAGCATTTACAATGCTGTTTTCCTCATTGAGTCCGAATACATACATAGGCATCTCGTTCTCAAGGCACATGATAGACGCTGTGAGGTCAACTACTGCGAGCTTCTTCTCAACAACCTCTTCGATTGAAAGCTCATCATACTTCTTTGCAGCAGGATTGGTCTTTGGATCACTGTCATATACTCCGTCAATAGCCTTGGCAAGGTAAATACCATCTGCCTCAATCTCAATTGCACGAAGCACTGTGGCTGTATCTGTTGAGAAATAAGGATGGCCTGTACCACCAGCAAAGAAAACTACCATATCATGTGCAAAATACTTGTTTGCTCTGTCCTTAGAGAAAAGCTTTGTCATGTTGCCACATTCAAACGGAGTGAGAACCGCTGTCTTCATTCCAACATATCTGAAAATCTCAGATACATAAATGCAGTTCATAACTGTAGCAAGCATACCAATCTGGTCAGCCTTTGTGCGGTCGATGGTCTCACTGGTTCTGCCTCTCCAGAAGTTTCCGCCACCGATAACAATACCTACCTGTGTACCTTTATCAACAATCTGTTTAACCTGTTTTGCAACCTCAATGACTGTAGCCTCATCAAAGCCGTGGTGCTTATCACCTGCAAGTGCCTCACCACTTAATTTTAATAATATTCTACTCATATTTATTTCTCCTCTAAAAGTCTCTGAACATCGATATCGTCCTGTACATACCCTGATAAAACGTTATTGTTTGCTGTCTGGCTAATTCATTATCCTTTGAGTCCATATGCGTCCCCCGTTATGATTGGTTTTGTTTCCTCTTACTATTTTACCATATTTTTATATCTTGTAAAGATATAAAAATTCCGCAAAAGTTTAAAAGTTAAACTTTTGCGGAACAGCATTCGTTTAATCAGTATAAAGATACAGTTTAGACTCCAGCCATCTGGGCAGCAACCTCAGCAGCGAAATCTTCCTGCTTCTTCTCCATACCCTCACCTACCTCGAAACGAACCATCTCGGTGATTGTAAGATCCTTAGAAACTGACTCAAGATATTTTGCAACTGACTGCTTTCCATCCTCTGCCTTAACATATGTCTGGTCAAGGAGACAAATCTCTTTTAACTGCTTAGATACACGACCCTCAACTAAACCATTGAACATCTTCTCAGCCATGATAGACTCCTTGTCTGCCATTGCAAGCTCACCAAGCTTTGCCTTAGCAGCATCTGATAAGAAGTTCCATACATAGTTCATGTTGTTCTTGTGCTCGTTGAAGTTGTTGATATCATCATCGCTCCAAAGCTTCTCGTTAATAGCCTTGTCAATTAACTTATTAAGAATAGGCTTTGGAAGTGTTGTAGCATCATTTAATGCACTGTCAACAGTGATCTCTCTAAGCTTTGCAAGCTCTTCATCAGAGATATCGTTTCTGCTGATGTACTGTGGGTTCATAGCTGCAACCTGCATAGCAATATTTGTGATTGCTTCTTTAGCTGCATCATCTGCTGCACCATTTGCTGCAATGATAACGCCGATTCTTCCACCACCATGGATATAAGAAGTAACAACATCACCTGTAACCTTTGCAAATCTACGAACAGATAACTTCTCTCCGATTGTAGCTGTCTTCTCTACAAGAAGCTCGCTAAGTCCATTTGTAGCAAGAAGAGCGTCGATATCCTCTCCATTTGCACCACCATTTAAACCAGAAGCAAGTGCTGTATCTGCTACAGTCTGAACAAACTCCTGGAATGTCTCGTTCTTTGCAACGAAATCTGTCTCAGAGTTAACCTCTGCTACAACTGCAACGTTTCCGTTTACAGCAACACGTGCGATTCCCTCAGCGGCAATTCTGCTCTGCTTCTTTTCCATCTTAGCTGCACCGCTTTTTCTTAATACCTCAACAGCGGCATCCATATCACCGTTTGTCTCAGTTAAAGCCTTTTTGCAGTCCATCATACCTGCGCCTGTCATTTCACGCAGTTCTTTTACCATACCTGCTGTAATAGCCATTTGATTATCCTCCGATATTAATGTGTTTTATTCCTCAACTGTCTCGTCAGAAGCTTCCTCAGCAGTAACCTCTTCCTCAGCTCCCTGCTTTGCCTCGATAACAGCGTCTGCCATCTTAGATACGATTAATTTGACAGCTCTGATAGCATCATCGTTTCCTGGGATAACATAATCTAACTCGTCAGGATCGCAGTTTGTATCAGCAATACCTATAAGAGTGATTCCAAGTGCCTGAGCCTCTTTGATACAGATACGCTCCTTCTTAGGATCTACTACAAATATTGCATCAGGAATTCTCTTCATATCCTTGATTCCACCAAGGTTCTTCTCGAGCTTCTCCCACTCCTTCTTGAGTGCGATAACTTCCTTCTTAGGAAGAACATCGAATGTGCCATCCTCTGACATTGTCTCGATAGCTTTAAGTCTTGCAATACGGCTCTCGATTGTGCGGAAGTTTGTAAGCATTCCACCTAACCATCTCTCGTTTACATAGTACATACCGCAACGCTCTGCCTCAGTCTTGATTGCATCCTGAGCCTGCTTCTTTGTACCTACGAAAAGGATTGTACCACCCTGAGCAGCGATATCAGATACGGCATCATATGCCTCATCAACCTTTCCTACAGACTTCTGTAAGTCGATGATGTAGATACCATTACGCTCTGTATAGATGTAAGGAGCCATTTTAGGGTTCCATCTTCTTGTCTGATGTCCAAAATGAACACCTGCCTCGAGTAACTGTTTCATTGAAATTACGCTCATTTTATTTACCTCCGTTTGGTTATTAATCTTCCGTGTGTTTCCAATTAGATCAGCCACCGGTAAGCGTTATCCGGCACCGGCGATCATCCGCACACGTGCTTTATAGTATTTAAGCCTTTGGAATTATAACATACCAAAGGCTTATATGCAAGAAAAAATTTATTTCTGTGTCAAAAACATGATTATAAAGTAAAATCGACAAAACACAAGATATTTTTATTGTTTTTACATTATATTGTATTTATATATATGCCGAAAACATAAAAAAGACCTATGTTCTTTCAAACATAAGTCCTTAAAAATATATTTAAATTTATTTACTTGTTTTTATTTCGGATTCTGTCAAGCTCATCAAAGACTACATCGTTTACTACTTTGATGTATGTGCCCTTCATACCGGATGAGCGCGATTCGATAACGCCTGCACTCTCAAACTTGCGCAGGGCATTCACAATTACCGAGCGGGTAATGCCTACTCTGTCGGCTATTCTGCTGGCAACAAGTATACCCTCATTGCCGTCAAGCTCATCAAAGATGTGGAGAATAGCCTCAAGTTCAGAATAAGAAAGTGTATTGATAGCTGAACGGACAATCGATACCTTTCTCTTTTCCTCTTCATTCTCCTCATTCACGGATCTCATCATCTCAAGCCCCACCACTGTCGTGCCATACTCTGTAAGAATGATATCGTCAATGTCATACTCTCTGTCACTTCTGTACTCAAAAAGAGTTCCAAGCCTCTCGCCGGCTATATCAATAGGTGTGATAATAGCCTTGTACATCCTTGTATCTTCACCAAAGCCAAGCGTCTCAAGGTTTACATTCTCCTTTGTTGAAAGGATGCCAAGAAGTCTTTCATTGAGCTCAGTGTCAATATAGCCTCCAACCTCATCTACTATCAGTTCATGAAGCTCATCCACGCCTTTGCAGATACTAGAGCCAAGCACCTTGCCCTTTTTGCTGATTACAAGTATGTCTGAGTCGAGCACCCCGGTGAGCACCTGACATATATCATTGAACACAACCTTTGATGAATTGTTGTTGTGAAGAAGCTTATTAATCTTACGTGTCTTATCTAATAATTGTACTCCCATTAATTGTTATTCCTCTCTTTCGGGCTTTTTATCTGTTACGTAGCCGCACTGCTCATCTGCGCAGGCAATCTTGTTTCCCTTTACAATCATATATCCTCCACAACGAGGGCATTTTTCTGCAACAGGTCTGCCCCAGCTCATAAAATCACACTCTGGGTTGTCAATACAGCCATAGTATTTTCTTCCCTTCCTTGTTTTCTTAAGTACAACATCCTTACCGCATTTAGGGCAATTGACGCCGATTTTTTCAAGATAAGGCATAGTGAATCTGCAGTCAGGAAATCCCGGACATGCCAAAAACTTGCCGTGAGGCCCGTATTTTATAACCAGATTGCGTCCGCACTCAGGGCAGATTTCATCTGTCACCTCATCATGTATTGTAACCTTCTCAAGCTCATTTTCAGCCTTGTCGATTGCATCTTTAAGATCAGGATAAAAATTCTCAACAACTGTCTTCCAGTTAACCTTCCCCTCGGCTACCGCATCTAAAAGCGACTCCATATTGGCTGTAAAATGCTCATCGACAATAGTAGGAAATGATTCCTTCATAATAGAATTAACAACCTCTCCTATCTCTGTCACATAGAGATTTTTACTCTCCTTAGTGATATAGCGTCTGGCAAGTATTGTAGATATTGTTGGAGAATAGGTACTCGGACGTCCTATTCCAAGCTCTTCAAGTGTCTTTACCAAAGAAGCCTCTGTGTAGTGTGCCGGGGGCTGGGTAAAATGCTGCTTAGGCAAAAGCTCCTCAACTGTAAGAAGCGATTCTTCTGTCAGAGGATTTTTAAGAACGGGCTGCTTTTCTTTCTTTGCATCGTCTGCGGCAGTATATGCAAGCTCAAAACCATCAAATAACAGTCTTGACGTAGCAAAGCTGAATACATAATCTCCGACTGAAAGCTTTACTGTAGTAGTCTCGTACTCGGATTTTGCCATACGGCTTGCAGTAAAACGCTTCCAGATAAGCTGATAAAGCCTGAACTGGTCTCTCGACAGTGACTCCTTAATCTCCGAAGGCACTCTGTTTATATCAGTTGGCCTGATTGCCTCATGGGCATCCTGGATATTTTTGCTGCTCTTCTTTGTTCCCTCACCGGTGGAAAGATATTTGTCTCCATAGCTTTTTGAAATAAAATCCTTTGCCATGGCCTCAGCCTCATCTGATACACGCACAGAATCGGTACGCAGGTATGTGATGATACCTACCGTACCCTGTCCCTTTATGTCAACTCCTTCATAGAGCTGCTGGGCTATACGCATAGTCTTTGATATTGGAAAATTCAGAGCCTTTGAAGCCTCCTGCTGTAAAGTACTGGTTGTAAAAGGAAGCGGAGCTTTATTGCTGCGCTGGCCTTTTTTGATGCTTTGTACTTTACACTCCTTACCCTTTATTTCGCTAAGCACATTATCCATCTCTTCCTTTGAGGAAATGGCTATCTTGTCGTCACCCCTGCCGTATAGCTTTGCAGTAATTGGCTTCTTCTCACCCTCCACATCAACCGTGGCATCAAGGCTCCAGTACTCCTCAGGGATAAAAGCATTGATTTCATCCTCCCTGTCACAGATGATACGAAGCGCAACAGACTGTACTCTTCCCGCACTAAGCCCTCTCTTGACCTTGGCCCAAAGCAGAGGACTGATTTTGTAACCTACAATACGGTCCAAAACTCGTCTGGCCTGCTGTGCGTCTACAAGATCCATATCTATTTTTCTTGGGTGCTTTAAGGATTCCTTGACAGCATTCTTCGTGATCTCATTAAAGCTGATACGGCTTACATCCTTGCCCTCAAGTTTAAGTGCGTGAAGCAGATGCCATGAGATGGCTTCTCCCTCACGGTCGGGATCGGTTGCGAGATATATCTTATCGGCTTTCTTAGCCTCCTTGCGAAGCTTAGCGAGTATTTCACCCTTTCCACGGATTGTGATATATTTCGGTTCGAAATCTCCGTCCACATCTATTCCAAGGCTGCTCTTTGGCAGATCTCTCACGTGACCGTTTGATGCCATTACCTCATAGTTTTTTCCCAAGAATTTCTTTATAGTCTTTACTTTTGCAGGCGACTCTACGATAACCAGATATTTAGCCATTATAAACTCCTTATATAGTAATTTGGAATTGTCTCCTTAACAAATCCTTTTTGTATAAGATTTTCTAACACTTCAAATAGTTCCGATAATTCATACGGCACTTTTTGAGACAATGTCCCGATTGCGATAGGACAAAAATCGAGTAAACTATACACCAATGCTTCTTTTTTATCAAGTAAATTTTTTCTGAAATCCATCTGTGTGCACTCTGTAAACCCAGTCATTGTAATGTCTGAGACAAATTCATCAATATTATAAATAATGCCTGCGCCCTGCTTTATCAGACTGTTGCAGCCGTAGCTTAAGGTGTCGGTGACACGCCCCGGAATGACATATACGTCCTTTCCCTGCTCCATTGCAAAATCAGCCGTAATCAGTGAACCGCTTCTCTTTTTTGCCTCAACTATAACTACTATATCGGATAACCCGGAAATTATTCTGTTTCTCATCGGAAAAAACATCTTTTGCGGGTCGGTGCCCGGCATAAGCTCGCTGATTATGCCTCCAAAGACCTTTATTTTATCATATAGAAAGCGGTTCTCTTTCGGATAACAGGTGTCTGCTCCGGAGCCAAGAACAGCATATGTATTTCCACCAGCCTCCAGACACCCCATATGGGCATCTCTGTCTATTCCTCTTGCCATGCCGCTGATTATCTGTATTCCCTGCCTTGAAAGTGCTGCTGCCAGTACCTTTGCCACCTCGCAGCCATATGCGCTTCTGCCCCGTGCTCCGACTATAGCGACACTTTTTCTTGATTTGTCGGGAAGAGCGCCTATGTAAAAAAGACTATACGGCGGATTATGTATATTTCTAAGCTTGTCCGGATAAGCCTCATCCTCCATTGTTACAAAGCCGATATCCTTCTGCTGAAATAATATCCACTCCTTCTCTACGTCATAGGAAGCTCTTGATTCAAGGATTATTTTTCTGTCATCATCTGTGAAAAATAAAATATCAAAAAGCTCATTCTTTGGCATAAAAAACAGCTTTTCTGCCGTTATACTGCAATCATGCAGAAGCTTTTTCTTCGCATTGCTTATATCTGTAAGGCTTGTAAGCCAGTATTTGAACTTCATGATACAGCACCTCCCCAGAACTTCTCATTGATGCTTCTGTAGCATATAGCTTCGTTGAGATGCTTTGTCTTTATGTTTTCACAGCCGTCCAGATCAGCTATTGTACGCGCAACCTTAAGTATCTTGTGGTATGTGCGTGCCGTCAGTCCAAGCTTGTCAAACATATTTTCCATGTATCTTTTCTCTCGACTGCCGAGGGAACAGTATTTTTCCAGCTTGTCAGTTGATATTTTTGAATTATAAGAAAAGCTCTCACCTTTAAACCTTTCCTTTTGAAGCTCGTGGCAGTGCATAACACGCTTTCTTATGTCCGCAGATGATTCATTGGATGTAGTACTGTTTATATCCTCAAAGCTAAGCGGTGACGCCTCCACACATATATCAATTCTGTCTATTATAGGCTGTGAGACCTTATCAAAATATCTGCGCAGAGTCGGCTCTGAGCAGCGGCACCTTTGCATATCGGGATAATATCCGCAGCTGCATGGGTTCATCGCACCAAAAAGCAGAAAATTAGCCGGATAAGTCACGTTTCTGCCGGCTCTTGAAAGCCTGATGCAGTGCTCCTCAAGCGGAGCCCTGAGCAGATCCAGCAGGCCGCCCTTAAACTCTGCGAGCTCATCCAAAAACAAAACGCCATTGTGTGCAAGCGATATCTCGCCCGGATTAATTCTCGTTCCTCCGCCGATTAATGCGGCCTGGGTGACGGAATAGTGGGGATTTCTGAATGGTCTGCTGTCCCTTAAGGAGCTGTCATTGTCCAAAAGACCACAGATGCTGTATATTTTTGACAGCTCAAGTCTCTCATTTTCACTAAGAGGAGGCAGAATGGACGGCATACGCTCTGCTATCATTGTTTTGCCTGCACCGGGAGGTCCGACAAGCAGTATATTGTGCATACCACCAGCAGCCACCTCACATGCTCTTTTAATAAATTTCTGTCCGTTAACATCACAAAAATCGGCGTATTTTTCATCCATTTGCAGCTCATGTGCTGTGCCAGTTTTCTGACACGTAAATGCTGCCTCATCAAACTGTGCAATTACATCATTTAAATGGCTTATCCCAAATATTTTTGCACCGCAGACGAGTCTGCCTTCATTTTCATTCTGCTTTGGAATAATAAACTTTCCAATGCCTTTGTTGTACTCATCAAATACAATCGGCAGAATACCGCTGACCGGCAAAATTTCACCGTTTAGATTTAGCTCACCTGCAAGTGTGCAGCCCTTTATGCTATCAGCGTCAATCACCCCCATAGCTGTTAAAACAGCAACAGCTATAGGCAGATCAAAGCCTGTTCCGGTCTTTTTAATATTTGCAGGCGATAGATTTACTGTGATACGCTTGGCAGGCAAAACAATGCCAACGCTGTGCAGCGCTGTTTTAACACGTTCCTTTGCTTCTCTCACCTCTGAGGTAAGATTTCCAACCATATCAAAAACAGGCATGCCGGTTGAAATATCAACCTCCACCTGTACCGGAATCGCACTGATTCCATCCAAAACAGCCGTTCTGACTGTACTGTACATATATACTCCTATTCCAATTGGGGTAAATGCATAGACAAATGCACAAAAGACATGGCTCTATGATAACATATTTTTGCCTTTTGTAAACACCTATTCGAGCAGTTTTCGTAATTTTTTCAAACCGGCCTTTTCAATTCTTGAAACATATGACCTCGAAATGCTGAGCGTTTTAGCAATCTGCCTCTGTGTCAGCTCTTTTTCACCGTCTAGGCCAAAGCGTTTCGTAATAATATAATATTCTCTGTCCGATAAAACGCTTCTCATATTTTTCCTTAAAATCTTAAGTGATTCAGACACCTCTATATCCGATACCACATCAGATTGTCCATTCTCGATCACATCCACCAGATGAATCTGGTTTCCCTCCTTGTCAGTGCCTATAGGTTCAAATATGGACACATCACCCCGGCTCTTTTTACGGCTTCTAAAGTGCATCAGAATCTCATTTTCGATGCATCTGATTGCAAAGGTTGCAAAACGATTTCCGTAATCAGCCTTGAATGATGACACTGCTTTTATCAGTCCTATAGTGCCTATGGATATGAGCTCCTCCATCTCATCCTCGCTTACTGCATATTTTTTTGTAACATGTGCCACAAGGCGCATATTGTGTAATATAAGCTCATCCTTAGCTTCTTTATCATTTTGAGCCACTTTTTTCAGACATTCCGTCTCACGTTCTAAACTAAGCGGTGATAAAAATGTATTCACATAGCACCCTGTCATTATTTGCTTATAATATATTATGTTCAAATCTGTATTTTGTGATATAATCTTTGCCATGAATAGAAAAATAGACTACAAAATCAATGAAAATGATACAGGAAAAACAGTAGAAGGCTTTTTGAAGGAGCATGGCTACACACATCAGGTGCTTGTCAGGCTGAAGCAGACAGACCATGGTATACTAAGAAACGGTGTATGGGCCTATACAAACGAAAGGCTGTGTAAGGACGATTTAATCACAGTCCAAATTGTCGAAAACGAATGCTCTGATAATATAGCACCTGTAAATCTGCCTCTTGATATAGCATACGAGGACGATGATATCATCGTAATAAACAAGCCGTTTGATATGCCTGCCCATCCCTCCGCCGGGAACCATGACAACACGCTTGCAAATGCGCTCATGTACTACTATGGCAGTCAGAACAAGCCGTTTGTATACAGATGCATAAACAGGCTGGACAGAGATACCACAGGGCTTACAATTGTCGCAAAGCATGCACTTGCAGGCGGGATACTTGGCAACGCTGTCGCAAAGCGTGCCATACACCGGACATACTACGCCGTCTGCAGTGGGTGTACACCTATATGCATGCGCATCAGTGCTCCGATTGCAAGAAAGGATGCTTCCACCATAGAGCGGTGTGTTGATTTCAAACGCGGTGAATATGCAGTAACCGACTTTATCAGGATCAAATATAACCCTGATAATAATTTATCGCTTGTCAAGCTAAGACTTCTTACCGGACGCACTCACCAGATACGCGTCCATATGAAGTATATCGGTTTTCCACTGATAGGTGACTTTTTATATAATCCCGACTATACATATATATCCAGACAAGCACTGCACTCAGGGCGTCTTGTTTTCACGCACCCTGTCACAGGACAAAAAATGAACCTCATATCTGATATTCCATCAGACATGAAGTCCCTGTTCTAGCTGGTTTATTTTATCCTTTTCGTATGGGATATGCCCTTTTAAAACCTCTTTTTTTATGTAGCTGTAAGTATATTCTTCTCCCTTTACAGAGAGCATGACAAGCAGATACTCAAGCATTGCTTTTGTATCGGGATGAATCATGTAGTGATCCACGCTTTTTTCATAGTATTCCAGTGCACTTTTGTCGGTGTACTTTTCTTTCTGATAGTTTTTTGAGGCGCTTACACGGTCTATAAACATCTCGCAGACATACCTTATGGGCATTTTCATGCCCTCCATTTTTGTATGTGCTTTATCGTCCCCCGGCTTTGAAACAGCATAGTCAATCCAGTACTCCAGGTGATGCTTATTGCGTCCCTTATGATGAAGCCACGCAGATGAATAGCCCCTGTCGGCTCTCTCCGCATTATTCGGGCTCATATACCCCTTGTAATACCTGCAGCCGACGAGAAACTCAGTCGGTGAATATTTTGACATGTCATGAAGAAGTCCCTGTTTATAAAGCCCTATCCTAAAGCACCCCTGCATGACTAAAATCTTGTGATGTGTAATTGTTATAAAATGTCTTATTGCTTTCATATGTCTATCTGCCTATGAGGATGTATACCGACTGCGGTGAGACATCTGCATACTGCTGGTTTTCACACAGCACCGGAGTGTCATAAAACGGTTCTTTGAGCGTAGAATCGCAGACTTTATACCATTTCATTCCTTTCTTTAGCTTAGGAAGAGCTAACTTCTCCCTGGATGAATAAAAATTGTAAGCTACGTATACATAGTCTTTATTCACTTCATTGTAATCCCCACAGTACATCACACCTACACATAGCTTTGTGGCATCACACTCGCCTATCCAAGCATTCTTGCAGTGGTATGACAAATCAGGATACCCAACAGCCTTGTAATCGCTGAATTTAAACGGCTTTGGACAGGAAATAACAGGATGCTCATCCCTGAATTTGATAAGTCTGGTTAAGAACCTGATGTTTTCCCTTCTGCTCTGCTCATTTGACCAGTTCACCCAGCCTGTAGGGTTGTCCTGACAGTAAGCATTGTTGTTGCCATCCTGTGAATTACAGATCTCATCACCTGCCATAATCATAGGCACTCCCTGTGCCAAAAACAAAAGAAGCATGGCATCCTTCCACTTAAGTTTTCTTATCTCACGGATAAATCTCTTACGCGAAGGGCCCTCACAACCGTAATTATTGCTGAAATTCCATGAAGGACCGTCAGCATTTTTCTCGCCATTGGCCTCGTTATGACGGTCGTTGTACATGAATAAATCGCTCAGGGTAAAGCCGTTATTGCTTGATATATAGTTTATAAATCCGACATTCTCCCCCTGCTTTTTCTGCTGGTTTAAAAGCTCATACATATTGCAGTTGATATGGTTTAACATCATACGCGCCGCAAACTGGTACTCATCCTTGTCAATATAGAGATTTTCATATGTCCTGTTTTGCGGTACAACCGACATATCAAAGCCATCATAGAGTATCTTGGTCCGGCTAAGGAGAGCATCCTGCACAATCGCAGTAATAGGCAGCCTGTCCCCAAGCAGCTTAAAACCATCTACATGAAAGCTCATGACCCAGTATCTGAGCGCATCGAGTATCAGATTGTGGTCAGTTCTGTCCGGAAAATACATCTCTACGATACATTCCATGCCATTTTTGTGCAGCCTTTCAACGAGACGCCTAAGCTCATTGGAGGCATCTGAAGCGTCACTGGCATATGATGCTTTTACGGCAAAATAATTGCCGGAGGTATAGCCCCAAAAATTGACCTTGTCATTTTGCTTGTCGGTGTGCACACTTTGCTCATCCTTTAAGGAATACTTCGGCTTTGCATATTCCGGAATATCGTGCTTTACAGGGATTGTCATTTCTTCAAACTCGTATACAGGCATGAGAAGAATTGAAGTAAAGCCTAATTTCTTGATGTAATTTATTCTGTCCGATACAGCCTCAAAGGTGCCCTTATGCTTTTTGTCCCCTGAAACATCCATGGAAAAACCTCTAACATGCAGCTTATACAGCTTCATCCGGTCCCTAGTTATCTCAGGAAAGCTGTCATATTTCCAGTCAAAATCACTACTGTCTATCCCGCAGGCTATTTCGTAATCATTGTCACTTCTTGTTTTATCATTCCATTTTTCTCTGCCGAAAATTCTTGTGGCATAGGGATCTATGCACCTTTTTCCATTAATTCTAAAATAATATGCATATTCATTCCTGCAAAAACCATGAAGTCTCACAGAGTAAAGTGAACCTGTCGAATACTCGGCAGGTATATCAATCACACAGGCGGTATTTCCCGATTTATCAAGTAAAACAATGCTGCATTCATCCTCTTTTTCTGCTGCAAAGGTGAATATTGCACTATCCCCCTCAATATAAGCACCTGTTTTTAAAAAGTTTCCCTTTGTTAATCGAAAATTCATGCAACACCATCCAATCAATAATTCTAGTATTTATTTATTATACTAGTTTTGACTTTTTTTGTATAGAATAATTTGATATAATATAATAGTTACTTTAGATTACTATAAAGAAAGAGGTACAATATGGCAGAAAAAGCAACACCTGTTACACCTGATGAGGCAGACGATATCCGCGTAACACTTGATCTGGACAACGGAAGTGTCGAATGCAAGATTATCACCATTTTTGATGCAGATCACAAGGATTACATAGCTCTTCTACCGTTAGACAAAAATGGCAACGAGAATGAGAGTGGCGAAGTGTATCTGTATCGCTATTTCGAGGACGAGGAAGGTCTTCCGAGAATAGAAAATATCGAATCCGACGACGAGTACGAGGCTGCTGCCGACAGATTCGATGAGCTTTTGGATGACGAAATGTTTGATGATATTTAATCATCTCTACTATTATTTTGTCTAGGCTCTTTACTTTCACGGACAAACCTGGAGGCTTGGGCTGATTTATCGTTTACCGACTTGACCGAGTAAACAGACAAGCTTGTCTTGGCACGTGTCATGCCGACATAAAACAGCCTTCGCTCCTCCTCTATGTCCTTTTCAAGCACAGCCTTTTTATACGGCATTATCCCTTCATTTGCATCAATTATATACACGTTTTCAAATTCAAGCCCCTTTGAGCTGTGAAGGGTTGCAAGTGTCACGGCATTAGGGTCACTTTCTTTCGATAAAGCCATAAGCTTCATCTGCTTTGTATATTCCTTTATATGCTCATACCACTCTTCATAAGTAGCAAAACCCTTGGCTCCTGACTGGATTTCATCCAGTATATCAAACAAATCCTCTTTATTTATATTCCTATACTCGGCATATTCAGCTAAAAAGTCATCATAACCAATCCCTCTTCTGATATAGTTTATGCTGGCATATGGATTCATCCGGCTTATAAGCTTCATGTCATACTCAAGCTTTTCTATCCGCTCAGCTATCCACGGCTTCTCATCAAACAGCTTAATCCACTCATCAAATGCCACAGTTGCATCACACAGGCTGTCTCTTGACAGATACCGCTTTGGTCTGTTCATAATCTGCAAAAAATCAGCTCTGTCTCTGCTGCCTCCTGCAATTCTTTGGTATGTAAACAAGTCTCTGGCAATCCAGTGCTCATATATATTAGGTATATTATCCTTGGTTTTAAATGGGATATTATAGCTCATAAGCTGCTCTATAAGCTGTCTTGGCTGGGTATTTGTCCTGAAAAGCACCGCAAAGTCGCTGAATACAGCTCCTGCCTTTATCTTTTTATCTATATCGCGTATGAGAAAGATATTTTCGTCTCTTCTGTTTTCAAAATCAGCAAACGTAACAGGCGCCTTTGACTTGCTTGCCGCAATGATTTTCTTATCAAATCTCTCCCTGTTGTGCGAGATGAGATTCAACGAGGCCTCCACTATATATCTGCCACATCTGTAATTAGTATCTAAAAGGATTCTTTTTGCACCCGGATAGTCCTTCTCAAACCCAAGCATTATCTCAGGCTTTGACCCTCTGAAGCGGTATATTGACTGGTCATCATCTCCTACAATAAACAGATTATTCTGTGGAGCGGCAAGCATTTTTATAATCTCATACTGCAGACGGTTAATATCCTGAAACTCATCAATCAGTATGTATTTATACTTGTTCTGCCACAATGCCAGTATATCAGGTCTTTCCTTAAACAGCTCATAAGTATACGAGAGCATATCATCAAAATCAATAAGCCTGTTTTCCTTAAGCCTTGTCTCATATTTTTTATATATATCCCTGAATATTTCCTCACCACACACTCCCGAGTAGAAATTTTCTATATCAATGCGGCTGTTTTTAATCAGACTGATTTCAGCAAGTAAATTGCCTATAAACTCATTCTCATCCTTGTATTCAAGGCGGTAGTAGGATAAAATTTCCCTGATAAAGCCGTATCTCACAGACTCATCAGCAATATTGGCACTTGTAAAGCGATATGCATATTTGAGTATCGTAAAAAAGACAGCATGAAAAGTACCAAAAGATACGTTCACCCTCTCGTCTTTCATCAGTGAATTAAAACGCTCCTTCATCTCATTTGCAGCAGCCTTGGTAAAGGTGATAACTAAAATTTCAGAAGGCTTCACATGATGCTTTGTTATTAAGTTTTTAGTCCTGTGTGTGATAACTGCGGTCTTACCGGAACCCGGTCCTGCTAAAACAAGCATAGCGCCATCCTTGTGTTCGATGGCGCCAAGCTGGGCTTTGTTAAAATTCATAAAATACCCTTTGTTAATAGATTAGTTATTAGAAAGCTTTTCTATGCCTTTCTTAATTCTGGCTATAGACTCCTCTTTGCCAAACACCTCCATAAGCTCTGTAGCTCCGCCAGGTGTCATCTGTTTTCCTGAAACAGCTGTACGGATCGGCCACATAACATAGCCTATCTTATAACCCTTTTCTGTGGCATATGCCTTAAGAGTCTCAAAAAGCGAATCATTTGAGAAATCATCACAGCTTTCAAGAATAGGAACCACATCGTTTAATACCTCAAGTGATGTCTCTGGGTTTGTCTTCATCTTCTTGTGAGTATACATGGCAATATCATAATCCGGAAGCTCTTCAAAGAAATCAATATGTTCCTTGATATCAGGGAATATCTCAATACGTGTCTGAACCATTCTTGCTATCTTCTTAAGGTCATAATCCTTTGTGACAACCTCCTTAATGTATGGCAGTGCCATCTCATAGAATTTGTCAAAATCAAGCTTCTTTATATACTCTCCGTTCATCCATTTAAGCTTTGTGAAGTCAAATACAGCAGGTGATTTGCTCATATGATGATAATCAAACTTCTCAACAAGCTCAGGAAGTGACATGATCTCCTGATTGTCTGAAGGACTCCAGCCAAGAAGCGCTACAAAGTTTACAATAGCCTCTGTAAGGAATCCCTGATCCAGTAAATCTTCAAAGGATGAGTGACCGCATCTCTTTGAAAGCTTATGATGCTCCTCATCTGTGATAAGCGGACAGTGTACATATACAGGCACATCCCATCCAAATGCCTCATAAAGTCTGTTATACTTAGGGGATGATGAAAGATACTCGTTTCCTCTGACTACATGTGTGATGCCCATCAGGTGATCATCTACTACGTTTGCGAAATTGTATGTAGGATATCCGTCAGATTTGATAAGAATCATATCATCAAGCTCTGCATTATCTACTGTGATATCTCCGTAAATCTCATCCTCAAATGTGGTTGTGCCCTCTGTAGGGTTGTTCTGTCTGATGACATATGGCTTGCCGGCCGCGAGATTTGCCTCAATCTCCTCCTTTGACAGGTGTAAGCAATGCTTGTCATATATAGAGATTTCCTTTCCTGCAACAGTTGTTTTAAGACTGTCAAGACGCTCCTTGTCACAGAAGCAGTAATATGCCTCTCCCTTGTCAATAAGTTCCTTTGCATACTTCATGTAGATACCCTGTGCCACACGCTCACTCTGCACATATGGACCGCATCCGCCATCCTTGTCAGGTCCCTCATCATGGACAAGTCCTGTCTCTTTGAGTGTCCTGTTTATAATATCAACAGCACCCTCCACCTGGCGTACCTGATCTGTATCCTCTATACGGAGAATGAAATCACCACCCTCATGCTTTGCAATCAGGTAAGCATACAGTGCTGTTCTTAAATTTCCTACATGCATTCTTCCTGTCGGGCTTGGTGCAAATCTTGTTCTAATCTTACTCATTTTAAAATGTGCTCCTCTATATTAATATTTTTTAGTCATTTTTCAATTTGAAATTATATAACAATATGGAAATTTTATCAATCCTAAGATTGAACTTCCATATCAAGCTCTGCGATTTTATTACCTCATATGAATAGCTTTGATATGCGGTTAAATAACATGCGCCCTGTAATCCTCTTTGTATTTCAAAATTGTTTCTTTTTGTCTGCCCTCATCACAACCATCTGAAGCTTCTGCACATACGCCCTTTAATGCGCTGTCCAGATTATTTATTTCCTGCTCCGTAACACTATATTCCCTGACAATCCGGGCATATCCTGTGTCGTTATTATCAAGCTTATAGGCATATAGACAAGACCACAGTGATTTTCTGTCCCCATTTTGCCTGAATGCCTCAAGATATAAATCCGCTGCTATATCAAATAAAAACAGCTGCACATAGGCTGTAGCCAGATTGTGATATATGTTTCCGTACAATACACGCTCAGTATGCTTTGCATCCTCACATGACAGCAGCTTTTTGTATTCAAAAATTGCTGCAGTGTACTTTTTCTTCTCCATCAGTCTGTCTGCCCTGATTTTCAAGCACTCAAACTCGCTCTTTTCCTCGAGCTCCTTAAGTGCATCATGTGTGTTCTTAAGCTCCTCCTTAGTGCAGTAGCCGCTGTACTCAAGCAGCTCAGTCACAAAAGCAGACAGTCTGCCGTTTGTGGATATAATGGTTCTAAGCTGCATGGCAAGCTTTGGCAGATGTGCATGGTTTTCAATCCAGGTGCACAGCTCAAGACTCATGAAGTCATCATCCAAAAGATATGTATTGTTGATTATATAATAATTAAGCTCCTCTATCGAGTAAACATTTATAGACACACCCTCTATGTAATAGGGCATGGCTGCTATAGCTTCATTACACAGTAATAATTCTCCCATATGCCCTCCTACATAGTCATCTCATAGTGCCAGACTTTGCCCGAGCTCATAAATATTTCGCCAAAGCCTAAATCCTTAATCTCTATATCTATCCTGTCATCAGATACAGGTGTCGCCGTAATTCTGATGCGTGTAGCCCTATCCGGCCTAGGCGGCATATCCGTAAGTCTTAGTGTCTCAATCTTTGCCTCCCTGCTTTTAGGAAGCTGCTTCCAGAAATCCACCTCATAAGAGCCTGAAATTATAACCTCACACTGCCCCTTTGATTCAAACCAATTGCTTCCGGCACTGATAAGATTATAAAACGACAGTTCTCCCTTATCATGTACCTTAAGGCTCAGATTGAACTTCATCTCATTCTCACCCATATATACAAAAGGCCATTCTGCTTCCTTATCCCTCGTGGCTGCCGCATAGCATGCTCCCTTAGTAAAGAGGTTATTTCCCATGAACACTCGTCTGCCCTTGCACAAAAGTGCAACAGACTGCTTCATCCAGCCCTCAGCAAACGTATCCCCCACAAGAAAGACCGTTGAGATAATCTGATTTTTAAAACTCTCGTTTATTATCTCCAAAAAGCTTTTATCCTTATCATTTTTATCCAGGGTATAGCTTATGCTTTCATCTATAGATACTACCTGTGGTATTGTGCGAAGATCCCTCTTTAGGGAATAAAAAAATATACTCTCATTTTCCTGCATAAACATCACCACATCATGAAGCCACAGTGACTTGTCCTGGTTCAGTGCAAAATAATAAAAGCTCTCCTTTCGGTCTATGACCGTAAGCTGTCTGGAATTTATGCCAAGCCTGACCACCATGCCATAAAACATGCTCACGTTCTCCTTTGTCAGCCTGTCAACACATATAACAAGCTTGTCAAAGAATGAATGGTTACCAAGCTTGGATGGCAGTTCCATAACCTTTTTAAGAAACAAGGCCAAAAGCTCCTCTGCCATAAATGAATCATCATCAATGACTATTTTTTCACTATTCAGTGCTCTCTTAAGCAGCTGGTCAATACACACCATCTCACCGCTTTTAGAGAGTCTTCTTGCCTCATCTCCATAATACCATTTGCCAATGCTCTTACTGCGTGCAAGTACAAGAGGAATCTGAAACTCCTCACTGCCCGCAACAGTGCTGACAGTCTCCGGCTCTTTCATATTCTGTTGAAAATAACTAACCATAGCATAGCTGTCATTTAAGTCTATGCCTATATAGTATGAATTGCCATTATGTCCCATTATAAATCCTCTTAAATCAGCTTAAAAAGCCGCTTAGTCGCAGCATCCAGCCTTTTATATTCGTCTATATTGCTCTTTAAGGTTGTCTCATCAGACAGTGTATCTGAAATTATCATCTCATTAATCAGATCATAGCGGCTGTGATCATTGTCACCCGGTATATTGTTGCATGTAAGACGATTGCTCTCCTTCACCTCTATGCTGTTGTCATGCTCCTCAGTAATATAATACCTGATCAGCTCACCGAAAAATATGACGAAGGTCTTTACGTATATGCCGTCGTACATCTCAACCATATCCTCTGAATTAAACTCTTCGCCATCCTCGTCTCGGCTGTAATGCAGCACAACATGAGCCCCCGGAGTACTCTCATACTGTAAAAATGCCTTGTCATAGATGAAATACTTCTCAAGCAGTCTGTAATCAAGCCTCGCAAAAAAATCAAAATACATATTGTTATATATATAATATTTAAGCAATGTATCTTCAATCTCAAGCTCAGCCTGAGTGATATCCGTTTTTTCAGCAAAATGCTTCAATAGGGCTAACTGGCAGGCATCATTTAATGTTCTGTTTCCAATAAATCGCTTTTCGATAATATCAAAAATAAAATCAGCCTTGCACCTGCCACTATGCAGATATCCATGTGCCACAAGAGATATATAAGCTAAAATCAGCTTATCATTTCCGGCTCTTTTATAGTATTCCAGAAAGATATCCGATATCTTTTCAGGCTCAATCTGCGTATAAATACCCTGTTCGAGAATACGCTCATCAAGCTTCATGGAAGATATTGAAAACTTATCAGCGGCATGCCACAGATTAATCAGTTCGTCTGTAGGCCCGGTATAATTTTCACACAGGTATTTAAGCACTAGGTCACTGTATTTGCCTGTTTTAAAGGCAGATATGGCAAGCTGCACCATAAAATCATCATCTACATGCTGCACCTTAAGCGCATTCTCACACAAAACCACCTGCGATGCGGCAGCAAGCATGTCTATTCCATACTCCATGGCCATATCATATGCCTTTTCATAGAGGCGGTTTGATACAAGCATGTCAATAAGATATTTTCTTGCATCCTTTTGCAGAATATCAAAATCAATGCTTTGCAGAAACGGCCTGACGTAATCCTCATAATCGTGAAGCTGACAATATTTTAAAATTCTGTATCCCATAACAGCTTTGTAGGAATCAGAAAAGGATTCACTATAAAATACAGGTTTAAACAGCTTCAAATCACCCTTTGTAAAATCAGAATAATCCCTTACATTCTTAAAATGTGACACTATATACTGTGGTCTGTCAGGCGAGAGGCTTATACACCTGTCAAGGTATTTCTCGGCATCCATCAACCTCTGGAGTCTGTAAGAGATGCTTTTAACATATCTATAGCCCCTTGAGTCCTCAAAAAGTATAACATAGTCGTTTGAAAACAGTTCAAAATAAGCACACTGGTCTGTAACCGGAACTATCTGAGGCTCCTTCATTTCATTCTGATATATGATGGCTCTCACTATGCGCTTATCAAATACAATAAGCTTGTGGGTATATATAATATCTGAAAAAGCTGCCGAAAGCTCTTCATTGATGAATCCCAACTCAAGCATATCATCGTATAAAACAGCCAGATTGTCATCAATATGCCTAAGCTGTGCCTGGTCCATAGCAAACCTGCCCATAGCTTTCCTGTACTTGTGGTAGACCTCAGGCTCTGTTTCCTTGGCAGCAATTATATTATTGTAAAGCACTGCAAGCTTTCGGTATGGCAGCTTATTATCATAGCTGAAATACATCTGGATAATCTTTGGCACAGGGGAAATCTGCCTGTCATCCATAGTAATGAGATACGACTCATACAAGCCTGTCAGACGCAGCTTATTCTCGATACCCAGCTCAAACCATTTATGAAAGCAGGTATCATTTTTGTGTCCCTTAATCAGGTAGCTGCATATGATGCCAACATACTCTGCCTCCGGACATATCTCATAGGCTGCTGTAAGAAGCTCATATACCCTGTTATCGAACCCGCCTGCCAGATCAACCGCCTCAAAAATTGCTCCGGCAAGCTCCTTTGTCAGAGCCTTTTTCTTTACGGCCCAGCTTAGGATGCGAAGCTCAAATACCGACAGCTCCTTTATTAGATAAGGATCCTGTGATATGAGATAATAAGCTTCAATATACAAATACGGAGACGAACAGCCTCGCAGTACCCAGTATTTTATATCTTTAAGCTTACCGGCATTGTCATCAAAATACTGATTCCTCAAAAATAAAAGTACCCAGAACAAAAGCACAGAGTCAGGATTTTCATAAAAAATCAGCTCCACTTCGTGTGTCATATTGTCAATGTATGAGGGCTCTCTCTCTAACAGCGTCATCAGATACAGATAATAGCCCCAGATTGGAGCTTTCTTATCAGGATTAGTGTGCTTGAAATCATCAAGAATCCACTTGGCTTCCTGCCTTTGCCTATTGATAATAAATGCCTGAGCCTTCATCAGCTCATACATATGCTCATCCGGCATGAGTGCATGCAGGTGGTTTAATATGCTTATAGTCTCGTTTGCCCATACCCCGGTCACTATCCGCTTCAGCCTGAAGCTGGTATAAAGCTCCATGATTCCGACCATGCATTCCTTTATGTCCTTTGTCACAGCTATACCACTTATGCTGCCATCATCATCTCTTACACCGGCCGTGATATCTATTGTAAAGCTCTGATATACACCATCAATATATATACGGCCAAAATTACGTCCGGCATGCATTGCAGATGCATCGATGATATACTCATACAGATAGGTTTTACCTATAAAATCATCATGCGTTAAAACAGGCTTAGACAGCTTTATGAATTCACAATCCGTGCGCAGGCGTATCTCGGTATAGCCCCAGTTATCCTTTGTTATGGTAAAGCATCCACTCTGTGGCTCTTTAGAAGCCATAAAAATCTCCTCTGACTTGTCTACACTAATGGAAACAGGCTTTTTTTTGTTTACGCCAATCAGAAACTCCTCCATATTCTGACCGGATGGTCTGGCGCAGGCAAAGCCCTCATAGGTCAGCCTCTCATATACATTGTCATAAGGAATTGTGTTTAAGAAATTGCGATTATAAAACAAATGATAAGCCTCATCCCAATTAGATGCCGCAAGCCTTGTAAAATCATCAAGGCTCTTTACAGCTCCGGTGGATGCTTCCGCATAGAGCCTTGTGATTCTTGCACAAAAAGAAAGACTGTACTCTATCTGATTGCATACAATCACAAATTTGCCCTCGCAGGCATCGCCCTCCGTGAGACCCTTACTGTTAAATTGATAACGAATCCTGACTTTCTCGCCCTCGAAGTGCGGATTCAGACACTCCATCCTAGGATTAGTCGAATAAACTATGCCACAGATTTTTATCTGATTCGTACTTTCTATTACAAAGCTTCCCGCTTCGCTTCTTCCCTCAATGACCGAAAGGTCTATTGTCTCATCTGAAAACGCCAAAATCGGTTTCGTGCCATTAAATCTGCCGGCAGCTATCTGCCCTATACGTGCTCGCACAATTGTTACCCCGTTTACGTTAAATGTTGATTTTTTATACACTTATTATATAATGTAAATTATATACGATTTGCAATGCTGTTGCAATGCAAATCAGAAAGGAAATTACAGCTAATGATAGAACAAAAGGAGCATTTTCACGGCAGTGACCTTGAAAAAATAGAAAAAATATACGGTATAAAGAAAGAAAATATTGTGAGCTTTGCAGCAAATGTCAACCCACTCGGTGAATCCGGTAAACTAAAGACGGCACTGTCTGAGCGCATTGATGCAATCACAAAATACCCTGACAGGGAGTATACTTCTCTCAGAAAGGCTATCGGCAGCTACTGCAAGTGCGATTACAATCACATAACAGTCGGAAACGGATGCACGGAGCTCATCTCACTTTTCATTCAGATTACAGCTCCCAAAAAGACAATTCTGTTAGGCCCGACTTACTCTGAGTACGAGCGCGATTTAAGGATAAACGGCAGTGATATCTCCTACTATTTTCTTAAGGAAAAGGATGATTTTAAGATTAATTCGGATGAATTTATCTCTGCAATCACAGCTGATACCGACCTTGTCATCATCTGTAATCCCAACAATCCGACCGGCAGTCTTATCACACCGGATAAGCTCAAAACAATTTTAACCCACTGTAAAGATACAAATACTTATGTGATGATAGACGAGACATATATAGAGTTTGTGCCGGATGTTGATGAGCTTTCAGCAATACCTCTGACTGAATTGTTTGACAATGTGATTATTTTACGTGGCACATCCAAGTTTTTTGCCACTCCGGGACTTCGTCTGGGCTATGCCATCACATCAAATTCACAAATTCTTACAGACATAAACACAAACAAAAATCCGTGGATGATTAACTCTCTCGCCGTTGTTGCAGGCGAAACCATGTTTTTGGATGAAGAATATATAGATAAAACAAGAAGCTTGATACTTTCGGAGAAAACCAGATGCAGGCAATTGATTGAAGAATCACACAAATTCAAGCTTTATCCATCCTACAGCAACTTCTATCTGCTTAAGATACTTGATGAAGGCGTGGATGCACATATGCTATTTGAGCGCGCCATAAGGCAGGGCATGATGATAAGGGACTGCTCTACCTTCCCCGGGCTTGAGGAGCGGTTCATACGATTTTGTATAATGAAGCCAGAGGATAATACAAGGCTTATTAATTGCCTTACACAATGATGCTAAATACCTTTATATAAACATAACATATAACCAAAAAGCTTCCGGAAAGAATTAAATCCTTCCGGAAGCTTTTTTGTATGAAGCATCATAAATAATGCTTTAAGCTCTATATTATTTTGCAGATAAGAACTCGTCAATACCCTTTGCTGCTGCTTTTCCTGCACCCATGGCAAGAATAACCGTTGCAGCACCTGTTACGGCATCTCCACCTGCAAATACACCCTCTTTTGAGGTTGCACCTGTATCCTCAGTAGCTACAATACACTTTCTCTTATTTGTATCGAGACCTATTGTTGTAGAGGAAATAAGTGGATTTGGCGATGTACCAAGTGACATGATCACTGTATCGCACTCCATCTCATACTCAGAGCCGGCAATCTCAATAGGGCTTCTACGTCCTGATGCATCAGGCTCTCCAAGCTCCATCTTGATAAGCTTAACACCCTTAACCCAGCCATTCTCATCTACAAGAATCTCTGTAGGGTTCTCAAGGAGATCAAAGATAACTCCCTCTTCCTTAGCATGATGTACTTCCTCTTTACGTGCAGGAAGCTCTGCCTCACTACGTCTGTATACAATGTGTGTCTCTGCACCGAGACGAAGAGCTGTTCTGGCTGCGTCCATGGCTACGTTTCCACCACCTACAACTACAACCTTTTTGCCTTTTGAGATAGGAGTCTCATAACCCTCTTTAAAAGCTTTCATGAGGTTATTTCTTGTAAGGAACTCATTAGCAGAAAATACACCGTTGGCCTGCTCTCCAGGGATTCCCATAAATCTTGGAAGTCCTGCTCCCGAACCGATAAATACAGCCTCAAAGCCTTCTTCCTCCATGAGTTCGTCAATCTTAACCGATTTTCCGATAACTACATTTGTCTCGATTTTAACACCAAGTGCCTTGACATTCTCTACTTCTGCCGCAACAACCTTGTCCTTTGGAAGACGAAACTCCGGTATTCCGTAGCTTAATACTCCGCCGGCAGCGTGAAGTGCCTCAAAAATAGTTACATCATAGCCAAGCTTTGCAAGGTCTCCGGCACATGTAAGTCCTGCAGGGCCTGAGCCGATAACAGCAACCTTTTTGCCGTTTTTCTCTGCGGCTGTCTTTGGCTTGATGCCATTCTCTCTGGCTGTATCAGCAACAAATCTCTCGAGCTTTCCGATTGAGACAGGATCGCCCTTGAAGCCTCTGATACACTTACCCTCACACTGGCTCTCCTGTGGGCATACACGTCCACATACAGCAGGAAGTGCTGATGACTCTGAAATAATCTCATAAGCCTTTGTGAAATCACCATTTTTAACCTGCTCAACAAATGCAGGAATATTGATAGAAACAGGGCAGCCCTTCATACACTGTGCATTTTTACAGTTTAAGCATCTGCTTGCCTCTGCCATTGCCTCTTCTTTATTGTAGCCGTAGCAAACCTCTTCAAAGTTTGTGGCACGAACCTTTGGATCCTGCTCTCTGACAGGTACTCTCTTTAATACATCGACTTCCATTATTTGTCACCTCCGCAGTTTCCGCAGCCACCGTGATGTGTTGCGCCCTCTTCATAGGCAAGCTTAGCTCTGCCTTCCTCAGTCTTATATTGCTGCTGTCTCTTCATAGCCTGATCGAAATCAACAAGATGTCCGTCGAACTCAGGTCCGTCAACACATGCGAACTTAACCTTTCCGTCCACGATCAGACGGCATGCTCCACACATACCTGTTCCATCAACCATGATTGGGTTCATTGAAACAATTGTAGGAATCTCAAGCTTCTTTGTGAGCAGACATGTGAATTTCATCATAATCATAGGTCCGATAGCTACACAGCAGTCATATGTATTGCCGGCATCAACAAGTGCCTGAAGCTGCTGGCTGCCGTTGCCGTGGAAGCCGTATGAGCCATCATCTGTACAGACATAGAGATTCTTTGCAACAGCTTTCATCTCGTCCTCAAAGAAAAGGATATCCTTATTTCTAAAGCCCATGATGACATCAGCATCCACACCATGCTCTTTAAGCCACTTAACCTGTGGATATACAGGGGCTGTACCAAGACCTCCTGCGATAAATACGATGTGCTTTTTCTTTGTCTCCTCGAGGTTATCCTCCTGGCAAAGCTCTGATGGACAGCCGAGTGGTCCGACGAAATCCTCTAATGAATCTCCCTCATTAAGAGCCATCATTCTCTCTGTTCCTGCACCGATAGTCTGTACTACGATAGTAACAGTCTCTTTTTCCCTGTCATAATCACAGATGGTAAGTGGGATTCTCTCTCCTACCTCATCTGTCTTTGCGATGATAAACTGACCAGGCAGACACTCTTTTGCAACTCGTGGTGCCTTTATATCCATAAGGATAATATTGTCAGCCAATTTTTCTTTTCGAACTATTGGATACATAGTCTTCCTCCTAGTTAAATCTTATCCCATTACATATGTAATCTGATACTCAATTATTCCATACTTTTTTAATTTTAAATGAAATGATATAATTTTTCAATATATTTCTTTAGATATTCCATAAAAATATGTTATATGCTTATGAAATTGTGTTATCTTTTGATATCCGTCCGGTACTTTATAAAATCATATTATGTAATATATAATCAAGATAGCTCTCAGTGGTTTTGAATAGTTACTTGTGAATAATAATAAAACAGGAACCAATTCATGCAAAAAATGAACCGGTTCCTGTATTTATCAGCTTTTATGAGAAGTATACAAGCTCATCCTGCGGTTTCTCGGCAGGCTCGATGGAAACCGGATAAAGCACCGGTCCCTTTCCCTTGTACTCTCTTGCAAACTCCACATGCACCCTTGCGGTGATGGTAATCCACGATTTGTGAGGAATACTGCTCTCATCCTCATACTTGCACTTAAAGCCTATAAATGTCACGTCCTCTATACAGCAGGTCATCGCAAACCTGCCCGGTACCATAACACCCTTTCTAAGCTTATCAGGATTGTATACAAGGGCAAGAAATTTGACAATCTTGCCGTCGTACTTCTTGTAATTCTCCATGGCATCCATATACCAGATGGCATAATCTGCATCCGAAAGCTCAATCACATCCTGATTTATATCAAACGGCAGTTCCTCCGGACGCTCATCAATAGTACCGTCCTTGCGCTCGTAGACTATCTGGGCTTTGCGGTTAATATTCTTTATGGTACGCCTTAGGTGTCCTCTGTCTGTATCATCGTCCGTCCTGTTAAATATGACAACATCACTCGCAAATACCTGCTCCTGCATCATCGCACGCATATTGTTCATATAAAGGTCAAATGTAGTGGAATCAACTGTGGCGAGCGACTGCACGATAACCCAGCCCTTTGGCAGCTCGGCCTCTATTATTTTATCAATGCCCCATGTGCCGTTGTACTCGATAAACACCTGTTCAGGCAAATACTGCATGTTGAGCTCATTCAGCTTTGCAGCTGTAAACTCATCCTCCGAGTCGATCTCTGCAACCTGGATATTGGCAGCCTTTAGCTTATCCATATCATACTCCACATCACCATCCTCGCACATAATGATAAGCCCCTTTGAGCCATTAGCGAAATCATTCTCGAAAATGGTATCCTTAATCAGTGAAGTCTTGCCACTGTCCATGAATCCGGTAAATAAATATACTGGAATCTCTTCAGCCATTTTGTTAGTTCCTTTCTGATTATTGTGTAACTATGTTAAATACATTTAAGCAAGTCCGAAGAGCTCTTCAAGCTCATGCTCGTGGATATCTGTTCCGATAACAACGATACGTCCTGTATAGTCAGGCTCGCCATCACGAATCTCGTACTCGCCCGGAACCATATCAAAGTAAATCCACTTGCCGTCTGTGCCCTCTACCATGCCCTTTGAACGAAGAATCTTGTCATCTTCCACAAACTGCTTAAGGATTTCTTCGAGCTTAGCGCGCTCAAATTTGTGAGGTGTCTCCTTGCCCCAGCTTGTAAATACATCATCAGCATGATGATGTCCGTGCTCATGATCATGGTCATGACAGCCACAGGTGCAGCCCTCGCCATGCTCGTGATGGTGTTCGTGCTCGTCATGGTCGTGGTGATGCTCGTGATCATCGTGGTCGTGATGGTGCTCATGCTCATCATGGTCGTGGTGATGCTCATGCTCATCATGGTCATGGTGATGATGATGCTCTGCCTCATCCTGTGCATGACGTGCCTCAGCAAGCACCTTCATCTCGAGATTGTCCTGACCTTCCATAGTCTTAAGAATCTGCTCTCCTTTAATAGCATCCCAGTCAGTAGTGATAACTGAAGCCTTTGGATTTAAAGCCTGAATCTGCTTTACGCAAAACTCAAGCTGCTCAGGTGTAGCATTCTGGCTGCGGCTTAAGATAACTGTTGTGGCATACTCTATCTGATTGTTGAAGAACTCACCAAAGGCCTTCATCTGCTTGCTTGCCTTAAGCGCATTTACCACTGTAACAAGTGCATTGAGCTTGACCGGCTGCTCTTTTTCGATATCTATAACTGATTTCATGACATCTGATAATTTGCCTACGCCAGAAGGCTCGATTAAGATACGGTCCGGATGATACTTAGTAATAACCTCATTTAAGTTCTTACCAAAATCACCAACCAGTGAACAGCAGATACAGCCTGAGTTCATCTCAGTAATCTGAATGCCGGCATCCTTTAAAAAGCCACCGTCTATACCAACCTCACCGAACTCATTCTCTATGAGAACTATCTGCTCACCCTTAAAAGCCTCATCTATCATTTTCTTGATAAATGTAGTCTTTCCAGCTCCAAGGAAACCTGAAATAATGTCAATTTTTGTCATTGTAATTCACTCCTTTTCTTTTCACTAAGTCCTATTTTACTAGCAATAATACAAATATGCAAATTAAATTTTTATTATTAAATTATGTTGACACATAACAAAAGAACTACCGCACGCGGTAGTCCTCTCTAATACATTAATTGTATTTTCTTTTTCTAGCTGCTTCAGATTTCTTCTTACGCTTTACGCTTGGTTTCTCGTAATGCTCGCGCTTACGGATCTCCTGCTGGATGCCTGCTTTTGCACAGTTTCTCTTGAATCTGCGTAATGCGCTATCTAAAGTCTCGTTTTCTTTAACTATTACACTAGACATAACCTAAAACCTAACCTCCCTCCAGTTGTGTATTGTGCATCAACTGTTAGGTATCTATACTTAATTGCACTAACATGTATTTTATCAAAATATCCGGATTTGTCAAGATAAATCCGGATATTTTTTAAAGAAATTATTATTTTAATTATATCAGGTAAAACATCACTCCAAAATGACTCTAATCAAGCTTGTTAAAGCACTATATATGCATTTTTGTTACTTAATCATACCTGAAAGTGCGTCCTTTACTGAAGCAATAGCATCAGGAATACCTGCCGGGTTCTTTCCACCGGCCTGAGCCATGTTAGGGCGTCCACCGCCGCCACCGCCTACCTTTGAGGCGATTGCCTTGATTAAGTTTCCTGCATGTGCACCGCTCTTTATGGCAGCATCTGTTGCCATGGCAACAAGATTTACCTTGCCTTCATTTGAAGAAGCAAGCACGATAACTCCCTCGCCAAGCTTTTCCTTGAGGGAATCGCCAAGATCACGCAGTCCGTTCATATCAACGCCGTCAACACTTGTTGCAAGAAGCTTGATGCCGTTTACATCAACTACCTGATCCATAACATCGCCGAGTGCATCCTTTGCTGCCTTGCTCTTAAGAGACTCATTCTCACTCTGAAGTGCCTTCATCTCAGCCATCAGGTGCTCAAGTCTATCTTTGAGGTTGGCAGGAGTTGATTTAACAACCTTAGCAGCCTCCTCAAGCTCCTTCTCCATATTGCTGTAGTAAGCGAATACATTGTCGCCTGTGATAGCCTCGATACGTCTTACGCCAGCAGCTACACCGCTCTCTGAAAGAATCTTGAATACCTTGATATCAGATGTATTCTTTACATGTGTACCACCGCAGAATTCCTTAGAAAAATCGCCCATTGATACGACACGTACCTTTTCACCGTATTTCTCGCCGAAGAGAGCCATGGCACCTGTCTTTTTAGCCTCATCGACAGTCATGATATCTGTGCGAACTTCAATAGCTTCGTTGATTTTTTCGTTTACGATATCCTCAACCCTTTTAAGTTCCTCAGCAGTCATAGCAGAAAAATGAGAGAAATCAAAACGTGTTCTCTCAGCATCCTGGTAAGAACCTGCCTGCTCTACATGTGTGCCGAGTACCTCACGCAGTGCCTTCTGAAGCAGATGAGTGGCAGAGTGATTTCTGCATGTGTTTGTCCTTGTTTTTGTATCAACAGAAAGTGTAGCCTTCTCGCCTGTGCGGATCATACCCTCTGACACATAACCTACATGTGCATATCTGTTGCCGACTACCTTTACTGTATCCTCGACAACAAATGTACCGCTCTCAGTCTTTATGATACCCTTGTCACCCTGCTGACCACCCATTGTGGCATAGAAAGGTGTGTTTGGCACGATTACAGAGCCCTTATCACCATCTGAAAGAGCCTCGACTACATCATCCGATGTGGTAAGGAAAGCAATCTCAGCTGTGTCAGTAAGCTTGTCATAGCCTGTGAACTCTGTAGTAATTTCAGAATCTATATCATTGTAAACATTGGCATCAGCACCCATATAGTTTGTTTCCTTGCGGGCTCCTCTTGCCTTCTGTCTCTGAGCCTCCATACAACTCTCAAAGCCAGCCTCATCATATGTGAAGCCTTTCTCCTCGAGAATCTCTGCAGTGAGGTCTACAGGGAAGCCGTATGTATCGTAAAGCTTGAATGCATCCTCTCCTGAAAGCACCTTGACTCCGTCAGCCTTCATATGCTCTTCCATATCTGCGAGGATACCAAGTCCCTGGTCGATAGTCTTCGCAAACTTCTCCTCTTCCTGAGTGAGCACCTTAAGAATGAAATCCTTTCTCTCCTCAAGCTCCGGATAGCCATCCTTACTCTCATCAATGACAACCTGCGCGATTTTACCAAGGAATGCTCCCTGTATGCCAAGTGTACGTCCATGCATAGCGGCACGTCTGATGATACGGCGAAGCACATAGCCCCTGCCCTCGTTAGATGGCATAACTCCGTCAGAAATAAGGAATGTAGACGAACGGATATGGTCTGTGATAAGACGGATAGAAACATCGTCCATCTCATCGACATGATATTTCTTGCCTGAAAGCTCGCAGACCTTGTCACGGATAGCCTTCATTGTATCAATATCGAATACCGAATCAACATCCTGCATTACAACAGCAAGACGCTCAAGTCCCATACCTGTATCAATGTTCTTGTGCTCAAGCTCAGTGTATCCACCGTGTCCGTCACCGTTAAACTGTGTGAATACGTTGTTCCACACCTCCATGAAACGGTCACAGTCACAGCCTACCTTACAATCAGGCTTGCCACAGCCGTACTTCTCACCGCGGTCGTAGTAAATCTCAGAGCAAGGACCACAAGGACCTGCGCCATGCTCCCAGAAGTTGTCACACTCACCGGTCTTTGGATCTCTGTAGAAACGTGTAATACGATCTGCCGGCACTCCTACTTCCTTAGTCCAGATATCAAATGCCTCATCATCCTCACCGTAGATGGAAGGATAAAGCCTGTCCTTTTCAAGACCGAGCACCTCTGTCAAAAACTCCCATGACCATGCGATTGCTTCATGCTTGAAATAATCACCAAACGAGAAGTTTCCGAGCATCTCAAAAAATGTAAGATGACGAGCTGTCTTACCTACATTCTCGATATCACCTGTTCTGACGCACTTCTGACATGTAGTCACACGACGTCTCGGTGGAACCTCCTGTCCTGTGAAATATGGTTTAAGCGGTGCCATACCTGCATTGATAAGAAGCAGACTGTTGTCATTGTGAGGCACCAGTGAAAAACTCTTCATTGCGAGATGTCCCTTGCTCTCAAAGAACTCAAGGTACATACGACGTAATTCGTTAACGCCATAACTCTTCTTCATTACTTGAATCTCCTATTCTTTTGTCTTTGCGTCCTTCATTTTACGAAGCTTTACCCCAATCAGTGCCCCGCAAAAGCCTATGGCCGCCAAAACAATCATAATAATAACATATTGTGCTACGCACATGAAAAAGTCCCCCATAATTACCCTCCTAAATTTATTGAACTAATTTATTATAAATGAATTTGTGAAATAATTCAATAGTTCTCTCCAAAAGCGAACGTCTGATTTTCACGTTCAATCTCAATCACCCTGTCAGCCATTTCCTTATTGCTCAGCCTCTTTTTGTATTCAGTAATACCGCTGTAGTCCTGCCACATGTGCATAGGAAACACAAACTCTGCCGAGGTATTTTGTAAAAAATAATCAAAGCCCTTGAACTGATATTCCATAAGCTTTGGATCCATCGGGAAAAATGCCACGTTTATTGGTTTTTCCGAAAGCTTTTTTATCTCATGCCTGAAGGCTCTGCGCACTCTGCCGTTTATCAGGTCTCCTGCACCATCCCACTCCCAGTCGTTTAAATCACCGGCATGAAACAGGCTCACACCGTTTGAGGCAACATAAAATGCCACCCCGGCATCGGTGGATCTAAGTGTCATTATATCCAGATCATCCACATGATATGTATTGTCAGGTGAAACAAATGTCACCCTGTCCCTGACAGCGGGGTCAATGCCATGCTTTGATAAAAAATGCGGACTGATACGGATATCCTTTGAAAAAACATAATGTATATTCGGATATTTGTCAGTCAGACGCAAAATATCCATATCATAATGATCCTTGTGGCTGTGGCTTGCAAACATATAGATTTTTGTATCCGGCTCATAAGATGGCAGCTTTCCGGTAAAATGCATACCCTCCACCTTGTCTCCATCAAAATAATCAAATATAAGCACCTTGTCATCCAGTTCCACAAGAAAACAACTGTGATGTATAAAAATTATCTGCATGTAACCTACTCTCTTTCGCTTTTTTTCTCTCTTTCCGCAAAGAAATCAGTATTTATGTATCATTATGCTATCTTTATGCTATATAGTCAACTTATATTTCGTAAAATATAGTGATTTTACTCTAATTACCAATCAATAATTATATGATTAAAGGGTCAAAAGGTATCATCGATGCATGCTTGCATGCAATTCGATGTATACCTTAGTGACCCGCACTACACCGAGAAAGTAGCAATTTGCTGCGGGGACGCAGGAAATTAGCGGATTTCGAGATGTAGTCAGATTACGGGAATGCGTAGCATGTAGTAATCTGATTAATCACAAATGAGGGTCAAAATACCTTTTGACCCTCATATCATTATATAATTATACAAATCATGCCGCCATTTGAGTCATTCACAATCTTTTGCATGGTTTCCTGAAGCTTTATCTGGCATTCATCATCCATCTGCATTATTTTGCTTCTTATTCCGTCCTCCATAAGCTCACCGACAGACTTTCCAAAAATATTGGTCTTCCAGACTCCACTGTCACTGTTTTCACCATTTTTGATGTAATCTATCAGATCCTCTGCCTGTTCCCTGCTTCCGACTATCGGTGCTATCTCGGTCTCGATATTAGCCCTTATCATATGTATTGACGGTGAAATAGCCTTCATTTTTACGCCAAACTTATTTCCATGGGCTATAAGCACCGGTTCCTCCATTCTGATATCAGACAACTGTGGCATCACAACACCGTAACCCTTCTGCTGCACCGATGAAAAAGCATCCTTAATCTTTTCGTATTCATTCTTTTCCTCAGTGAGTGAAAGAATCAGGGAAATCAGCTCCTTTTCCCCGGAAATAGTTACACCGCACAGCGCGGAAATATTCTCGTAGTAGTACTTCTCTGCAATCTCAATTTTGACCTTTACCACACCATCAGACAGCCCCATCCCGGCAAGAGATACCGCTTTTAATATATCCCCATCCGATTCAGGCATATCTGTGCTCATCTGTGCGACATCCTTCAGCTTTGAAGCCCTTGCAAGAAAAGTCTTTGCATATGTAATTACAGCCTGCTTTACATGATTGTCATAAGGCAGAAGCTGCACCCATTTCGGTATATCATAGTCCACTCTCGTGACTGCAAATTCATATAAGAGCTTTTCCATGATATCTGTAATCTGTCCCATGCAAAGCTTTTCACAGTCTATAGGAATGGCAGCCGCTTTATACTCTCTGCTAAGTGACTCGCATAAAAGTCTCGTTTCTGCCGCAAAAGGCTTTGTAGTATTTACCACAATTACAAATGGCTTTCCTGAAGACTCAAGCTGCATGACGGTTTCTCTTTCTGCCGCCTCATAGCTCTGTCTTTTTATATCGCCTATGCTGCCATCGGTGGTTACAAGCACAGCCACTGTCGAATGCTCCTCTATTACCTTTTTTGTACCTACAACTGCAGCCTCCTCAAAAGGTATATCCTCGTCGAACCATGGTGTTTTGACCATACGCTCGCCGTCCTCCTCGAGATAACCGACAGCATCCCCCACTGTAAAGCCCACACAGTCCACAAGGCGTACCTTCACAGCGCTGCCATCATCCAGACTGATAGTAACCGCATCCTGTGGAATAAATTTCGGTTCAGTCGTCATAATAGTCTTTCCTTTGCCTGATTGCGGCAGTTCATCGACCGCACGCTTTTTAGCATACTCATTGTCCATCTTCGGGATTACACAAAGCTCCATGAAATGCTTTATAAATGTGGACTTGCCTGTGCGCACAGGACCGACGACACCTATGTAAATCTCGCCGTTTGTGCGGCATCTGATATCTTTATATAAATCAAACTCTTTACTGTCCATATTACTGCCCATAAAAGCTTCCTCCATACACTTTATTCTATAATCAAAGTGTATTCACCTACTCTTTGAATTATTACACATAAAAAGGCCACAGGCTTCAAAACAGATAACCTGTGGTCTTTTGTAATAACATATAGTATTTTAAACCAAACTACTTAGCAGCCTTTTTCTCACATCCTGCTGTCTTGCTTGTAGAAGTATCAGCTGTTTCTTTAGCATCTGATTTGTCAGAAGCCTCCTCAGGCTCCTCGCGCAGACGTGCGTACATCTGCATACACTTGTGGAGCTTCTTTGCAAGCTTATTGTCTATCTGCTCAGGAGTAGCTCTCCACTGCCAGTTGCCACCGGTAGTTGAAGGAATGTTGATACGAGCCTTTGAATCAAGTCCAAGCAGATCCTGCATAGGAACAATAGCCATATCGGCAACTGATGACCATGCCGCACGCATCATGCCCCAGTTGTAGCCCTCCTCCTTTGTGAGGTTTAAGTAATCCTTTGCAAACCTTACGCAATCCTTTGGAGCTGTCTTCATCCAGCCCATAACTGTGTCATTGTCATGGGTACCTGTGTATACAACACAGTGCTGCGGATAGTTATGTGGCAGATAATCGCTATCTTCTCTTGAATCGAAGGCAAACTGGATAACCTTCATGCCAGGGAAGCCTGAATCCTTTAAAAGCTTCTTTACGGAAGGTGTGAGGAAGCCGAGGTCCTCCACGATGATAGGAAGCTTGCCAAGCTTCTTCTCAAGCACGTTGAATAAATCCATGCCAGGTCCATCTTTCCATACACCGTTCTTTGCTGTATCATCCTTTGCAGGAATAGCATAGAATGAATCAAAACCTCTGAAATGATCGATTCGCACGATATCATAAAGCTTTGCCATAGCACTGATACGCTTTGTCCACCAGCTGTAGCTGTCCTTCTTCATAACATCCCATCTGAAAAGAGGATTGCCCCAGAGCTGTCCGTCAGCTGAGAAAGCATCAGGAGGACATCCTGCCACCTCGATTGGATTTAAGTCTTTATCGAGATAGAACTGTGTAGGATTAGCCCATACATCTGCTGAATCCATGGCAACATAAATAGGTACATCTCCGATAATTCTTATGCCCTTTTCATTAGCATATGCCTTTAAAGCAGTCCACTGCTTGAAGAAGAGATACTGGAGCATCTTGTAGAAGGCAATATCATCAGCATACTTCTCCTTTGCTTCTTCCATAGCCTCAGGTTTTCTAAACTTGAGAGCATCATCCCACTCGCTCCATGCCACTCCGCCATTGGCATCCTTTAATGCCATAAAGAGTGTGTACTCATCAAGCCACTCTGCCTCTTTACTGCAGAATGCTTCATAGTCAGCCGGTGTTTTCTTTGAAAAACGCTCATATGCCTTTCTTAAAAGAGCATATCTATTGACATACATAATGCCATAGTCTACATACTGTGGCTTTTTGCCCCACTTATATGACTCGCACTCCTTCTTTGTCAGAAGCTTGTCCTTGCATAAAAGCTCCAGATCGATAAAATAAGGATTGCCTGCGAAGCTTGAAAATGACTGGTATGGAGAATCTCCATAGCTGGTAGGACAGATTGGAAGAATCTGCCAGTATGTCTGACCTCCCTTCTCAAGGAAATCGACAAAACGTCTCGCCTCCTTTCCCATAGTTCCAATACCATACTGTGATGGCAGTGATGAGATTGGCATTAATACACCGCTAGTTCTCATGTTATTTTTCCTCCCTTTTGTTGTATACGCATTGTTTGGCTGCGTGATCCTGTATTTTAAAATAATATATAATATACATATGAAATCATATGATATTTTCGCTTTATTTAGTTATTATAACATCATAAAGTGCAACTTGTAAATTAAATTAGTTAATGTTAATATCAAATTAATAAAAAGTTTAAAAGAGGTGTAACATAATGAATGAAACAACCAGGCAATTGATTGTGCATAAGGTAAAGCATAATACGAAACGTCTTATAACATCCATTAAATGGGTAATCTTTTCTATCGTTGTCGGCATAGTCGCAGGAAGCTGCGGCACCGCCTTTTATTTTGCCCTGTCGGTCGTAACCGATTTCAGAATGAAATACCCTTGGCTCATTTACTTTCTGCCAATCGGCGGACTTGCCATTGTAGGACTCTATCATCTGTGTAAAGACGATAACGACACCGGAACCAATCTGGTAATATCAGCTATCCATTCAGGCGACAAGGTGCCCTTTAAAATGGCCCCGCTTATATTTGTATCCACACTTATCACTCACCTGTTCGGTGGCTCTGCCGGCCGTGAGGGTGCTGCTCTGCAGATGGGAGGCAGCATCGGAAGCTCTATAGGCAGGGTATTTAGATTTGATGAAAAGGACAAGCATGTCATGATTATGTGTGGCATGAGCGCTGCATTCAGTGCACTGTTTGGCACTCCGATGGCAGCCGCTATTTTCTCCATGGAGATGATAAGCGTCGGTGTCATGTATTATATAGCACTCGTTCCATGTGTGATAAGCTCCCTCATCGCTCACGGTATCGCATCATACTTCAATGTTACAAATGAATTTTTTGCTATTGAAAACATACCGGATTTTACTATTTTAAACTCAGTAAAAATATCTGCGCTTGCAATACTATGCGCGCTCGTAAGCATACTCTTTTGTGTGGTTCTTCACTCAGGTGAGGCGCTGTACAAAAAATATCTGCCAAACAAATATACAAGAGTATTCATTGGTGGCTGCTTTGTCATCATAGCAACTATGCTTGTAGGAAACCAGACCTACAACGGCACAGGAATGAGTGTCATCCAAAGCAGTATAGACGGTTCTGTCAGACCTGAAGCATTTCTGCTAAAAATCATCTTCACCGCACTAACTCTTGGCGCAGGCTTTAAGGGCGGCGAGATTGTACCATCCTTTTTCATAGGTGCAACCTTTGGATGCCTGTTCGGCAACCTGACAGGCTTTGAGCCATCGCTGTGTGCAGCTGTCGGTATGATTTCACTGTTCTGTGGTGTCACCAACTGTCCGATTACATCGCTGCTCATCAGCTTTGAGCTGTTTGGCTACGACGGCATGCCGTACTTTCTTTTGGCAATCCCATTCAGCTATATGCTGTCAGGATACTTTGGCCTGTATCGCAGCCAGAAAATCGTTTATTCAAAATACAAGACAAGCTACATAAATAAATCAACTCACTAACATTTGCAAACTGCAACCAGGCATGATACCCCAGGTATTATTGCCTGGTCTTTTATTGTGTAAAGAGCTTTATCTCCCGCAGAAGCTTCATCTGCGAGAACCTCCCACAAAGCATCTGCAAGTTTAATTGTGATTTTATTTTTGCCGGCATTGTAAGCTACGAACACCTTCTCTGTATCATTATCAATAGTATATGCTACAACGCCATCAGGCATATCATCCATGAAATGTACGGATTTCTTAATCTCATCTACTGTGTCAAGATAAAATGACTTGTGAGCCCTTCTTAGTGCTATAAGCCCCTTATAGTAGGCTTTAAGGTCTGAAAACTGCTCAGCCCTGTCATAATCTATTGCATTGACAGAGAGAGGACTGCAATAGCTGTTCTCTACAGGAGCACCATCAGCTTCACTAATCTTTGTTCTCGCAAACTCCTCTCCATGCAGGAAAAACGGAATCCCCTGCGCTGTAAAAAGGATGGCTGCTGCAAGCTTATTCATACGGATACGCATCTCTTCACTCTCATGTGAATTGGATATGATAAACCTGTCCCAGAGAGTATAGTTGTCGTGACATGACAGATAGTTAATCGACTGCATAGGCGATTTGGCCCACTTAGCGCACGTAACAGCCCGCTTTAGCTCTTCACCTCTGTCTGCAGCTCCATTGACAAAGCCCAGTTCATCCATATAGAACACATGTCCCTTTACCGCATCACGTATATCATCCGAAAACATGCCGATGCCCGGTGTCCTTGGAGCATTTATTTTCATGCCACGCTCTGATTCCGGCAGAGTGCTCTCTCCACCTGTCCAGCCCTCTCCGTACATTATTATATCAGGATTTATTTTTAAGAGAGCTTTTCTGGCTTCGTTTAAGGTTTCGATATCAAGCACTCCCATCAGATCAAACCTGAAGCCATCAATATGATACTCACTCGCCCAGTAGCACAGCGAATCAATGATATATTTTCTGACCATAGGCTTCTCTGAGGCTATTTCATTGCCACAGGCTGATGCATCAGAGTACTTTGCAGCATCCAGCATACGGTAGAAATAATTGCCCGCAGTCTTGTAAAAGCAGCTGTCATGAACATTGAAGGTATGATTGTAAACCACATCCATGATTACACCAAGACCCGCCTCATGAATCGAGTGTACCATCTCCTTATACTCTCTCACTCTCACGGCTCCATTAAACGGATCTGTCGAATAAGAGCCCTCCGGCACATTGTAATTGTACGGATCATAGCCCCAGTTATACTGCTCCTTTAAGGAATCACTCTCGTCAATGCTGGCAAAATCATACGACGGCATAAGCTGCAGATGTGTCACTCCCATATCCTTGAAATACGAAAGAGTTTTATCCTCAGTAAATGCCTTAAACTTACCCGGATACATAGAATGAGCAGATGCACCGGCAGACACATCCACGATAGACACCTCAGTGATAACCATGCTCATGGGGTCTGCAAGCTTTGGCCTGTCCTCATCTGCAAATCCATCAGGATCAGTCTTTGACAGGTCAATAACCATAGACCTATGCCCATTTACACCGCAGGCTCTTGCATACGGATCATGCGAGCTGAATGTGCCATCTGAGGTGTGAACCTCATATGTATAATAAACACCATCCAGATTACCCTCTGCCGTAGCAGAAAAAATACTGCGAAGCTCTCCCTCTCCGCGCACCATCTCAAGCCTGCCTGTCTCGGCCGAATCATTTCCCTTATCATAAAAAATAACAAAAACACTGTCCGCAACAGGCGAAAACAGTGTAAATGTTGTCTTTTCCTTTGAATAAATCGCTCCTAATTTCATAGCACTATCCTTTTCGTTTATTTTCGTATACATTATAATAAAATTTACAATAACTGTAAATAGGGCAATTCAACCAATTTTCAAAGACTTTTTAGTCAATGTGCCATTTTTTCTTTTGCTGATGTGAAACAATCTTTATATACAAAGATTGTGGCAGAAATCTGCCACAGGTTGTAGCAAGCTTCATCCTGAGAGTAGGCACTATGACTGTTTTATGCTTCATCATCCTGTCTATGGCATAATTGGCGCAGTATTCAGCGGAAATCCCCTTCAGCGCAAATCGCACATTCGCCACATCATTGAACTCTGTATCAACCGGTCCCGGACACAGACACCCCACATACACATGGCTGTGGCTCTGTCGAAGCTCACATGCAACAGCCCTTGAAAGGCTCGCAACATATGCCTTAGAGGCATAATAGGCAGCCATATACGGACCGGCAGGAATAAGACCCGCAGAGCTTGCCACATTTAAGATAAAACCTCTGTCCTTTACCCTCATCTGTTTTAAAAGCTTTTTCGTCAGGAAGTGTACAGCACGCACGTTGACATCTATCATGCCCATTTCCTTAGCTATATCAGTCTCCTCAAACAGGCCGCAATCACCGTAGCCTGCGTTGTTTATAAATATTTCTATGTCTTTTTCCTCGAGATAGTCTGAAAGTCTCTGACACTCATCAAGCTGCATCAGATCCGCGGTAAAAATATCACACTTAAGCTCCTTATGCGTGGCTTTAAGCTTATCAGAAAGAGCTGTAAGCCTCTCCCGCCTTCTGGCAACAAGAATCAGGTCATACCCCTCCTTCGCAAGTCTCTTTGCAAACTGCTCACCTATTCCTGAGCTTGCTCCTGTAATCACTGCATACATATATCATATCCCCTATTCTTCAATCATAAGCTCTTTAAGTAATTCATCTTCTTTTTTCATATTATACACCTGTTTTCATTATCAATGCTCATCAACTCTCACACCATGTACCACAAACCTGTATGTCTCCCCGCTTGTGGAACAGGTTGAAAGAGTCACAACCTTGTCATCCTTTGTCGGGACTATGCCTGTATCCTTCATTGATGAGGCAGCCATCCTCTGTACGAATTTGCCAAATGTCTCGTCAGGCTCAAAGCCCACAGTATACTCATCACTGTCATCACTTACCGTTTCATATGAGAAAATTTGGTACCTATACTTTTTTCCATCGACAAGTATCTGGAAATACTGATGGCTGTCATAGTAATTCTCATCACGGTTATAGTACTTAAGCTTTCCAAACATCGACAGGTTTTTCATATTGTGTCCATAAATGATTGTATGACAGTCGCTGAAATCAGTCTTGTTTGAACCCTCAAGGAAGATGGAGCCTGCAGTGGCATGCTCTCTCTTAAAGGTCTTTCTGAGGTAATAGCTGTTATCCCCCGAATACATGACAGGGTAGCTGATATCCTCATTCTCAAAGTAAATCCAGCCAACCACATCAGGGTTTTCGCTCCTTAGACCGGCGAAATCAATATCTATATCATCATACCACGGAGACTGTGCTTCACTGCCTTTCGTGCTGTCATCATTCTTCTTTGAATCGTCCACTGCATACTCATCCTGCAGCTTCTCATATGTCTTATCCGAGGTATTATAGTCAGAATAAATCTTAAACAGATGATAACCCGAATAAGCCACAAGAGACAGACCAATTATCAGAACTATAAATCTAATTACTTTCTTAACCATATATTTTCTCCATTTTTTTATCAGTCACAAAACTGCTGTAGCAGCTTACCGGCTCAATATCAAATTGTATCGTCATATTACTATTTGTGTCACATGTATGATTGAACCTATCGATAATACGCTTCATGACATCGGAGGCTGTATCGCATGAGCACTTCGACAAAAGCACAATGTACTGCGAGTCACTGTACTTTGCCGCCACATCACCCACACGCAGGCACTTTCTAAGCGCCCTCTCAAGTATAAGCATGGAATCCTTCATATGACTGTGATTCTTATCCGGCTGACTGCTATACATTGGCACAACAGTGACAAGCACAAGACTCTCAGGAACCGTAGAGCGTGCACTCTTTCTGACCTCCAGATGATAGATTTCCTTGAACACAGGATATCCGCACATAAAAACGCCATTCATGCTCTCCTCACTGATATCGTCCTTCACTTCATCTATATTGTAGCTTGAAACACCCTTTGTGACTGATAAAAGCTCCTCATACACCTTGTTGAGCATGACAGTCTTTCTAACCCCCAGATCATTGTCCATAATAGCCTTGGCAGTCTCATAAGTATCAAAAGCCATCTGTACCTTTTTGGTACGCATGCGTGCCAAAATCAGATATGAGTATATCTGCTCATCCGAACGTTCATATACAACCGCCTTGGTGCAAAGCTGCTCAAGCTTCTCATAGCAGCCTGTATCAATATACAGCTCTGCCAGAGCCTTTACTGTATTTACGTATCTGGAATGGTAAAATGCATTGAGCGTCATAAACCAATGGGTATCCGTCAGGCGCGATAGGAAATCACCGTTATAAAGTGCTATGGCCTTCTCATAGCTTTCAATAGCTGTCTCCTTGCTCCTGCTAAATGCAAACTCTGCCTCATTTATATATCTGTCAAACTCTTCGACATCAATGGATACTTCCACATCATCGTTCCATTTGTACAATCCGCCTCTTACAGAGACTATGCACTCTTCGTCAAAAGAAGCATCTCTTAGGGCCTTCCTGAGTCTGTATGCCAGATTTTTAAGGGCACCTACCGGATTATCAGTCTCCTCCTCAACCTGCCATATAGCCTTTGAAATGTCTTCTATACAGACACCTCTGTTTCTGTTTATCGCCAGATATACAAACAGCTTTTCAAGCTTCTTAGACCGCCATGCCCCTTCCTGGACAGATGTTAAGTCATTACCTACCGTAAAGCTGCCAAAAGTTTTTAATTTAATCACGTAAATCTCCCCATTTCTGAGATTAATCATAAACATATTAATCTTTTGAAATCCCTATAAAACGCAAAAATTAAATCCAGATTAAAATTTACGCAAATCATCACTGCCGTCGTCGACAGTGTTTTCTATTTTCATTATCTTAACAAAGTATGAGTAATCATCATTTACCTTTACCTCACACCTGTCACCCACCTTGTGCCCGAATATAGCGGCACCAAGCGGTGACTCTTTGCTTATCAGATTCTTTAAGGAATTGCCCCTTACGGTTGTGACAATCTTGTATGTCTCAGTCTCATCATCATCCTCAAAATACACATCAACCGTATTGAACATACCCACCTCATCATCCTTTGACTCATCGGATATGACAACGGCAGTCTTAATCATCTTCTCAAGGTATCTGATACGGCTCTCGTTCTGGTTCTTAAACTGCTTTGCGGCCTTGTACTCGAAGTTCTCACTCAAGTCACCCTGGGCTCTCGCCACCTTTACGTCATCAAGAGCCTTCTTTCTGACAACGAGTTTTCTGTACTCTATCTCGTCCTCCATTTTCTTTATATCATTTGCTGTCAATTCATCATGCATGTCTTAAACCCTCTTCCTGCAAAATTGCGTCAAAATGTATTTAGAGAAGTCCTGCGATACCACAAAGCAGCACAATCGCACCAAGAACTATACGGTACCATCCAAACACAATAAAGTTGTGCTTCTTTATGTAGCCCATCAGAAATTTGATAACAATAAGTGAAACAACAAATGCCACAATCATCCCGATAATCAGAATAGCAGCCTCTTCCCCTGTAAAATGAAATCCAAATTTAACAAGTTTCAGAAGACTCGCACCAAACATAACTGGAATAGCAAGGAAAAATGTATACTCAGCAGCAACAGTCCTTGAAACACCAATTAAGAGAGCTCCGACAATAGTAGCGCCTGAACGTGATGTACCCGGAAAAACAGCTGCAATAAGCTGGAAAATTCCAATCATAAGCGCAGTCGTGTAGCTTATGTCGACAAGTGAATCAATCTTGGCAGACTTGCCATTATGTCTGGTCTCAATCACAATAAAAGCGATACCAAAGAGTATAAGCATGATAGCTACTGTCTGGAAATTGTAAAACAGTCTCTCGAATACATCATCAAAAAGCACTCCGATAATAGCTGCCGGAATAGTTGAAACAAGAATATGAAACCACAGCACGAAGATATCAGTCTTGACCCATGCACCGATACCGGTCTTTGCAAGAGGAGCTTTGTTATTCTTCCTGCCGAATGGCCAGATCTGGCTCCAGAACAAAACAACAACCGCCAAAATGGCTCCAAGCTGGATAACCACCTCAAACATACTGTAAAAATCTTCCGGGTTTTTTCCTATCCTAAGTGGTAAAATCTCATTCAGAAGAATCATGTGGCCGGTGCTGCTGATAGGCAGCCACTCTGTAATGCCCTCAACAATTCCAAATATAACAGACTTGATAATATCAAAGATTTCCATAAATAAATTTCCTTCCTTTAAAATATTTTCTACAATTAATTTATTATATTATTTTTCCAATAACAAGTCTATGGAATTTAAGAAAAATTTAAATTTAATCTTTTCATATTAGAAAATTTTTTGTAAAATATTCATAGCAATTATGAAAAAGTGAAAGGATAAAGAAAAAACATGAAGAAAAAAATCAGTATCATGCTTTGCATAGTACTCTTCGCCCTGACAGGCTGCACCACCTCCGGCAGCACAATACGCTTCGGAGCAGCCGATATCGGTGGAATGTACTATTCATTTGCAAATACATTTACGGAGCTTGCCAATGAACAGGGCTATGACTTTACCTGCAAGGTCCGTACCACAGCCGGCTCTAATGCCAATATAAGACTTTTATCCGATGGCTATATAGAGATAGGCCTCGCACAGGCAGACCTGATAGCCGACGCCTACAAGACAAATGAAGATTTAAGAGCTATAGCAGGGCTTTACACCGAGACCTGTCAGCTTGTGGTCCGCGCTGATTCAAACATACAGACTCTTGACGACCTGTCAGGACACACTGTAAGCATCGGAGCAGAGGAATCCGGTACCGAGCGAAACGCCACACAGATTCTTGAGTTCGCCGGTATGCCATCATCCCTTGTTGCCACCAAAAACCTGGACTATATCGAGGCCACAAAAGAGCTAAAAGCCGGTGATATAGATGCCTTCTTCTGCACTGCAGGACTCACCACCACTGTCATAGATGAGCTCTCAAATGAATGCGACATAAGGCTTATCCCGCTGACTGATACTGTGATAAGCAAGATGCTTGAAAGCAGCTTGGCATACACAAGCGAAGTCATACCTGCCGGCACATACACAGGCCAGACCACAGATATAAGCACAATAGGTGTAAAATCTGTGCTTATCACAAAGGCTGATGTATCCGATGATACAATTGAGCAGCTTACATCGCTCCTGTTTGAAAAAGAAAATGAGATCTCCTACTCCAACTCTCTTAAGCTTGAGCTGACATATGACTTTGCAACAGACGATATACCTATTCCATTTCACGATGGAGCGAAAAGGTATTATAAAGCCTGTGGATATAGCACAAATTAATTCGCGAATTAATTTTTAGCTCAATATATAATATTCAAAATTTAATAAGAAAATAACAAGAATATAATCAATTAAAATTGAAAGGTAACACATGAAAATACAACTTGACATGTACCAGACACTGGCCGTTGCCGTGCTTGTACTACTACTTGGAAACTATTTAAAAAAGAAAATATATTTTCTTCAGAAATTCTGTATTCCGGCGCCTGTCATAGGCGGACTGATTTTTGCCATCATGACATGCATATGCTATGTCACAGGAATCGCAGAATTTTCCTTTAATGACACACTGCGCGAGGTCTGCATGGTATTCTTCTTCACATCTGTAGGCTTTCAGGCTAATCTCAAGGTATTAAAAAGCGGAGGAAAATCGCTCATCGTATTCTTGGGACTGGTTATAGTACTTATCATATTACAAAACTTAACCGCCGTGGGGCTTGCAAAGCTCTTAAACCTGAATCCGCTAATCGGCATGTGCACCGGCTCTATTCCTATGGTTGGCGGACATGGCACCGCAGGAGCCTTTGGCCCGGTGCTAGAGGACTTGAACATAAAGGGTGCCACGACCATCTGTACAGCCGCAGCTACCTTCGGTCTCATCTTTGGAAGCCTGATAGGCGGACCTCTTGGAAAAAGACTGATTGAAAAACATAGCCTGCTTAATACAGCAGCAAACGAGGACGACAGCCTGCTGGTGGAGGATGAGAAAAAGCATGAGCGCCACACAAATATGTACGCTGATTCCGTATTCCAGCTTATCCTGGCAATAGGTGTCGGAACCATCTTTACAATGCTTCTCACTAAGACTGGGCTCACCTTCCCAATATATATAGGAGCGATGCTCGCAGCCGCACTCATGCGAAACATATGTGAGTACACAGGAATCGCCACCATCCATATGGGAGAGATAAATGACCTGGGAGGTATAAGCCTCTCTCTATTCCTAGGCATGGCAATGATCACACTAAGGCTCTGGGAGCTTGCATCACTCGCTCTCCCACTCGTCATACTGCTTGCAGCACAGGTGCTTCTCATAATCATATTCACGTATGTTATCGAGTTCAACATCATGGGGCGCGACTACGATGCAGCCATACTTGTATCAGGCACCTGCGGCTTCGGAACCGGAGCCACACCAAACGCCATGGCAAATATGCAGGCTGTCTGCGACCAATATGTGCCATCCATCAAGGCATATCTGCTAATACCGCTCGTAGGAAGCCTGTTTGCCGACTTTTTGAACAGCCTTGTAATCACATTCTTTATAAACCTACTGTAAAACAACCGGAGAAAAATATGTTTGAAAAACTGAAAAAAATATTTAAAAACAGAGAAGAAAAAGAAAAACATAATTACGATTTAACTTTTGATAACGTGGCAATACCTGAGGTGCACGTAAAAAGCACCGAAAGCCACGAGGACGCTGATAAAGAAAATGCACCTATCAGCTATGACAATGTTGCCATACCTGAGGTGCATATCAGAAACAGAAAAAATAAATAAACTAAACAATATGTATATAATGCAAAAAGGACTCCCAAGGGCCATGTCAAAATTCTTAACTTAATGACATTGCTCTCAAAGAGTTCTTTTTTATTGCCTTATAACACTTCAATTATTGAATCACTCCATATGCCTTTTGCCCTTTCACAAAGCTCCTATCCTTCCCTGCTTATTGTCCTTATTCTGCCTTCTCAACAGATATTATCTTCCCATCAAACGGATCTACCTCTGAAATAGTTCCGGTATATTTTACAGTCACCTTATCTCCGCTTGCGACACTCTCGAGTCCGTCAGGCTTCTCATCGAAGGTAAAGCTGTATGGTGTATCCTTATCATCAGTCACTACAAACATGAAGTCCTTTATATCATCGATTGTTCCTGTAAGCTCCTTCTCTTCCTGTGAGCCCTTTTCACCTTCATCCCTGGTATCAGCCTGCTTTGCACTTTCGGTGCCTGCTGCCTTATCCTGCTTTGTATCGCTCTGTCCGCAGCCTGCAAACAAGCCGGCGCAAAGCATAGCTCCTATTACAATTGTAATCAGTTTTTTCTTCATTATGATATACCTCTTTCTTTATTTATAAGCACTACTATGAGTACGTTTTCTAAAGAGTACTCTTCTATCCACCTAAAGTAAATAGAATACATAAAACATTAAAAAAATCTTACGAATTACTGCTTTTTTGAGCCTCTCGCGAGCCTTGCAGGATACCATTTTTCAAACCATCCGGTAAATATGCCCATCAATACAGGCATCAAATTGTTTACGACAATAAGTGTAGCTCCAACACCTGCCTTTTTCAGCAGAAATGTCCACACTGCTGTCAACACGTATAATACTCCCCATGCCGCAGCAAGTATATAATTCGTCTTCATAAAGAGAGGATTTTTATGTGCGGCTTCACCGCCATAATTGTATTTCACATATGTTGCGCATAAAGGCTCCTTTGTCAGGCATGAAACCAGCCAGAACAGCCCAAACACCAGATATCCGATATCTGTTGATATGTCACCTGCTCCTGTCAGGCTTGCGATCGCAGAAAGTATAGCAACGGCAACAATTGAGAGCTGATCCCATATTACAAATTTATGTTTTCTCATAATAAAAGGTATAGCGGATGCCACCAAAAGAGCAATCACAGAACCCTTTTCAGTATTGACAGAAACTGCTATCCAAAACGTAATCCATGGTATGAGCATTGTCATCATGGATGGATTTTTCTGCACCTCCACACCTTGTGATGTTTTTTCTGTCTCTTTGACTGCCGATGTACTTCCAAAAAATTTATCCCAGTTTACCATCAAGGAAAAATCACCTGTCACCGTATACATCTGCTTTCCCAATGCCTCTGCGCCACCTATCTCGCCTCGGGAAATAGCCGACCATACCGTAAAAGGCGTATCTATGTGTGTAGTCGCGGCAAGGCTTTGGTCAGTAAGCACCTCACTACCTTTATCATCAAGCTTTATTTGGTATGTATGCTTCAAATCGGTATAGCATATCTCAAGCACGCGTTCCTTTCCGTCATAGGTATCCTTATTGTATAATGCAGCCATCTGTCTGGTGAAAACAAGGTCATCCGCTTCCTTTTGTCCTGTTGTCCTGCTGATTCCCCAGCTGGCATCCGCCATATTTTCAAATACCTCCCTTGGATATAAAAGAGTATGGAGCGCCGCTTCTGTTTTTTCATATATTTTTCCTGTGATGGCATATTCTGCCCCGGCACTTTTTACCGTAGCCAGATATTCGTCAGTCCTCTTTGACAGCTCTTTTACACGAAACAGCTCACCCTGACCACAAAATATTGTTGTATAATGCCCTTTTCCAAGGAAATGGTCAAACATCCGAAGTACACTGTCATAATTTCCCTCTGCAGAATAAAAGCCACAGGTAGAGATTAGCACATGCCTTTTGCCTTCCATGTCATATCTGCAATCATGGCTGCCGCTTCCGTATCCGTCATCCTTTGTACTCATAAACGGCAAGCTCATGGGAAGCTGCCTGTCAATCACGTTCTTTAGTATTCCCGGCACACTAAAATAGTACAGAGGAAACGACCACACAACAATATCCGCTTCAAGCATTTTCCCAATAGCAGTCTGCATATCGTCATTTATGCAGCACACCCCCGGTGTCTTCTGCCAGCATGCAAAACAGCCCTTACACGCTCCTACATGCATTGAGGCTACATGCATTTCATCAATGGATATAGCTTCATTTTTGCTCTTATATCCTTCTTTGAAGCCTTCTATAAAGCTGTTTGCAAGCCTTAACGAATTGCTTCGTTTGCCTTTTGGACTTCCGTTAATCAGAAGTATGTTCATGCTTTATGCCCTCCTGTAAGTATATAGTTAATTTTAGTATAGCGGCTCATATATACATTGTAGCTGTGCTTCATTCTCTATTCATATCACATATACTTGTTTTTCTAGTACTAATTATACAACATATAGTGCCTAAAATCTATACTCTCGGCGCGAAATGTAGTTTTTATGGTGTGAAATACATGATGGCAGTCAAAAAAAGGGAAAGTATTAAATACTTTCCCTTTCAAAATCTTATATATAGACTTTTAAATTAGAACCTTTGTCTATTTTGCCTGTTCTGCGATAGCAGCCTGTGCTGCAGCAAGACGAGCGATTGGTACACGGAATGGTGAACATGAAACATAGTCAAGTCCAATCTTGTGGCAAAACTCAACTGATGAAGGATCTCCACCGTGCTCTCCACAGATACCAACGTGAAGGTTAGGATTAACTGGCTTTCCAAGCTTAATAGCTGTCTCCATTAATTTACCAACACCTGTCTGGTCAAGCTTAGCAAATGGATCGTTCTCGAAAATCTTGTTGTCATAGTAAGCATTAAGGAACTTACCTGCATCATCACGAGAGAATCCGAATGTCATCTGTGTAAGGTCGTTTGTACCGAAGCAGAAGAAATCAGCCTCTGTAGCGATCTCATCAGCTGTAAGAGCAGCTCTTGGGATCTCGATCATTGTACCAACATGGTACTTGATGTCAGCATTTGCAGCAGCGATCTCAGCGTCAGCTGTCTCAACTACAATCTTCTTAACGAACTTAAGCTCTTTGATCTCACATACTAATGGGATCATGATCTCAGGCTCGATATCCCAGTCTGGATGAGCTTTCTTTACATTGATAGCTGCACGGATAACAGCCTTTGTCTGCATCTTAGCAATCTCAGGATATGTAACTGCAAGACGGCATCCTCTATGACCCATCATTGGGTTGAACTCATGGAGTGACTCACAGATAGCTTTGATTTCCTCTACTGACTTATTCTTAGCCTTTGCAAGCTTCTCGATGTCAGCCTCCTCTGTAGGAACGAACTCATGAAGAGGTGGATCAAGGAAACGAATTGTTACTGGGCATCCCTCAAGAGCCTCGTATAATTTCTCGAAATCTCCCTGCTGATATGGAAGAATCTTGTTAAGAGCTGTCTCTCTCTCCTCTACTGTATCAGAGCAGATCATCTCACGGAATGCAGCGATTCTCTCTGGATCGAAGAACATATGCTCTGTACGGCAAAGTCCGATTCCCTCTGCACCAAGCTCACGAGCCTTCTTAGCATCTGCAGGAGTATCTGCATTTGTACGAACCTTAAGTCTTCTGAACTCATCAGCCCATGCCATAACACGTCCGAACTCACCAGCGATTGAAGCATCAACTGTTGGGATGATTCCAGCGTAGATGTTACCTGTTGTACCATCGATAGAAATCTCAGATCCCTCTGTGAATGTCTGTCCTGCAAGTGTGAACTTCTTGTTCTCCTCGTCCATATTGATATCACCACAACCAGATACACAGCATGTTCCCATACCACGTGCAACTACGGCTGCGTGAGATGTCATACCACCACGAACTGTAAGGATACCCTGAGCAGCCTTCATTCCTGTGATGTCCTCTGGAGATGTCTCAAGACGTACAAGTACGACTTTCTCTCCTCTTGCAGCCCATGCCTCAGCATCATCAGCTGTGAATACAACTTTACCACAAGCAGCTCCCGGAGATGCTCCAAGACCCTTTCCAAGTGGAGTTGCAGCCTTAAGTGCAGCAGCATCGAACTGTGGATGTAATAATGTATCAAGGTTACGAGGGTCGATCATTGCAACAGCCTCAGCTGGTGTCTTATGTCCCTCATCTACTAAATCGCAAGCGATCTTAAGAGCAGCCGGAGCTGTTCTCTTACCATTACGGCACTGAAGCATATAGAGCTTCTTGTTCTCAACTGTGAACTCCATATCCTGCATATCATGGTAGTGATTCTCAAGAGTCTCACAAACATTAAGGAAATCAGCGTATGCCTCTGGGAACTCCTGCTCCATCTGAGCGATTGGCATTGGAGTACGAACACCGGCAACAACATCCTCACCCTGTGCATTGATAAGGAACTCACCCATAAGCTTGTTCTCACCAGTTGCAGGATCACGTGTGAATGCAACACCTGTACCTGACTCGTTATTTAAGTTACCGAATACCATAGGCATTACGTTAACAGCTGTTCCCCATGAATAAGGGATATCGTTATCTCTTCTATAAACATTTGCACGTGGGTTGTCCCATGAACGGAATACAGCCTCGATAGCAAGCTTTAACTGCTCTACAGGATCTGAAGGGAAGTCTGTTCCTAACTGATTCTTGTACTCAGCCTTGAACTGCTCTGCTAACTCTTTAAGGTCAGCTGCTGTAAGGTCTACGTCAAATTTAACACCTCTGTCCTCTTTCATATTGTCGATGAGCTGCTCGAAGTATTTCTTTCCTACTTCCATAACAACGTCTGAGAACATCTGGATGAAACGTCTGTATGAATCATATACGAAACGCTCGAATGCTGGATCTGGGTTACCAGCGATCATAGCTGCAACAACATCATCATTAAGACCAAGGTTAAGGATTGTATCCATCATACCCGGCATTGAAGCTCTGGCACCTGAACGAACAGATACGAGAAGAGGATTCTTAAGGTCACCGAATTTCTTTCCGTTAACCTCTTCCATCCATTTTACACCTTCCATAGTCTGAGCCATAATCTCATCATTGATCTTACGTCCATCCTCGTAGTACTGTGTACAAGCCTCAGTAGTGATTGTGAAGCCCTGTGGTACAGGAAGTCCAATCTCTGTCATCTCAGCGAGGTTAGCACCCTTACCACCGAGAAGATTACGCATGGTCATGTTACCCTCTTTGAAGGTATATACCCACTTGTTTGCCATTTTGCAATTCCTCCTAAATTTTATTTCTGGTATGGTAAAAAACCATCCATATACTTGATTAATGTGTGCACTCATGTAAGTGCACACATTAATAATACCATAATTTCAGCAAATATCAACTAATTTTTATTATCTTTTCCCTTATGTTTCATACTATTTTTTTGAACACGGACAGACCTAACTGCTCCTGCTCCATTGGCTCCACCTAAAAGCATTTCCAGTAGTTCACTTCTGCTTAATTTTTTTATTTTTAACTCTAAAACTCAAATTTCTTTGCAAAATAAGCATCAAGCTCATCAATTGCGATACGCTCCTGCTCCATTGTGTCACGGTCACGTACTGTTACGCAATGGTCTTCCTCTGAGTCGAAATCATATGTCACGCAGAATGGTGTTCCGATTTCATCCTGACGACGATATCTCTTTCCGATTGTTCCTCTGTCATCATACTCACAGTTGTATGTCTTTGAAAGCTGTGCAAATACCTTTTCAGCACTCTCATTGAGCTTCTTTGACAGCGGAAGTACTCCAATCTTTACAGGTGCAAGTGCCGGATGGAAATGGAATACTGTTCTTACATCCGGTTTCTCCGGTGTACCGATATCCTCTTCATCATAAGCTGCACAAAGGAAAGCGAGTACTACACGGTCTGCACCGAGTGATGGCTCGATAACGTATGGCAGATATTTCTCATTCTTCTGATCATCAAAGTATGTAAGATCCTGTCCTGAAACTTCCTGATGACGTCCGAGGTCATAATCTGTACGATCAGCAATGCCCCAAAGCTCGCCCCATCCGAATGGGAATAAGAACTCGATATCTGTAGTTCCCTTTGAGTAGAAGGCCAACTCTGCAGGATCATGGTCACGCAGTCTCATCTCCTCTTCCTTGATTCCAAGGGAAATGAGCCAGTCACGGCAGAAGCCTCTCCAGTACTGAAACCACTCAAGATCTGTTCCAGGCTCGCAGAAGAACTCAAGCTCCATCTGCTCGAACTCACGTGTTCTGAAGGTGAAGTTACCAGGTGTAATCTCGTTACGGAATGACTTACCAACCTGTCCGATACCGAACGGAATCTTTTTACGGGATGTACGCTGTACATTTTTAAAGTTTACAAAGATACCCTGTGCGGTCTCCGGACGAAGATATACTGTGTTCTTAGCATCCTCTGTAACACCCTGGAAGGTCTTGAACATAAGGTTGAACTGTCTGATATCTGTGAAATTGTGCTTGCCGCATGATGGACATGGAACATTGTGCTCCTTGATGAAATCTACCATCTGCTCGTTTGTCCAGCCATCAACTGATGTCTCAAGCTCAATACCATTGTCCTGCGCAAAATCCTCGATGATTTTATCTGCTCTGAATCGCTCGTGGCACTCCTTACAATCCATAAGCGGATCTGAGAAGCCACCGAGATGTCCCGATGCAACCCATGTCTGAGGATTCATGAGGATGGCACAGTCTACACCTACGTTATAAGGATTCTCCTGGATAAATTTCTTCCACCATGCTCTTTTAACGTTGTTTTTAAGCTCTACGCCCAGGTTTCCATAATCCCATGTATTTGCAAGACCTCCGTAAATTTCTGAGCCCGGATATACAAATCCTCTTGCTTTTGCTACCTGTACGATTTTGTCCATGGTCTTTTCCATAATTCTTGTTTCCTCTCTATCTTACTTATGATTTATTTGTATTCGTAACTGTTCAGTACCTTCACAGCTGCGAGCCGCAGGCGCATTAGAATCAGATGTACTGAATAGTTACTTGTATTCTTAATTAAATAACAATTCACGCCTTAATCTACTTATATATAACATATGTGATATATGACACCGGCACCGAATTGTCCTCCTCACTGTCAAAGTCAAATGTGACCTCGTTGTCTTGCTTGACCGAGTTTAATATATCATCATCACTGACACTACCATCCGCTCCGTTTTCCGTTCCTTCCGTCGCATCGGCTTTTACTGCTTCTGTGCTCTCTGTGACACTCTCTGTCCCTGTGGTTTGTGATGCAAGCAGGCTGTACTTGTCACCAATCGCAACTGTTTTGTCATCTACAAGCTTTACTTTGTCGACAGATGCATATAATATTTTTCCTTTCACGTGCAAATTTGAGTTGCCTTCGTAAATAACGACCTTGTAGCCGTTTTCATCCATAAACTCAGATGATTCACATTTCTTTGCCTTGCCATCATCTATCGCTGCGAAATCGGTCTTGAAATCATATCCGGCTGCCAAAGCCTCCGCAATCGTCCCTGAAAAAAGCTTTGTCCCATTGAAATCAGAGTATTCATCGGTTGACGCATAGCTCATGGTAAGAGATGCCTTCTTTTTCTCGACAGTCAGCTTTTTGAGCTTGACCGAACCGTCATTCTTCTTATTGTAATCGTCTATTGACTTGTCCACATAGCTTTGTAAGTCATCCTGCTTGTATGCAGCTGTATCAAAGTCCTCGACATCTGTAGATACCACACTGCCGTTTTTTGCAACAAACACCGTGCTGTCCTTGGTATAATAATCTGTACCGCACCCGGCAAGCAAACCGCATGTCGCAATAACAGGCAACAGCATTGATAGCTTTTTATTCATAGCTGCCTCCTAAAATATAATCTATGATATTATACCCTTTTGTATATATGATTTCAAGTATCATATTTTAAAGGGCAACGACATGCATAGTATCTATTAATTATTTCATGATTTAATTTCATACTTTAATGTATCACAGAAAAGCTGCTGATTTAAAATCATGATGCACATAGATTGAAAGATATTCCTTCATTATGCTTCTCAGCTCCTCAAGCACATCGTCTGACACTGCAAAAGTGTACAGCTTTGTGATATCAGCTGAAACAATATACTGCATGGTATAAAGTGTATCGCTTAGTATATGCCTGCCCTGCACCTGCGTGCCACAGTTGTCACAAAACACCCCTCCGCGCCTTGCCGAAAAGACATCAAGTCCTTCCCTTGAATGACAGTGTATACACGAAAACAGCGATGGACCCTCGCCATTTATCGTAATAGCCTTAAGCTCAAAAACAGCCCTGACGAGCTCATTTTTATATGCCGGTGATTCAAGAGCCCTGAGTGATTGATAAAGGAGCTTTAACATATCCTTCTCGTCATTGTTCTCCTGACAAAAGTATCCGCAGAACTCCAGAAAGTAAAACCCGGTATATACTGCTTCCAAATCCTGTGTCAGCTCTCTGAAATAGTTGCTGATTGTGACCTTTGAAAGAGAATATGCGCTTTTACCCTCAAACAGCTCAAACTCACCGAACGAAAATGGATTGCTTCCTGCCATAAGCTGGCTGTTTGGACGTCTTGCGCCCCTTGCAAAGGCTGTGATTTTTCCTCGTTCCTTTGTGAGAATCGTTATTCTTTTGTCAAAATCCCCTACCGGCATGGCTGAAAGCACCATACCGGTCAACACTACACTCTGTGACATCTTAATCTTACTTTCAAAATACTATTCTTCCTCTTTGTATCCAAAGTTCTTGATGAGGAAGTCGCTGTCTCTCCAATCCTTCTTTACCTTGACCCATAGCTTCAGATTCACCTTACAGTCAAGCAGTCTTTCCATCTCATAGCGCGCATTGGTGCCGATTTTTTTGAGCATGCTACCCTGCTTTCCTATAATAATTCCCTTATGAGAGTCTCGCTCGCATACAATTGTGGCATCCATATCTATAATAGAACCACTCTTTGTCTTTCTTGTCTTCATGCGGTCAATTCCTACTGCAATGCCATGCGGCACCTCGTCATTTAAAGCATGGAGCGCTTTTTCCCTGATAATCTCAGCACAGATTGCACGCTCCGGCTGATCTGTGATGGTGTCCTCATCATAGAACTGCGGGCCATAAGGCAAATACTTAAATATAGAATTAATAACATCATCCGTATTCTGCCCTCTTAAGGCTGACGTAGGAATAATCTCTGCAAAGTCGTATACCTTGCGGTAGGTGTCTATATACTCAAGCACCTTTTCCTTTTCCACTGTATCTACCTTGTTGATAATCAATATAACAGGTGTATTAACCTTTTTAAGCTGCTCTATGATATGCTGCTCACCCGCCCCGATAAAGTTGGTCGGTTCCACAAGCCACAGCACAACATCCACCTCATTTAATGTCTTTTCCGCCACATTGACCATATACTCGCCCAGCTTGTTTTTGGCCTTGTGTATGCCCGGAGTATCAAGGAACACTATCTGTCCCTTTTCCATATCCGTGTATACTGTCTGGATGCGGTTTCTTGTGGTCTGAGGCTTGTTTGATGTGATGGCAATTTTCTGACCGATAAGCCTGTTCATCAGTGTTGACTTGCCCACGTTTGGTCTACCGATTATTGTAACAAAACCCGATTTGAAATTCTGTATCATTTTTCCTCCTATGTGAATCTGTATTTATAAGGATATGAGGGTCAAAAGGTATACATCGAATTGCATGCAAGCATGCATCGATGATACATTGTGACCCTTTAATCATATAAGCTTTTCAACATTCTCAAAGAGTCTTGCCGACTCTTTAATCATATTTTCATTGCCGATGACACATATACTGTCCTTCTTAAGCACTGCTTCTACAAGGTCTGCAAGCCTTCTGATATCCTCCGGCTGTGCATTTAGTATCTCATTTCTCTCCTTTTGAATCTGCTCGTAGGTAATACCCTCGAGATATGCCGACAGTGATCTGCTTCCCTTTGCTTCCGGATTCATAGGCGTATCAAGTGCACTGAAGGTACCGATAATATACTTGGTCATATCCCTCTCGTCAGGTGAAAAGCTCTTTATATACTCAGGTATCCTGTCATAGACATCAAGTGTGTCTGAAAGGTTAGGGTCTCTATATGAGACAAAGTAGCTCTCTCCGCTTCTAAGGAATGTATTCATGCAGCCGTAAGCACCACCCTTTACCCTGACATTTATCCAGAGATAATCATAGCTTAAGATGATACGCAGCAGTCTCAGTGCTCCGGTGTATTCATAGCCCTCGCAGATGAAATCACCTGTTTTTGCCACATACTGTATCTGGGATGCATCAATAAATGCTTCCTTTGCTGTATTAAAATGAACCTCTGCCTGATTGCCTACAGCACTCATTTTATCAAATCCAGATATAACTTTTTCCAACGAAGGCTTTGCATTGCCGTATGCCTCGTTATTTCCGGTAAAGCTGATAAGCATTCTGTTTCTTGCAAACAGTTTTTTGGCTATTGCAGCAAGCTTATCTGACACATTCTTTGGTGACTCGGAAAGCTCCTTTTCTATGCGGCATATAGAGCGGTAAAAAGCAACTCCCTTTAGCTCGTCCTGATAAAGTGCGTAGCGCGAGAAGCTCGACATACTTCGCATAGCTGCAACCAGATGACCGGAACTGCTAAGGTTAGCCTGAAGCCTTGCCTTAATCTGCGCTACAAGCTCACCCAGTCTCTTTGTATCTGTAAAATCCGATGAAAGAAGCATCTGCTCCATAAGCTCAAGTGCCTTGTCAAGATTTTTCTCCAACACCTTAAGCTTCACCTCTAACTTAAACACGAAATTATTTCTATCCTTAATATCCGGGTGACTTGCAGTACCTGTGCTGATTCCGCCGGTATATATGTTGGTGGCATTGGCTAAATCGGTATAGCTGTACTTTTCGGTGCTCACCAGCCCGAGTGCGTTTGTGAAGAAGCCAAGATAGCCAAGCTCACTCTGGGCAAAATCACCTGCATCAAATAAAAATGATATATAATCAATGCCGTTTGACTCTATGTCATGACGCACAACCTTTACATCCAAAAGTTCATCCTCAATGTTTGAAAAAGGTATAGCATTCTTTTTCATATCTGCTCTTGTAAGCATTGGAAGCTTGCGCAGGTCCTCATCCGACGAAGGCTCCTCCTGGTATTTCTTTAAATGCTCTGTATCCTCAATCAGCTTTTTAATCTCTTCATCTGAAAGAGATGCCTTGTAATCGGAAAGCTCCTTTGCCAAAGCCTCCTCCCTCTCATTGCCAAGTCCACGCTTTGGCTTTACTGTGACAGATGAACCATGGGTATTGTCGAGCAGATACTCCTGTATAAGTTTTTCAAAATAATCAGTATCTACAGCCTTTCGAAGCTTTGCAAAGGTACCAAGACACTCCAGATGTATAAAAGGCTTCATATCATCAAACAGCCAGCTGTCTAAACAGTTTAATCCAAAAAGAAGTCCCTTAGGAAACTGTCCGAAGTCAGCCTCCCTGAATTTGAACTCGCTGCTGTTGATTCCCGCGAGCAATGCTTCTTTATTAATTCCTGTTTTAACAACTTCTTTAAGAGTGTTTTCTATAATACTTTCAAACTCATCTGCCTGAGATGCATTGGCATTTTTTGCCACAAACGAGAATACCGGCTGCAGAATGCCCGCATCATATGAGCCATACACATCATCACCGATTCCCGCATCTATCAATGCCTGCTTAACCGGTGCTCCCGGTGAGCTGACAAGTGCATAGTCAAGCACATCAAATGCCTGATAGAGCATCTCATCAAGCGTATCCCCTACCACACGGTTATAAGATAGATAAGTCTTATTCTCCTGTGAATCATCCATGGTAATTGAATACTGCGCCTCAACATTCTTTATTTCATCAAATGCAGGCTGTTTATTAATTTCTGAATTAACTTTTTTATAATCATACAGGCTCAGATATTCCTTATCCAGCCACTCAAGTCTCTCGACAACATCCATATCACCATACAGATAAATGTATGAATTGGACGGATGATAATACTTGTGATAGAAGTCCAGATATGCTTCATACGTAAGCTTAGGAATATACTCCGGATTACCACCAGAATCCTTGCTGTAGGTATTGTCAGGGAAAAGCGAGCGGTAAATCTGGCTTGAAAGCACCTCATCCGGCGATGAGTATGCTCCCTTCATCTCATTGTACACCACTCCGTTTATCTTAAGCTCATCATCCTTGCCTGTAAGCTCGTAGTGCCAGCCCTCCTGCTTGAATATTTCCTCGTACTTTGTGATATTCGGATTAAACACTGCATCCAGATACACATCCATGAGATTCTTAAAATCCTGGTCGTTGCAGCTTGCGACAGGATAAACTGTCTTGTCTGGGTATGTCATGGCATTTAAAAATGTATTGAGCGAGCCCTTTGCCAGCTCGATGAAGGGATCCTTTACAGGGAACTTCTTTGAACCACAGAGTGTGGTATGCTCAATAATATGCGGTACACCCGTCTCATCCTCCGGCGGAGTCCTGAAGCCTATATAAAAGACCTTGTTATCATCATTATTTGATAAAATGGCAATCCTTGCACCACTTTTTTTGTGTCTCAGAATGAATCCGTCCGACTGGACATCCTCCACTCTGTGCTCATCTAAAATCTCGTATTCAGCCAAATCGTGAATTGTCATCAATTATTCCTCCTAAAATGCGATGATGATAGTATACCACATTTTTACATATTATAGTTAAATTATAAGTATATTTACCACAAAAAACTGTTAAAGTAATATTCTGCAATATCCGGCTTTAAAAGTCTGAGTCTATGCTCCTCTTCTGAATATTAACATCCATCTGCGGAAACGGAATTTCGATGTTATTTTTATCAAATGCTGTTTTAATTTCTTCTGTAAGCTGCCATTTTGTGTTCCAGTAATCCTCGTTCTTCACCCAGATTCTCGCACCAAGCTCTATTGCCGAATCCTGCAGCTCACTCACAAACACATTGCTCGGCTCGTCGTGAAGCATCGTATCTGCTGATGTGACAACAGATTCCAGCACACTCTTTGCAAATGCTAAATCTGTGCTGTAGGATACTGTTACTCTCAAATCAAGCATCCTCTTATCCATCATAGATACATTTGTGATACACGAATCAGCAAGCTTTCCGTTTGGTATCATAACCATCTTGTTATCTATTGTCAAAAGCCTTGTATAAAACAGATTTATATCCTTTACAGTGCCCTCTGTACCACTTGAACCGTCAACTATGTAATCGCCCACGCTAAACGGCTTCATCAAAAGAATAAGCACGCCTCCTGCGAAATTCGACAGACTGCCCTGCAATGCCATACCTACAGTAAGTCCGGCAGAGCCAAGAACCGCTATAACAGAGCCGGTCGCCACTCCAAAGCCCGAAAGCAGCGCCATGACAAGAATAAAATACAAAAAGTATTTAATCATATTTGCAAGAAATGATGCCACTGCAGCGTCCATTCTGCTTTTATCAAATCCTTTTTTAATTATTTTCACAACTGATTTAATCACCTTAATACCAATAAGCAGTATCACAATCGCAACAACAAGCTGCACGAGAAAGCTTATAAGCGATGGCATATATTTCTCCAGATACGTCTTTACAATGCCCGGGTTTTCAATAACCTGCTGTACCTCGGTATTTGCAACCGGCACTGATACTTCACCAAGAATTTGTCTGATCATATAATCTCCTATATATCTCTTATATCTCTTATATATTTTCTATATTTGTTATTTCCTTATAACCCACTAAATCCCCCATATAAAATATGGGGGATCAGTATTTAAATCAAATATTAATTCACTATTTAATAACTCTCACTCTGAGCACTCCGTCAATGGCAGAAAGCTTCTCAACGGTAGAAGCATCAATAGCTGAATCAAGATCAAGAAGTGAATATGCATAGTCACCCTTGCCCTTGTTTGTCAGATCAGATACATTGATATCAGCCTCTGCAAGAGCTGTTGTAATCTGTCCAATCATACCCTTAACATTCTTGTGAAGGATTCCGACTCTGCCTGAAGCTGTGCATGCACCCATGCTGCAGTCAGGGAAGTTTACTGAATGAACGATATTACCATTCTCTAAGTAATCTCTCAGCTCCTTGACAGCCATAACTGCACAATTGTCCTCTGACTCTGCTGTAGATGCTCCAAGATGAGGTGTTACGATGCAGCCCTTTGCTCCAACAGTTGTGTTGTTAGGGAAATCTGAAACGTACTTCTTAACCTTTCCCTTGGCAAGTGCATCTACCATAGCCTCTTCGTCAACAAGAAGATCTCTGGCAAAGTTTAATACGATAGCGGTTGGCTTCATCATTGCAATAGCATCAGCGTTTATCATCTTCTTTGTTGAATCAAGAAGAGGTACATGGATTGTGATGACATCACAGTTCTTGTAAATGTCCTCAACATTGCTGATATGCTTAACGCTTCTTGAAAGGTTCCATGCGGCATTTACTGAGATGTATGGATCATATCCGTAGACATCCATGCCCATATGTACTGCAGCATTTGCAACAAGTACACCGATGGCTCCAAGTCCGATAACACCGAGCTTCTTGCCTGAAATCTCTGTTCCTGCAAAGTTCTTTTTCTGCTTCTCAGCTGTCTTTGCAATATTCTCATCGTTCTGGTTTGCAAGACACCAGTCGATACCTCCAACGATATCTCTTGATGCATAAAGCATTCCGGCAAACACAAGCTCCTTAACACCATTTGCATTGGCTCCCGGTGTGTTGAATACAACGATTCCCTGCTCGGCACACTTGTCAAGCGGAATATTGTTTACTCCTGCTCCAGCTCTTGCCACAGCAAGTACCTTGTCGCCAAGCTCCATGTCATGCATAGCGGCACTTCTTACAAGTGCTGCATCTGCATCCTTAATATCATCAACCTTTTTATAATCGTCAGAGAACAGGTCAAGGCCTACTCCTGCGATTGGGTTTAAGCATGTGTAATTGAACATTATGCATTCTCCTCCTCAAACTTCTTCATAAACTCTACAAGCTTCTCAACGCCCTCTTTTGGCATAGCATTGTAGATAGATGCTCTCATTCCGCCAACTGTACGGTGTCCTTTAAGGTTTACAAATCCGGCTGCAGTTGCCTCCTTTACAAACTTGGCATCAAGCTCTGCATCTCCTGTTACAAACGGAACATTCATGAGTGATCTGTCCTCTTTTCTTACTGTTCCCTTAAAGAGCTTGCTCTGATCAAGGAAATCGTAGAGAATCTTGGCCTTCTCCTCATTTCTCTCCTTCATAACTGAAAGACCGCCCATCTTCTTGAGCCATTTGAATACCTTGCCACAGATATAGATGCCGTAGCATGGTGGTGTATTGTAAAGAGAATCATTATCGGCCTGAGTCTTCCACTTGAGCATGGTTGGTGTGCCCGGTAGACAATCATCTGTGATAAGGTCCTCTCTGATAATTGCTATAACTACTCCGGCAGGTCCTACATTCTTCTGTACTCCGCCATAGATAACAGCATATTTTGATACATCTACAGGCTCTGATAAGAAGCAAGAAGATACATCAGCTACAAGGTTCTTTCCCTTTGTGTTTGGAAGCTTCTTGTACTTTGTTCCATAGATAGTATTGTTCTCGCAGATGTATACATAATCCATATCATCTGTGATTGGTAAATCTGAACAGTCAGGTATGTATGAGAAGGTCTCATCTGCAGACGAAGCAAGCTCTACAGCGTCTCCGTAAATCTTAGCCTCGGCAAACGCCTTTTTAGCCCACTGACCTGTGATAATGTATCCTGCTTTTTTATTTTTCATAAGGTTCATCGGTACCTCAGCGAAGAACTGTGAAGCACCACCCTGAAGGAAAAGCACCTTGTAATTGTCAGGTATATTCATAAGCTCGCGGAGATCCTTCTCGGCATCCTTGATGATGTCATCAAACCATTTAGATCTGTGGCTCATCTCCATAACCGACATTCCGCTTCCCTTATAATCCATCATCTCTGCTGCTGCTTCCTGCAATACCTCCTCAGGTAAAACTGCAGGTCCTGCTGAAAAATTGTAAACTCTACTCACTCTAATTTCCTCCTTGTGTCGCATTGTAGTCCTCTTCATCGAAAGACTCGTTGATAGGCTTGCCCGGTGCAACCATAGGCCATACCTTGTCATCTGAATCAATGATACAATCGATGACAAACGGTGTCTTGCTCTTTAAGGCATCTGCAAATGCTTTTTCAAATTCTTCCTGGGTCTTAACACGTCGTGCGGTGGCTCCCATTGCTTCTGAAAGCTTTACATAATCCACACCATCATCGAGTACGGTTGCCGAGTAATGCTTCTCGTAAAAAAGAGTCTGCCACTGGCGTACCATTCCAAGTACATGGTTGTTTATTATAACCTCGATAAGAGGAAGCTTTTCTCTTGAAGCTGTTGCAAGCTCGTTCATGTTCATTCTGAAGCATCCGTCACCTGCAATATTGACTACAGTCCTGTCAGGATTAGCTGTCTGGGCACCGATTGCAGCACCGAGACCGTATCCCATGGTACCAAGACCTCCTGATGTAAGAAGAGTTCTCGGCTTGCTGTATTTGTAATACTGGGCTGCCCACATCTGATGCTGGCCGACCTCAGTAACCATTATAGCATTTCCTTTTGTCATTTCATAGATTTTTTCAATAACAAATGGTCCGCTAAGTCCCTCTTTGTGATATGTAAGAGGAAAAGTCTTTGCATATGCAAGCACATGCTCAACCCATGAATTGTGGTCAAGCTGTGTGAGCTTTTTGTTGATGCGTGTAAGTATTTCCTTCACATCGCCTATAACACTCGATGTAACACGGATATTTTTATTAATCTCTGCTGCGTCTACATCAAACTGTAATATCTTGGCCTGGTCTGCAAACTTTTTAGGATTGCCAAGCACTCTGTCCGAAAAACGTGTACCAATCGCAATCAAAAGGTCGCACTCTGAAACTCCAAGGTTTGAGGTCTTTGTGCCATGCATACCAAGCATGCCTGTGTAGTTATCACTTGTGCCGTCATATGCACCCTTGCCCATGAGCGTATCGCAAACAGGTGCATTCACCTTGTCTACAAATTCCTTAAGCTCTTTGCTTGCTCCGGAGAGAACCACTCCGCCTCCTACAAATATATATGGCTTTTTGGATGCTTTTATGAGTTCAATTGCATTATCAATGTCACTGTCTGTAATTGTTTCTGTCTCACGCTCAGGAAGCTTGATTTCCTGCTTGGTGTACTCTACCAGATCTGCCGTAACATTCTTTGGAATATCCACAAGTACAGGACCCGGTCTGCCTTTTCTTGCTATATTGAAAGCTCTGCGTATTGTATCTGCAAGCTTCTCTATATCCTTTACAATAAAGCTGTATTTGGTTACAGGCGTTGTAATTCCGGCAATATCTATCTCCTGAAAGCTGTCCTTTCCAAGTAACGAGACTCCGACATTACATGTGATTGCGACGATTGGGATCGAATCCATGTATGCTGTCGAAATTCCTGTGACCAGATTTGTTGCCCCCGGTCCGCTTGTAGCCAGACAGACGCCAACTTTTCCGGTGCTTCTCGCATAGCCGTCGGCCGCATGGCTTGCTCCCTGCTCATGTGAGGTCAGCACATGCTTAATCTCCGGATGCTTGTAGAGCTCGTCATAGACATTAAGGATGGCTCCTCCCGGATAACCAAATACTGTGTCAACACCCTGTTCTTTTAAGCATTCTATAATAACCTGTGATCCTGTTAACTGCATCTTGTATTCCTCTTTTTCTTATACGAATCCTTTACGATAATAGGTAAAAGCCTTATTCGTACTGAATTTTCTATCAAAATTTATACTACGCGTTCTGCTCGCCCGGAAGTGCAAGGATGGCTCCTCTGTTTCCTGATGTAACAAGCGCTGCGTATCTCTTCAAATAGCCTGTTGTAACCTTCGGCTCCCTTGGCTGCCACTTTGCCTTACGCTCAGCAAGCACCTCGTCTGACACATCGAGCTCAAGCTTCATGTTTGGAATATCAATCTTTATGATATCTCCCTCTTCAACCAGGGCAATCGGTCCGCCTACTGCGGCCTCAGGTGAAACATGACCTATTGAAGCTCCTCTTGAAGCTCCTGAAAAACGTCCGTCTGTGATGAGTGCTACAGAGCTTCCAAGTCCCATTCCGGCAATAGCTGATGTAGGGTTAAGCATCTCTCTCATTCCAGGGCCGCCCTTTGGTCCCTCGTATCTGATGACAACCACATCACCCTCTACGATCTTGCCGCCCTTTATTGCTGCAATTGCATCCTCCTCGCAGTCAAATACTCTTGCAGGGCCTTCATGAACCATCATCTCATCGACAACTGCTGAACGTTTTACTACAGAGCCGTCCGGAGCCAGATTTCCTTTAAGCACTGCAAGTCCTCCAGTCTTTGAATATGGATTGTCTACCGGTCTGATGACCTCAGGGTCTCTATTGACTGCATTCTTTATATTCTCTCCAACTGTCTTTCCTGTAACAGTCATACAGTCTGTATTTAAAAGTCCGATATCAGCAAGCTCTTTCATGACAGCCCACACACCGCCGGCCTCATTTAAGTCCTCCATATATGTAGGGCCCGCCGGAGCAAGGTGGCAGAGATTTGGTGTCCTCTCACTGATTGGATTCGCAAAGCTGATATCAAAATCAAAGCCTATCTCATGAGCGATAGCCGGAAGATGAAGCATAGAGTTTGTAGAGCAGCCGAGTGCCATATCAACTGTGAGTGCGTTCATTATTGCATCCTTTGTGATGATATCTCTCGCCTTGATGCCCTTGTTATACATATCCATAACAGCCATTCCGGCATGCTTTGCAAGACGGATACGCTCTGAATATACAGCAGGTATTGTTCCGTTTCCGCGAAGTCCCATACCAAGCGCCTCTGTAAGACAGTTCATAGAGTTGGCTGTGTACATTCCCGAGCATGAACCGCAGGTAGGACATACCTTGTTCTCATACTCACATACATCATCCTCAGTCATAGTACCGGCAGCGTATGAGCCGACAGCCTCAAACATAGATGAAAGACTTCTCTTTCTGCCCTTTACGTGGCCTGCGAGCATTGGTCCGCCTGATACAAATACTGTAGGCAGATTAAGACGTGCAGCCGCCATCAGAAGTCCCGGCACGTTCTTGTCACAGTTTGGAACCATTACAAGTGCATCAAACTGATGAGCGATTGCCATACACTCTGTAGAATCTGCAATCAGATCTCTTGTGACAAGGGAATATTTCATACCCACATGTCCCATTGCAATACCATCGCAGACTGCGATTGCAGGAAATACTACAGGCACTCCTCCTGCCTCTGCAACTCCAAGCTTTACAGCTTCAACGATTTTGTCTATATTCATATGGCCCGGAACAATCTCATTGAATGAGCTTACGATTCCGACCATAGGCTTTTTCATTTCCTCCGGTGTAAAACCAAGAGCATTAAATAAACTTCTTGCCGGTGCCTGCTGCATTCCGGCTCTTGCGTTATCACTTATCATATTTTATCTCCTTATTTATCTCCGACTATTTCTTTGAGTACTTCTTCATTACTACTGTATACACAACGATCTGCATATCTATAACCTGTTAGCTGTCTATTATAAGTCATGCAGCTACACACGTTCTGCGATGAGATCCCCCATCTGTGCTGTGCCCACCTGTGTGATACCCTCTGTAGTCTCACCCGGCTGTGGCATGATGTCGATTGTCCTGTAACCCTCCTTAAGCACCTGCTTTACAGCATCCTCGATTGCCTGTGCTTCCTTGTCCAGATCAAATGAATAGCGAAGCATCATGGCTGCTGAAAGGATTGTTGCGATAGGGTTTGCAATGCCCTTTCCTGCGATATCAGGAGCAGATCCGCCACTTGGCTCGTAAAGTCCGAACTTTGTATCGTTAAGGCTTGCTGATGAAAGCATACCGATTGAGCCTGTCACCATACTTGCTTCATCTGATAAAATATCGCCAAACATATTCTCTGTGAGGATAACATCAAACTGCTTAGGATCCTTTACAAGCTGCATTGCACAGTTATCAACAAGCATATGCTCGTATGTAACCTCCGGATAATCCTTAGCGACCTCCTCAACGATCTTTCTCCATAATCTGGAAGAATCAAGCACATTTGCCTTGTCTACGGATGTGACCTTTTTCCTTCTCTTCATAGCTATATCAAAGCCTCGCTTTGCGATTCTTCTGATTTCATTCTCATTGTATGTCAGTGTATCTGTGGCCGTAACAACTCCGTCCACCTCTTTTGTCTCTCTGGCTCCGAAGTAAAGACCTCCTGTAAGCTCACGCATAATCATCATATCAAAGCCATCTCCGATGATATCGCTACGGAGCGGACATGCTGCAGCAAGCTCCTTGTACAGGTATGCCGGTCTAAGATTTGCAAACAGATTGAGCGACTTTCTAAGCTTTAAAAGTCCTGCCTCCGGACGAAGCTCAGGGGCCAGCTTGTACCATGGTGATGTGGCTGTGTTGCCACCGATTGAACCCATCAGCACCGCATCTGAATCAAGCGCAGTCGCAATAGCCTCATCTGTAAGAGGAACACCTGTAGCATCAATTGAGCAGCCACCCATAAGAATGTCTGTGTAGTTGAAGCTGTGTCCATACTTGTCTGCTATTTTGTCCAATACCTTTTTTGCCTCAGTGACTATCTCCGGTCCGATTCCGTCTCCTGAAATTACACCAACTTTATATTCCATAATTTCTTACCTCTTTTACATAAAAATACATATTCTTATATTAAAGCATTAAAGTAGTTATTTCAATATGCCGGGATATTTTACTTTTTCATGCAATTTATAACTGCAGCTTATAATAACTGCATACTATAATAACAGTTTTTTATTATTATTGCAAGAGATGCGGATAATAAGAAAACCGCCACTTATGTGACGGCTTTACAAATTTGCATTATTTAGCTGAATCCTCTGCTTTCTCAAGGTCAGCGATAGCTGCCTTCTGCATTGGAATACGGCAGTTCTTGTTGTTACCAAACTCAACGATTACAGTATCGTCCTCGATATCGATAACTGTACCGTAAAATCCACTTGTTGTAAGAACTGTGTCTCCTGTTGCAACCTCTTTAAGCATTAGCTCCTTTTTCTTCTGCTCCTTCTTCTGTGGACGGATCATAAGAAAATACATAACTGCGAAAAGTACTACTAACCAGACAATCATTCCAATTGTTCCTGCTGCCTGACCGTTTGCTAAAATTGATGTCATCAATTGTTCCTCCTAAATATTATATAATTGATGTGTTTTAAGCACTATTACCATAATACACGTTAAACGTGCTAACGGCAAGGATTTTTTATCATTTTCGAGATTTTTTATATTTATCTGCTAGCTCTGCTCTCCCTGTGTCATTCCATAGAGCTTTTCAGCCTTGTATGAGGCAAAACGGCCTGCATCAAGTGAATCCCTTATCTCCTCCATCATGTTGTTGTAGAAATACAAATTATGGAGCACGCACAGTCTCATTCCGAGCATCTCCTTTGCCTTTAAAAGATGCCTGATATATGCACGCGAATATGTGCGGCAGGCAGGACAGTTACAGCCCTCCTCAATAGGGCGCATATCCTTCTGATACTTCTGGTTGAACAGATTAAGCTTGCCGTGATTCGTGTATACATGTCCGTGACGGCCGTTTCTGCTTGGATATACACAGTCAAAGAAATCGATTCCTCTCTCTACACCCTCAAGTATATTGGCAGGAGTTCCTACTCCCATCAGGTATGTAGGTTTATTAACAGGCAGATGAGGCACTGTTTCATCAAGAATATGGTACATCTCCTCATGGCTCTCTCCTACCGCCAGTCCGCCGACAGCATATCCGTCCAGCTCAAGCTCAGAAATGCGCTTTGCATGGTCAATTCTTATATCATCATAAATAGCTCCCTGATTGATACCGAATAAAAGCTGCTCCTTGTTGATAGTATCCGGTAAGCTGTTTAAGCGTGCCATCTCCTTTTTGCACCTCTCAAGCCAGCGCGCGGTCCTGTTTACAGAGTTTGTCACATACTGTCTGTCTGCAACGCTAGATGGGCACTCGTCAAATGCCATAGCTATCGTGGAGCCGAGGTTTGACTGTATCTGCATGCTCTCCTCAGGTCCCATAAAAATCTTGGCACCGTCAATATGCGAGTTGAAGTACACGCCCTCCTCCTTTATTTTGCGAAGACCTGCCAGTGAAAATACCTGGAATCCGCCGGAATCTGTAAGGATTGGTCTGTCCCACACCATGAATTTGTGCAGTCCGCCAAGCTCTTTAATGATTTTGTCTCCGGTTCTTACATGCAGGTGATATGTATTTGACAGCTCAACCTGACACTTTATCTCCTTTAAATCGTCCGTAGAGACAGCGCCCTTTATCGCACCTACTGTTCCTACATTCATAAATACAGGTGTCTGTATATCTCCATGCACAGTATGGAATGTACCTCTCTTGGCACGTCCCTCTTGTTTTAGTAACTCATATTTAGCCATATTTTTGTTTAATTCTCCTGTTTCTTTTACTTATCGCCATTGCCTACGATTTTTCTGATTAATATTCCGTTGGTCAGCAGTGTGGTATCTATGCAATGTCTCTCAAAAAGTACCTCGCCGTCCTTTGGCACCTCAATATCCTCATCAGAGCAGTTGACTATAACCTCCACATATGTATCCACCCAGCCCATCTTTCTAAACTGTATTACCCTTGGATTGTTAGCAAAATCGTCAGGGAAATGGAAGTTTCTGCCCTTTAAAAGCGGCTCACTCGCCCTTAAATGAATGAGCTTTGATACCATCTCAATGCGCTCCTTAAACCTACCTGCCTCAATATCATCCCACGGCATACATCGTCTGCAATCAGGGTCATAGCTGCCCGGCATGGCAATCTCAGTGCCGTAATATATACATGGGCTGCCTGGCATGGAAAAAAGCACTGCAAGCTGTGCAAAGTACTGGTCGAGATTCTTTGTATCAGAGCGAAGGCGCTTTGTATCATGTGAATCAAGCAGATTGAAAAGCACATCATTGGTCTGCTGCATGTAGTTGGTATAACATCTGTTTATAGTATACTCAAAATCCTGATTCGTCTGACTCTTATCTATCCAGAAATCCTTGATGCTCTCTCCAAGCGGATAGTTCATAACCGCATCGAACTCATCTCCACGCAGCCACGGAAGAGCATTATGCCATATTTCTCCCAAAATGTAAATATCCGGATTGATTTCCTTAAGTCTTGCACGAAGCTCCTTGCAGAAACGGTGTGACACCTCATTTGCCACATCAAGGCGCAGTCCGTCTATATGATAATTTTCTACCCAGTTGGCACAGATATCGATAAAGTATTTTCGCACCGCCGGATTATTTGTATTGAGCTTTGGCATATTGTCAAAAAATCCAAACGTATAAAACTGACCCTTTTTAGCAGCTCCATGCTTAAAGTCAAGCGGCCATTCATTGATCATAAACCAGTCGTAATATTCTGAATCCGCTCCCTTTGCTAAAACGTCCTGCCACGGTGCAAAATAATAGCCACAGTGGTTGAACACTCCATCAAGCATTATTCTCATATCACGCCTATGGGCTTCTAGCACCAGCCTCTTAAAGGTATCTTCATCTCCAAAGCGTGGATCAATCTTTGCATAATCCGTTGTATCATACTTATGATTGCTCGGCGACTCGTTTATCGGTGTCAGGTAGATTCCGTTTATTCCAAGCTCCTTTAAGTAATCAAGCTTTTGAATGATTCCTGCGAGGTCTCCGCCGAAGCACTCCTCATTTTTGACCTTTCCCCTGTTTCTCCACGGAACAACATAATCAGGATCTATCGAGTGGTCTCCATTGCAGAATCTATCCGGAAATATCTGATACCATATAGTGTCATTTACCCACTTCGGTGTGACCGGAATATCACACGGATTCATCCACGGGAATACAAAGCACTGGCGGCTTCTGCCCTCAAGTGCCATCTGCTCTGCACTCACGAAGCCATCCTCAAAGTAAAACCATCTCTCATCCTCTGTGATGAGCTCAAAATAATATTTAAGTCTCTTGAATGGTGGCTTTACCGTGGTTGTCCACCATATCTGGTGCTTTAATTTCTTTTTAAATATAATCGGCTGCTTATCGCCATTCCAGGTCTCACCACCGCCTAAGATACCGGCTGCGAATGGGTCACCGAGTATGATATTTACTTCCTTAACATCATAACCGGTCTTTATATTTATGATTAATTCATCCTCATTTAAAGGATAGCAGTAGTTGTCGTATGCCTGGTGAAATACCCCGTTAAATTCCATGTTTTCTCCCTCTTTTTCTGTCTTATTGTAGTTGTTTATTCATTGTGGTACATAGGACGGCACGTAAACATGCATCGATGATACCTTTTGACCCTTTAATCACATAATTATATACAAACATAGTTCGAAAGTTATCTAAATAAAATAATATCATAGTTTTCTTGACTATTCAACTTGGTATTACTTATAATATACCTATTATTATAAAAAGGAGACCATCATGGCAGGTTCATCATACGGAAATATTTTTAGGGTAACAACATGGGGAGAATCACACGGAAAGGGCTTAGGTGTCGTTGTGGATGGCGTTCCTGCGGGGCTTGAGCTGTGTGAGGAGGATATTCAGATATTCTTAAACAGAAGAAAGCCGGGACAGTCTAAGTTCACTACTCCACGCAAGGAGGATGATGCGGTTGAGATTTTCTCCGGTGTGTTTGAGGGAAAGACTACAGGTACACCTGTTTCTATGGTTGTGTGGAATAAAAATCAGAAATCAAAGGATTACAGTGAGATTGCTTCGTACTATCGTCCGGGGCATGCTGACTTTTGCTTTGATGAGAAATACGGCTTCAGAGACTACAGAGGCGGAGGTCGTTCTTCGGGACGCGAGACAATAGGCCGTGTTGCAGCAGGTGCTATCGCTGTAAAGATGCTCTCTGGCCTTGGCATAAAATTTCTTACATACACCAGATCAATAGGTCCTGTTACAATTAATGAGGTTAATTTTGATGCCCATGAAATTTACAACAATTCGCTTTATATGCCTGATGCCGATGCAGCTCTAAAGGCTTCCGAATATCTGGAGGAATGCCTTAAATCACTCAATTCCTCAGGCGGTGTGTGTGAATGTGTCATCACAGGTCTTCCTGTCGGGCTGGGTGATCCTGTATTCGAGAAAATTGATGCCAATCTGGCAAAGGCTATTATGTCTATCGGAGCTGTAAAGGGCTTCGAAATCGGCGATGGCTTTGATGCAGCAAAGGCAACCGGACTTACAAACAATGATGCCTTTATTATGAAGGATGGCGCTGTTTCAAAAGAGACAAATCACTCCGGTGGTACTCTCGGCGGCATGACAGACGGCTCACCGCTTATTTTCAGAGCTGCCATAAAGCCTACTCCTTCAATCGCAGCTACACAGCACACCGTAAATAAATCCGGTGAAGATATAGAGATTTCCATCAAGGGACGTCATGACCCGATTATCGTGCCACGTGCTGTTGTTGTTGTTGAAGCTATGGCTGCAATTACTATTGCGGATGCACTGCTTATGAATATGGGGGCACGCATGGACCGCATCACAGATTTTTATAAAAAATTATAACTTTGTCCTATATTAAAAAGCATCTATCCGGTTTTTTTTCCGGACAGATGCTTTTTATCTATTTCATTGGAACAATCTGTAATGTTTTTCCTAGTGAATTCAAAATATATTTTAGAATATATTTCCAATGAGCAGCGGATTAAACAACATATACTGCGCATTCGTCACCCCAAAAGCCACAAGCGCCAGTGGCAGCACAATAACAAGGATGCATGATATAATCACAGACATGCCGCTTCTTAAGTATTTAAACATCGCAAAAACAAACAGGCTGACCAGTAATCCCCCTATAAAGCGCATCAGCATTATGATAAGTATATACTGCCCTACCGATATATTCTGCGAAACACGCCACAGATGCTCCATACTTGCCGCCGGAGCGTTAAGCCCCTGCGTGCCATATGCCAAAAGCACATTGCACAGCCGCACAATATATACAAGTGCAAATGCTGTGACAGTGCCCAAAAAGCCAAGTATGCATTTGATTCCCATATGCTGCTTCCTGCCACGACAGGTAGTTCTTAAAAGACGGATTTCATGGTTTGCATAATCCGCTCCACATATACCGCAGGCTATTGCTATTAGGAGAATAACATACACAAAGGCCTGTGCTGTATCACGGTTTTTGAAGTCTGTTCTGTCGGTGAGGATATCATAGCCCTTTTCAAAAAACAGCCAGCCCTCATTTAACGTCTTAAGGTAATCCACATGTGCTGTAACCTTATTGAAAGCCTCCTGTCTGCTCAGTTCATCCTTGTACTTTATATTGATATAGCTTTCACTCTTCCCCTGTGCCATATCGTAAGCAATGTTATCTGACAGCCGGTCGTATTTTGCTCTTTCTTCATTCAGAAGCTCATTGGTTTTGGCAGTTAAAGGTCCATAATATTTGTCCATATATTCCTTGTAATACACCTCATCAACCGAGTCATAGGAAAGCTTCTCTGCCGGATTCCACCATACCACAAAAAGAGCTGCTGCAATCAAAATAAATAACACTTTTCCCGGAACAAGCACCTTATAGCATTCGTGCAAAAATAAAGATGTATGACAGCCTGTATTTTTGCCGCAGGCAAAGCCGGGCAATATAAGCTGCTTTTTTTCATGCACCGAATTGAGATAATTTGTAACCGCAAAAATACATACAGCTATACACACAAGCCAGAACAAGCCATACAATACCCCGGTATTAAGCGGATATCCAAACAGATTGATATTGACATAATCAGAAAAAAGTCTGCCTGTCCTGACTCCGTACATGATATTTATGTACTTAAGGAAGGCTAGGAAGCTGGTTCCTGATATCGTTGTGTAGCAGATAGCCTCAATAACCACGGTCACTGCAGAAGCAACGAACACAAATATAATATTGTCAAGCGCTGCGCATATCAGCATAAAAAACATGCCAAGCAATATAAAGCTTATTATTTTCACAGGAAAATAGCATGCCAGAAATTGTCCTATACTAAGCTTAAACGGACTGCCACAGTACAGATAAACACTTTGAAGCGGACTTTTCAGATTTATCGGATTGTAAAAGCACATGCTTATGACTGCATTAATTCCATACAACAGCAAGGTGATAAGAATGACCGCCATAATCATCACAAATGACTTTGATGCCATAAGCTGCCTTCTGCCCCTTGCAGTTGTTCTAAGCAATGCAAGCTGGTTCTCGCTTTTTTCATAAAACACAATATTGAGTGCAATGATAAAAAGCATAATCACAGCCACATAGTCGGTAAGCTCATTGTCTGTAATATTCAAAAGTCCCGATGCATCAATAACCTCAGGCACTGTACCTTTAAGCTTACTGTAGACTCTGCTCGTTTTAGCAGCATTTTTCTCTGCGAAGCCTCCATTGCCGGAAAACTTATTCATAATCGAAATCTCGTCAGCCTTTTCATTGACAGAGTCGAGATACTCATCATAAGAAAGACATGCTCCTACTTCCTTGTATACCCTGCTGCACAGACTAATTCTGCCGTAAGCTTCTGCCGTCATCTGCCTCTGTTCAATTTCCGGCAAAACATCCTCACGACTGTAATTGCTTATTTCGCCATACAGCGCGCTGTAGTCCTTATCTGTATACCCATCATCATTTACGGTATTCATGGTATACAGTCCAAGAACAGGATTAAGAACAAGCAAAAACAAAAGAATAAGCACTGTTCTTTTAGTCAATAGTTTACATATTTCGTTTTTTACTATATCCATTTTCAGTCCCCATTAAGATACAAATACAAGTCCTCAAGATTTGGCCGCACAGCCTCCTTCTGCCATCTGCCATCATACGAATCGGCAATAATGCGGGCTATGACACCGTCTGCATCCCTTGAAATATTGCTCACCTTGTATCCGGTGTTTACCTCATCTATCTCATTATCCGATAAAAAGATATTCCATACCTTTCCATCCAGCTCCTTAAGCAGCTTTGACGGAGAACCACTCCTTATTATTTTACCGTTGCTTAACATAACTATCTCTTTGGCGATAAACTCTACATCCGTAACCACATGAGTCGCAATAATAACAATCTTGTCCTTTGCAACCTCTGATATCAGATTGCGGATTCTGATTCTCTCCTTCGGGTCAAGCCCTGCCGTTGGCTCATCCAGTATAAGGATGCCGGGATTGCCTATGAGTGCCTGTGCTATCAGTGCTCTCTGCTTCATTCCACCCGAAAAAGCGCCAAGCTTTTTTCCAAGAACATCATCAAGCTTTACCATGCGCACATAGTGCTCTATATCTTTACCGGCTTCACTCTTTTTTAACCCTTTCAGGGATGCCATAAAGTAAAGAAAGCGCCTAAGACTAAGCTCCGGATATATATTCTGCTGCTGCGGCATATATCCGAGAAGCTTCCTGTATTCACTTCCAAGCTCGTCTATGCCCCTTCCGTCAAGCAGCACACGGCCTTTTGATGGAGTCAGATTGTCAGAAATGAGATTCATCATAGTTGATTTACCGGCTCCATTAGGTCCCAAAAGCCCATATATGCCGGGTGTAAATGAAAAAGACACATCATCCAGCGCAGTTTTATCCTTATAAACTTTTGTAAGCCCCTCCAATTCAAGTGTCATTGCTTATATTCCTCCCACTGACTTCTCACGCTTTCAAGATAGCTGTCCATTCCATCTGCTGTAAGCTTTTGTACGGCACCGTCTAAAGTATCATCTACAGTGGCACCATGCAGTCCTGTCATGAAATCATCTAAATCTGTTGAAATACTGCCCATATTCTTAGTATCCGGTTCGAAGCCGATAAACGGAGACAATGTGGCATTGTCATAAAAGTCAAAAAACTCCTTCTTACGATTGTCCACATATTTCTCGTTCTTTGTCGGATAAACATTCACGAAAAGATTAAGACTAAGCTTCGTCAGATAGTCATCATCCAGACTGCCTCCATCACAAGCTTCTGCAATGCCATCTTTAAGCTTATAATCCTTATCTTTTTCACCGTACAAAAGGATATTGCCGTACTTTTCATCTCCATATAACAGACTAAGGAAATCCATCACAGCAGAAGCATCCTTTGCTTTCTTTGCTACACCGATGGAGCTGTTTATCCTTGATGAAAGGTAAGTCTTTACTTCCTTTACCGTGATATTGTCCTTTTTGAAATTTTCATCCACGCTACCGACACATAAAGCAGCCGCAAAATTGCCTGCCTTGATATTTTTTAATATCTGAGCATCATTCAGCCCCGGATTGTTGAGATATGTTATCTCATTTGTCAAATCATCAGACATATAGCCGTCTTTCTTCATCCGGTCAAGCACCCTCAGATACCCGGTAAATTTCTGTGACTCTAAAGGATTTCCAACAGACATAGTATCATAGTCGAAGCAGAGCCCGTTTCTTATCTCACAGCCAAGCATATCATCAAATCTATATCCGTTTATGAGATACTCGAACCTCGGAGTATCACTTTTATCCCATTTAACCCCCTGAAGTATCTGATATATTCCGTCTATGCTGCCATCCCATGCACTTATCGCATCGTCAGAAACGTAATCCCTGTTGAAGGCTGCATAAACTACTCCCTCACCACTTGCAAGTGCTGACGGAATCGAATAAATATGCTTATCGCATTTAACCATCTCCCAAAGATTCTTTGGAAAAGCCTCATAAAGTGTTTTTCCTTTATCGCCTGATAAGATATCATCAAGATTCAGGACCAGATCCGAGCGTACCAGATCATACACCGGATTATTTCCGGCAGCATCACCGAAACCCAGGAATGCTATATCTGTTTTACCGTTTTCCAAGGCTCCCTCAACAGCCTGTCCGTAATTGTCATAGGACAAGGTTTTGATTTCGAGCTCATAATCATGTCCGTCCGCAGCAAGTGCATCGTTGAACTTCTTTAGATTATTCTTATCAATCTTACAAATATCAGGTATAGCAAACGTTATAACCTGCGCATCTGAATTTCTTTTGTTCTCTGATTCTTCTTTATCAGCTTTATCCGACTTTTTTGTTTTATCAGCCGACTCTGTCCGGCCTTCGCTGACAGCTCCGGCATTATCCGTTTTTCTGTTAAGGCAGACTGCCGCCACTGCTATAACAACAATGACTGCTACTGCAACCGCTATCAAAATACCCTTTTTCTTACTATTCTTCATCATCAAAACACCTCAATTCCTTTGGTTCAAATACTCCCTTGTTCAATTCATCAAGACTTATTACCCCAAGGCACAACTTTCCGTTATCATTTGTATATGTGACATATACCGACTGACCGCATATGCTTGCAATGCTAAATGCCTTTTCAGTAGACAGCTTCATCAGTTCTTCACTCTTATCATCCTTCAAGCGATAATATGTCACTTCATCACTTTTTTCTTCAGAAAGGGCATAATATAAAAAGTCTCCGCTCTTTTTTAATGGTCCATATTGTGTTTTTCCATCCGCATCTATCGGAAGCTGTCTTGTCTGTCTGCTTTCGGTGTCAAACACAAAATATCCATCCTTTGACGAATAATAACCATCGCCATCTAACAGCCTAAGATCGTTAATATGGTCTATTTCCGTCAGACATGTTGTCTTTTCATCTGCTATATCATATTGATATATTCCATTAAGCATATTATCATAAGCAAAAGACTCCGCATCATCTGACGCTCCCTCCTCTATCATCAGCTCTGTAACATCATCTCCAAACCGCACAGTCGAATAGTACACTACTTCGTCTTCATAATATATGTCCGTAATATTTGCCTGTTCGCTTGTTATCTTATCACTCATATACACCTTGTAATTATCGAGATCTATAACAAAAATACCGGCTTCAGGCTTATCATCATTTACAATCTGTCCTTCATCATTAAGCTCTATTCTGTTACTGTAAGCTCCTATAACATAATTATCCCTGTACAAAACAGCCGTAACATTCTGAACATTCTCTAATTTGGCTGCTTTTTTACGATTCTCACCGTTTGAGTCCATAACATACAGATATTGAACTGTCATATCTTCATCCGACATATTTCCTACATAATAAAGATGGTCATTGTAAAGCACCGTTCCGGCTCCTTCTAAACCATAAAAAGCTGCAGGACATGAGGGCTTCTCATTGGAGCCCGAGAATCCTTCATGTGTGCAGTTGGGCTTATCGCAATAGACCATGTCCTTGCCTGATGCCGTATCGATGAGATGCAGTATTCCGGAATCATCAAGATACAGTACATTGTCTTCTGAATAATTACATCGTACATCTCCAGAGCCATATGTGTACATTGTATTGGATGTACTGCGGTTTCTATTCTTTATTATAAAAACCGCAGTCACAATACAGATGATAAGTATGAAGATGATTGATGCGATTAATATGCGTTTTTTCTTCATAGTGCCCCTCCCTTTTTGATAATATTATACATAAAACAAATTACTCCGAATACAAAAGGCGAAATTAGTACTTTTCAAGGTGAATTTATTAAATTTTCATCAATATTTTCACGGTGAACCGTTCATCTGAACACTCAAAATCCAGTGTGCTTATATATTTATCAAGCACTTTCTTTACATTCTTTAATCCATAACCATGTTCTCTTACAGATTGTTTTGTCGTAATCGGCAATCCCCCTTTAAATATCACTTTTTGTAAACACCTGTTACTAATCTCAACAACAAGTGAATCCATTAAATAATTAATTTCCAAATCTATGCTTGGATTTTTTACATCTTTTTGTGCCTCTATCGCATTCTCCAAAAGGTTTCCAAAAATAATATTCATATCATATGCCGATAATTTTAAATCACTCGGAACCACAACTTTTACATTCAACTGAATTTTCTTATCCACCGCACGCTGAAGCATATAATTTAAAACTGTATCAAGCGCCGTATTTCCCGAATCAACCAGCCGCCCTGATTCTACAAGATTATTCTCCATAGCTGACACATAATTTTTTATCTGTTCTATTTCGCCTGTTGAAGCAAGCACCGAAATCTCTGCAAAATGACGTTTCATATCATGTCGAAATGATCTTAATGCCTCCATGTTTTCATTCTGAAGCATAATCTCTCTTTCATAAGAACTAACCTGATCTCTAAGTACCTGATTTTCCAAAGCCTTCTGAGAAGACTTAACAAGATCATCCATCAGATATGAAATAATAATATTCACAAGCAGAAATGCTCCGCAGACTAACGAAAGAGAAAATGATGACACGGTTTTATCCATAAATATTACTATTGATGTTATAATACATACTAATAACGACGCAATAATAAACAACCAATAACGATTATTCAGCTCTATGCCTAAATCATTTCCAAAAAATCTTTCTGTAATCAACTGTGCAGCATGCAATAATAAAAGAGCAAATATACTTACAAAAGCTGAATATCCATCATATCCAAAGGGCTTTATCAAAAATGCACTTACTACTAAATCTATGAGACAGCTTACTGCCAAAATATAAAAAACAAATATACATTTTCTTTTTATCGTACCATTATATGATAAAGCAATTGCTGACAGCCCTAAGAAAATACTAAGGAAATTAAATATCGGTTTATAAAAAAACAAGTTTACAAATATCGCTATAAAAACACTAAATAAATATGCAAATACCTTTCGCACTCTGTTTCCATCATTATCAAAAAAAGTATGAGTAAATCTTTCTGCAATAACAGTCTGAGCTACCTTTGTAAACAAAATAACCATTGCTTTTTCAAAAGTCATATCACTTCCTTACTCCTTCCATAGTTAAAAACTGCTTGCTTAAATGAAGCCCTTTTAGACTGTGCTATACTTATTTCCATACCATTTTTCAGTAAAACAGCATCACTTTTCCATGATTTAATACATTTTATATTGACTATATATGACTTGCTTATGCAGACAAACTGAAACGGAAGATTTGATACAATATCACTAAGTTTTCCATAATAAGATACACTTTCACCATCGGTTTTGCATATAGTAATAGTTTTATTTCTACTGGAAAACAACATAATTTCACCATATGGAATAGAATATCCTGTCTTATTATATGTATATCTGAATTCTTTTTTCTGCACATCTTCAAGTTGTAATATTTTAGTCATGGTATCATACAAAACATTATCATCTATCGGTTTTATAAGAAAATCATATGGATGAATTTGAAAAAGCTCCATAGCATAGCTTGTTTTATGAGAAATAAACACAATATTCATCCTGTCATTATGAAGCGTTTCCCTTATATATTTTCCTGCATAAACCCCATTATCACCCGGTAACTCAATATCCAAAAAAAGTATCTGCGGATTGAATTCTTTTATGTCTCTGCATAATGACATAGAATCATACCATACTTCAACCTCGCATTTTTCAGCTCTATTATTAAAATATTCAATAATTATTTTTTCGAGTACAGCGCACTGATTAATCTCGTCATCACATATTGCCACTTTATAAATCATTTGTTATTTTTCCTTCTGTTATCTTACTCCAAAATTACTTTTTATAATTTTATCTAACATAATAGATAAAATCAACAATCCATGCACAAAACGACCATTTTTTGCAGAAAATGGACATAAACTATGGTCACATATTATAATGGGATAATAATAGAAAAACTAAATTCATTGTTCTCATTTTTAATAACATATTCGCCATTGTATTTTTCTACAATTTGAATAATATTTTTTATGCCAATGCCATGCATTTCCGGTTCATCTTTTTTACTTGTTTTTATTTCATTACCACTGTAAATAATTGGATTGCTGCATGTATTTTTCACCGAAAGAACTATAAGATTTTCCTCTATCACAAACTTTAGTTTTATAGTTTTCTTTTCCTCACATTTTTCACATGCTTCAATAGCATTATTTAGCAGATTTGCTAAAATCACTACCAGTTCCTCATCCTCTATTACAATTTTTGATAAATCATTTACCTTAAACACAAAAACAATATTCTTACTGATAGCCTCCTGATACTTTGTATTAAGAATCGCATTTATTATCACATGATTTGTATTGATTACATTTTTTTCTCCAATAAAAGTATTGCTGATATTTCTTACATATTTATTTGCCTTGTCATATTCATGAGCTTTCAATAAAGATTCTATACACAATATATGATTTTTAAATTCATGTGACTTTTTCTTCTGAATTTCATAATTTTCCGAAATAGAACGGTACATATCAATTTGGTTTTTAAACTGTAGTCCCAATATTTCCTTTTCATGCAATTTAGCTTCACTGGTTACAATATCGTTAATCAGGAAATATACAAATATATTCATCACAGCCAATCCCAAAGAAATAGAATATAAAACGTTCGCCTGCACTTCATTTTTTGTATATTGAAACGTCATAATCATTGCTATAATTGTAATTATTGTAAATACAGGAAAAAACAAAAATCTTCCCCATATTTTGTCAGGTAAAGTCTCTGTTGATTTTTTTCCAAAGTGTTTTTTTAGCAGTAAGATACATAAAAATACGGTAATCTTGCTAAAAATAACAACCAAGCTTCCCTCTAACGCATATCCTTTTTGTACCTCACCCGCTTTTGAAATAATTGTGTTATTACTAATATAAGCTATATAATCAACTATGATTGATAATCCTTGATATAATAATGCAAAAATGACTGATTTTTTTATACTAATTTCAAAATAAAAACTCATAATTATAACTGCAGCCAGTACAACCAACGTCATTTTCAATATAAGCATATCAGACAAAAATAATCCGCATAAATAATAGCAGCAAATCAATGATAGCATCAGCAAAACTTTTTGACTTTTTCTTAATCTCGAATTTTCTTTGCAAAAAACATCGTAAAATAAATTACAACATATCGCTTCAAATATAATAATTACTAAACTGAAAAAGTATGTAAACATATATCACAATTCTCCCTTATATGAAATGAATGCATCCTTCACATTCTTATATCTTGCCTTAGGTATGAGCAATTCCTGATTATTACATAACAGTACTTTATAGCATTTAACACTCCTAATATATTTCAAATTAGTCAAATAGCTTTGATGGATTCTAATAAAATGGAAATCTTTTAGTTCATTTTCCAGCTCATTTAATGTGCCATATAAATTATAGATTTTGATTTTATCCTCCATGATATAGAATTGCAGTTTATGTAATTTGCTTTCAATATATAGTATATTGTCTATATTAATCTCCTTTTCTCCTTCATTGAACTTGAATTTTTTCTTTTTTACTACCAAATTCATCTTATGAAGAATGGCATCCATGCATTCGCTTATGTAAGCCTCCAAATTAGTATTATTTTTCAACAGATATCTTATGGCTTCGACCTTGTAGCCCTCCAACGAATAATTTATATAAGCTGTCACAAATACAATATATATTTCAGAACTATATTCCCTGATTTTTTGTGCCGTAACAATTCCATCAACATCATCCATATTAATATCCAAAAAAATGATGTTGTATTGTTTAATTTCAATTCCTAAATCAATTATTTCCTTACCTGATGAAAATGTATCTATTTCATAAGAAATCTCTTTTTCGTTTAAATAGGCTGCAACATATTTATTTATATTATCTCTAAATACTTTTTCATCATCACATATAGCTATTTTTAACATTTTTTCTCCATTACTATCTGTTGTATTTCAGTTATTATTTCAACAAATTTTCAAATAATCCGTATTTTTTTACGAAAAAAATCCGCAATACTATAATTTAGTATAGCGGATTCATTCCTAAAAAACAATTATTTTAATCTAAAGCGATAGCCTCATTTTCCTGACGTCTTAAAATATCAAACTCATCAGGTGTCTCTGACAGCTTTACATAGAATACCTGCTGTGGATGTGGGCAGGATTCCATCTCATTGCCGTCCTCATCAACGAGCGCAAGCACTGTTGCAAGCACATTGTCACCGTTTGGCTTCATGATTTCAATCTGCTCGCCAACTGAGAACTTGTTTCTCTGCTCCATACGGTAGAGCCCTTTTTCATTTGGCGCACCAACTATTCCGAGATAGGTGAAACCCTTCTCGTAAGTATTGTTATCGTATATCTGAGTCTCCTCCGAAGGCTTTCCGTAGAAAAAGCCAGTGGTAAACTGCCTGTAGGTACAGCTCTTTATCTGCTCTAAGTACCATGGCATATTTGCCTCGTATTTTTCAGGTGACTCAAGATAATCATCTATCGCCTTGCGGTAGGTTCTTGCTACTGTTGCCACATAGAGAGCGGTCTTCATACGTCCCTCTATCTTGTAGCTGTCTATTCCTGCATCAATCAGATCCGGGATATGCTCTATCATGCACAGATCCTTTGAGTTGAAGATATATGTGCCACGCTCATTCTCGTATACCGGCAGATACTCACCCGGGCGCTTTTCCTCCACAACAGAGTATTTCCAGCGGCACGGATGTGTACATGCGCCCTTATTCGCATCACGGCCTGTGAAATAGTTGGAAAGCAGGCAGCGGCCGGAATATGAGATACACATTGCTCCGTGCACGAAGGTCTCTATCTCCATTCTGTCATCTATATGCCCTCTTATCTCCTTTATCTCCTTAAGCGAAAGCTCTCTGGCTGTCACTACACGGCTGGCTCCGAGATTCCACCAGAATTGATATGTGCCGTAGTTCGTGTTGTTGGCCTGTGTGCTGACATGTCTTTCTATCTCCGGGCAGACCTCCTTTGCAATCATGAAAACTGCCGGATCTGCAATGATCAGTGCATCAGGTCTGTCCGGCTTCATGTTGTGAAGCTCTGTAAAGTATTCACGCACTCCGTCAAGGTCATAGTTGTGAGCTAAAATATTGGCAGTAACATACACTCTCACACCGTGAGCATGCGCAAAGGCAACGCCCTCTGCCATCTCCTCCATGGAGAAATTCTTAGCCTTGGCCCTGAGTCCAAATGCCTCTCCACCGATGTAAACTGCATCAGCTCCATATATAACTGCTATCTTAAGTACCTCCAGGCTGCTCGCCGGACAAAGTAATTCTATTTTTCTCATTTTTTCTCCCATACAGTTTTGTATTCATCCAATATATTCTACACCGGTTACTATAGCTTTGTTGACACCGTAATGCCATCGCCTATAGGCATCACTGCCGTCACCAGCTCATCGGAGTGTGTAAGCTCGTAGAGATACTCCCTCATGCGCTTGTAGATGGTACGGTTTCTGCGCTCAACGATATAGTGCGATTCTATGATATCGCCATCCTGCAGCACATTGTCGGACACCAGCACTCCGCCTGTCTTTAAAAGGCGAAGCACCTGCGGCATAAAGTTGATATACTGCCCCTTTGCCGCGTCCATAAATATCATGTCAAACTGTCCTTCAAGCTGTGGAAGTATTTCTGTCGCATCGCCCTCTAAGAGTGTAATCTGCTCCTGCTTCCCGGCTCTTTCAAAGTTGGCCTTTGCGATAGGTATTCTTTTTTCGTAATTTTCAATCGTCACTATCTTACAACCCTTCGGTGCATACTCTGCCATCAAAACGGCAGAAAAACCAACCGCTGTTCCCACCTCGAGAATACGCATTGGTTTTTGCATTGCAAGAAGCAGCTTTAAAAAGCTCTGCATCTCTTTTCTGATAATCGGAACGAAGTCTCTTAAGGCTTCCTTCTCTATCTCATCTAATACAGGCGTGTTGCCTCTGTCCAAGGAATTGATATATGTGACAAGTCTCTCATCAACTATCATTCTTGTATTTCCTAATCTAATTATTGACACAAATGCGCTTAACGGATAATTACTGTGTATCCGAAGGCTCCGTAGTCTGTGTCTGTTCTTCATCACTCTTGTCGGAGGACATGATTACCATCATATCCTTTGCCGTCATTGAAGTGTTGAGTGTGTAAATGCCTGGCTTTATATGTCCTGAGTAAGCGGACAGCTTAAGCTGGAGATAAAATAAATTGTGATCCCTTACAAGGCCCTTGTCCTCTAAAAGCTGTCCAAGCTCCTCTGCGGAGATGCCCTTTTCCACCTGAACGAGTACATCCTGACCATCGCCATTTGTCATGGCAGGCTCAGTAAAAACTCTGTAGCCAAAATCATAGCAGATGCTGCAGATTTTTATGCCCGCAAACAGCACTAAAAGAGCAATCATTATTGAAAAAGCAACCCTTATAAAACCAAATAAAGCCTTGTTAAAATCCATAAGCTGTTCCTACACTTCCATAATTATAGGTATAATCATCGGTCTTCTCTTTGTTTCCTTCCAAACAAAGTCTCCCAATGCATCCTTTACCTCTGTCTTTATCTTGCCCCAGTCTGTCACATTGTTGTCTGTCAGACGCTCCATTGTGTCATCCAGCACGCATTTTGCCTCATCCATCAGACTCTCTGAATTGCGCACATATACAAATCCTCTTGATACTATATCAGGGCCTGCAAGCAGCTGACCTGAGCCTGCCTCAAGTGTCATCACAACGATGATGATTCCATCCTCAGCCAGACGCTGTCTGTCACGAAGCACGATATTTCCTACATCTCCTACACCGAGTCCATCGACCATGACATTGCCCACATGCACTCTGCCTGTCACCTTGGCACCATCATCATTGATTTCGAGCACATCTCCTGATGAAAGGATCTTGATGTGGTCTGTATCATATCCGAGCTGCTCGGCTATTTTGGCCTGTGCCACAAGATGCTTGTACTCTCCATGAACAGGGATTGCGTACTTTGGATTGACAAGAGAATAAATAAGCTTGATATCCTCCTGGCACGCATGACCGGAAACATGGACATCCTGGAATATAACGTCTGCACCCTTCATCATGAGCTCATTGATGATACCTGTAACCGACTTCTCATTTCCCGGTATAGGGTTTGAGCTGAATACAATGGTATCGTTTGGCTTTATGGATACCTTTCTGTGGGTACCGTTTGCCATACGTGAAAGAGCTGCCATTGACTCTCCCTGGCTTCCTGTCGTGATGATGACAGTCTGCTCATCAGGATAGCTTCTAAGCTGTTCTACATCTATAAGAATATTGTCAGGCAGCGACAGATAACCAAGCTCTGAGGCTATCGAAATGATATTTACCATGCTTCGTCCCTCGATGGCCACCTTTCTGCCATACTTCTCCGCACAGTTGATAATCTGCTGCACACGGTCTACATTTGATGCAAATGTAGCAATGATAATTCTGTTTTTCCTGTGATCCTCAAAGATGCCGTCCAATACCTTTCCGACAGACTTCTCAGACTGTGTGAAGCCCGGTCTTTCTGCATTGGTACTGTCGCACATAAGCGCGAGCACGCCCTTCTTTCCAATCTCACCAAACCTTGCAAGGTCGATTGCATCTCCAAATACAGGTGTATAGTCCACCTTGAAATCGCCTGTATGAACAACTATACCTGCCGGTGAATAAATAGCAAGCGCTGCTGCATCCTGGATACTGTGGTTAGTCTTTATAAACTCAACCCTGAAACAGCCAAGGTTGATATGCTGTCCGTATTTTACGACTTTTCTCTTGACAGTCTTGAGCATGCCATGCTCTTCAAGCTTTCTGTCAATAATTCCGATGGTAAGCTTTGTAGCGTATATCGGTACATTTATCTCCTTTAGTACATAAGGAATAGCACCGATATGATCCTCATGTCCATGAGTGATAAAGAAGCCCTTGACCTTATCGATGTTCTCCTTAAGATAAGTGATATCAGGGATAACCAAATCTATTCCCAGCATATCGTCCTCAGGGAATGACAATCCGCAATCTACTACAATAATACTGTCCTCATACTCAAAGGCAGTAATATTCATTCCAATCTGCTCTAATCCTCCAAGTGGAATGATCTTAAGCTTACCTGTATTCTGTTTTTCTGTTTTCTTCAAAATATTACCTCCAAATTTATTTCACGTACAACTGCAATCCTAATATTCAAGTGCAGTGTCATCATCCGTAAGCTCAGAAAATACCTTAGCAATAGCCGAAAACTCAACATCGTCTTCAACCATCTGATAAAGCACCTCTTCATCCTTTGTGCTTACTTCTTTTAAAATATATGCTTCACAGTCTCCGCTTTCTTCTCCTTCGGAAACTAAAAGATATCGTGTTCCATTAAGTGTTGTCTCTTCTTCAACCGCAAACTCGACAACATCATTGGTCTGCGGATCAGTAAATTTAATTTTCTGCATAAAAACTAAGACCGACTATTTGACAGATAATCCAAATATCCCTGCAAAATAAAAATCGCTGCTATCTCATCAACAAACTCCTTGCGATTCTCCCTGCGTATGCCGGTTTCCATCATAGAACGGTCGGCTGCGACTGTCGTAAGACGCTCATCCCAGTATATGACCTCAAGACCTGTGCGCCTTGCAAGCATATCCCCGAACTCCTTCGTCTTCTCGCAGCGTTCTCCTTCCGTGTTATTCATGTTTTTAGGATAGCCGAGCACAATCCTGTCCACCTTGTACTCCGCAATAATCTCCTCAATACGTGCCAAAGTCTGTCTGAGCTTGGATGGCGACTTCCTGCGCACTATCTCAACGCCCTGTGCTGTGATTAAGAGCTCGTCGCTCACCGCTACTCCGACTGTCTTTGAACCAAAATCAAGACCTAATATCCTCATATTAATCCCATGCGCTGTTCTCAATGTATGTCTTGAGAACCTCCTCCACAAGCTCGTCTCTCTCAACCTTCATGATGAGACTTCTCGCGTTATTGTGGCTTGTGATATATGTTGGATCTCCGGACATAATATATCCAACAATCTGATTAACAGGATTGTAGCCCTTTTCCTTTAATGCCTTGTACACAATCTCAAGTACATCGCTTACCTGAAGCTCAGGCTCCTTTTGAACTGTAAAAAATTGTGTGTTGTTAATATTTTTTTCCATACGTTTCGCCCTTCTTGTAATATTATTTTATTATAAATGTAATAAAATTACAACCTTTTATTATTCGAAGAGTAATATTTCGTCTGTAAGCATACCCGATATACGGCCTGAAACTATCTGATTTTCAAGGTTTTCGGCAGTTTCCTTAGCGACCTTGACATATTCCTTAGTATATCCGACAAAGTATTCTTTATCACCGATTACGGCCTTTTCCTCAAAAAGCACCTCCTCATTCTTTCCGATATAGAATTTCCTGAACTCCTTAGACATGTCATGACCGAGTGCTATGAGCTTTTCGCTTCGTGCCGCCTTAATCTGCTCATCTATCTGGTCAGGCATTACTGCTGCGCGGGTGCCTTTTCGCTTTGAGTACTTAAATATATGCATCTCATAAAAATGTATATGCTCAAGATATGCCTTAGTCTGTTCAAACTCCTCCTCTGTCTCACCAGGAAATCCCACAATCACATCGGTTGTGATGGCCGGATGAACAAAATATTTACGCAAAAGCTCACAGCCTCTCTCGTACTCTTTAGTGGTATATTTTCTGTTCATCCTCTTAAGTGTTGCATCGCAGCCGCTCTGAAGCGACAGATGGAAATGAGGACAGATTTTATCAAGCTTTGAAAGCTCGCTCGCAAAGTGCTCTGTCACAATCTTAGGCTCGAGTGACCCAAGCCTGATGCGCTCTATGCCCTTTACTGCGTTCACCGCCTGTATCAGCTCAAGAAGGCCTGTAGCTTCCTCAAAATCCACACCGTATGAGCTTAGATGGATACCTGTCAGCACAACCTCCTTGAAGCCGTTTGCCGCGAGCCTTTCAACCTCCGCTATTACATTTTCAAACCTACGGCTTCTGACACGTCCTCTGGCATACGGAATGATACAATAGCTGCAAAACTGATTACAGCCGTCCTGCACCTTGATGAAGGCTCTCGTGTGCTCCTTTGTCTGGTCTATAAAGAGCTCCTCAAAGTCATGCTTTCCATCATTTATATCGTCCACGGTATCGTTTACACTGTCCAAAGAGTATTCCTCAAGCAGCCTTACAAGGTCATGCTTTCTGTCATTTCCGATGACTATGTCCACCGATAAGTCGTTTAATACCTCTTTTTCACTTGTCTGCACATAGCAGCCGGCTGCCACAACTATTGAGTCCGGATTATTTTTCTTTGCCTTGTGAAGCATCTGTCTGGATTTTCTGTCAGCCATGTTGGTGACTGAGCAGGTATTTATGACATACACATCAGCTTTTTGTGTGAATGGAACTATCTCATAGCCCGCCTCCTCAAGCAGATGCTGCATGGCCTCTGTCTCATATGCATTTACTTTACATCCTAAATTATGTAAGGCTGCTTTTTTCATTTTATTTTTTTACTCCTATTTAATTGACTTTTCCTTAAAAAACTATTACTATCTATATGACAGTAGTTATTTAAGGAGGTTTTCAATATGAAAACAGTACAGATTTCATTAAATTCCATTGGGAAAGTAAAATCATTCGTTAACGCTATTACTCAGTTTGATTTCGATTTTGATTTAATATCGGGCAGATATGTCATTGATGCTAAATCAATTATGGGTATCTTCAGCTTAGACCTTTCTAAGCCAATAGAGCTCGCTATACATACAGAAACCGGACTTGACGAGATTATGGAAGTATTAAAGCCATATATCATCGACGAAGCCAAGTAATACAGACACAATGATTTGATTAATTAGGACCTGAAGCTCAGGTCCTTTTTATTTTGCTCTAAGGTGGCACTGATTACTCAGCATCCACCATAATCACTTCTGTAGTATCTATAGCTGTCTTCATAAGCTCATCTATCACATCGTTAAGTCTTTCCTCAGACTTCTTAATCCTGTTTATATTCGGCTTTGTAACAGGATGCTTTGCCACGAAAATAGTACAGCAGTCCTCATACGGAAGAATCGATGTCTCATAGGTATCAATTTTGTTTGATATATCAATGATATCATTCTTGTCCATGGCAATGAGAGGTCTGTATACAGGCATATGGCACACCTCGTTTGTTGCAGCAAGTGACTGCATTGTCTGGCTTGCAACCTGTCCGATGCTCTCACCTGTGATAAGACCTAAGCATTTATCCTCATCGGCAAAGTGCTCTGCTATCTTCATCATGTATCTGCGCATGATGATGGTCAGCTCATCATGAGGACATTTCTCATATATGGCAAGCTGTATATCGGTAAAATTGACAACATGCAGCTTTATCCTGCCAGAATATCTGGCAACCTTCTTTGCCAGGTCTACAACCTTCTGCTTTGCTCTCTCACTCGTATATGGCGGTGCATGGAAATATGTGGCATTGATTACCACGCCTCGCTTTGCAATCATGTATCCTGCAACCGGGCTGTCGATTCCACCTGAGAGCAGAAGCATTGCCTTTCCTGCTGTGCCAAGCGGCATACCGCCCGGTCCCGGAATCTCCTCTGAATAAATATTTATCATAGGTCTGATCTCGATATTGATCATAACCTGTGGATTATGAACATCTACCCTTGTCTCAGGAAATGCCTCCAGCACCTTTTCACCAACTGCGGCATTTATCTCCATGGAGGTCATCGGATAGTTCTTTCTGGCACGTCTCGCATTTACCTTGAAGGTAAAGCTCTTATCCTTGTATACATGGTTGATATGATCGATAACTGCTTCACAGAGCTTGTCAAAGCCCTCATCCTCATGCAGCTCGACCGGACAGATACCCACGATACCAAAAATCCTTGACAATGTGGCAACTGTCTCGTCATAATCATAGTCTCCGTCTGTCTCCACGTACACACGTCCGCTTTCCTTTCTTACCTCAAAGCTTCCATCCACATTGCGAAGCTGATATTTGATATTCTTAACGAGCGCGTCTTCAAAAATGTATCTGTTTTTGCCCTTTATCGCAATCTCAGCATACTTGATCAAAAATGTCTTGTACATGTAACTCTCCTGTTCTGGTTTTATTTATTATTTATTATTTTTAATTACTTAATATTTCATTGTATGTGTAACTTTTTAGTCCTTCATGGTTACCGGCTATGCTAATACCTGCGATCTCTTTGCAGCTCATTAGCGCCTTGTATATCTTCGCAGCATTGGTATCACCTCTGCCATCACTGATACAGCGTAATCAATTTCCTCCTGTGTGGTATTCACGCAAAAGCTGAATCTGATTGTGGAATCCAAAAGTGACGGCTTAAGCCCTATGCTCTTTAGTGTTGAACTGATTGCCGGTTTGTTTGATGAACAGGCACTTCCTGCAGACACATATATCTGCCTGTCCTCAAGAGTATGAAGCATAACCTCCGCTCTCACACCATCTACGCTCACGCTTACCACATGAGGGGCATTTGTATGGTCCGTGCGTCCATTTACAGATACTCCGTCAATACGCTGCACTGACTCTATAAAATGATCCCGAAGCTCATACATATGTGCTATTTTTTTATCAAAATCCGTGTAAATTTCCTCTGCTGCCACTCCAAGACCTGCATATGCAGGAACATTTTCCGTACCTGAGCGCATGCCCTTCTGCTGGCCGCCTCCGTATATAATCGGCTTGATTTTAGTCTTGTCCTTTATATATAAAAATCCGCTGCCCTTTGGTCCGTGAATCTTGTGTCCACTGACTGAAAGCATGTCTATATTCATGCGCTTTGGTCTGATTTCAAGCTTGCCGTAGGACTGAATGGCATCCACATGAAAAAGTGCGGCAGGATTTTTCTCTTTTATAGCTGCTCCCGCCTCCTCAATCGGCATGACTGCGCCAATCTCATTGTTTACATGCATAAGCGATACAAGAATTGTATCCTCCCTTACTGCATTTTTCAGCTCTTCAACACTTATCACGCCGTCATGGTTTACAGGCAGATATGTGATTTCAAAGCCCTGCTCCTCCAGAAACTGCATCACAGCCAAAACCGATGCGTGCTCTACAGAAGATGTGATGATATGCCTTCCTGCACGCTTATTGGCCATTGCAGCACCTATTATTGCAGTATTATTCGACTCTGTGCCGCCGGATGTAAATAGTATCTCCTTGTCCTGCACCCTGAGTGTCTTTGCAATCTTTTTCTTAGCATCATTAATATAATTTTCTGCCTCAACGCCCTTCATATGAAGTGATGAAGGATTACCGTAATCCTCTGTAAGCAGCTTATAAACCATATCTGCCGCTGCTTTTGAGCATCTGGTTGTGGCAGAATTATCCAAATATGCTTCCATTTTTGCTCCTAACTTCTACTTCTTAACTGTTAAGTATCTCTACTGTCTATACATCCAAATTGTATACAAGCATGGCAAGTGCAGCAAGTCCTGCTGTCTCCGTGCGTAAAATCCTGCGTCCCAAGCTTATTCTGTGCATTGTGGCATGCTCATCCACAAGTGCTATCTCCTCCGGTGCAAAGCCGCCCTCAGGACCCACGACAACACCGATAGTCTGACCAGCCTTAAGCTGCCCCATTATCTCTCTTGTCGCATCCATCCCACGCTCATTCTCATATGGCACCAGCGTGATGTCAAGCTCTGAAGCGATTTTCAAAGCTTCCTTGTATGTAACCGGCTGCTTCACAGTGGGGATCACAGTGCGCTTTGACTGCTTTGCTGCGCTCTCAGCGATAGCCTGCCATCTCTGCAGCTTTTTTGCTGCCTTTTTATCATCCAGCTTTACCACACAGTTTTTCATGGCAACCGGTACTATCTCAGATACACCAAGCTCCACAGCCTTTTGAATAATAAGCTCCATCTTATCGCCCTTTGGCAGCCCCTGATACAGCACGATGTGATTGTCAAGCTCTGTGCCCGTCTCATCTGCACTGTCAATAGCTGCGATGACCTCATCATCCAGAATCGACGATATGTGACAGAAATATGCCTGTCCGGATTTTGAGCTTACTCTTATTTTTTCCCCGTTTTTCATGCGCAGTACATTCTTTATGTGATTTACGTCACCTCCGGTGATTGAGATGCTGTCAGAATGAACCTGCTCTTCCTCTACAAAAAACTGATACATAATCCACCAAACTATTTAGTCAGCTTCTGCGCAGTGATATTGACCCATTCACCCTGATGATTGATTTCTATCACCTTAAGCCCCGCTGCTTCGATAGCCTCTTTAACTTCATTTTCCTTGAAATCTATGATTCCCGATGTGATGAAATATCCACCTTCCTTTAACCTGTCAGGAATAACAGGTGCCATAGGAATGATGACATCAGCAAGGATATTTGCAACAACGATATCATATTTTTCTGTACCAACCTTCTTTTGAAGCTCTGTATCATCTATGAGATTGCCGACATAAAACGTGCCAAGCTTCTCATCCAGATGATTGACCTGCATATTGTCACGCGTAGAAATCATGCAGTCAGCATCAAGGTCAGTACCTACAACCTCCTTTGCACCAAGCTTTAAAGCTACAATTGAAAGGATTCCGCTTCCACAGCCCACATCAAGCACTGTAGGTGCTTCCTTTGCGCCCTCAATATACTTGATAAGCTGCTTGATACAAAGCTGTGTTGTCTCGTGCTTTCCTGTACCAAAGGAGATTCCCGGATCAATTTCTATCATAAATTTATCCGCATCCTCAGGCTTTACCTCTTCCCATGTAGGCTTAATCAATATATCACCGATTGTAAATGATGAAAAATACTTCTTCCAGTTATTAATCCAGTCGAGATCCTCTGTCTCAGATGACGAAATTACACCGCTTCCCACATCAACAGTATCTCTTAAATCCTCAAGTCCAAGCTTTACCTTTCTAAGCATATCTGACTGATCACTGCCATCATCCTCAATATAAAAGCTGACATGGCTTATGCCCTCATCCGGAGGCAGCTCCGGCAGAAAATCAATAAACATATCCGCCTGGTCCTCTTTGGTCAGAGGAATATTGTCCTCAATCTCGATTCCCTCGATACCAAGCTCCATAAGCATGCTGCTCATGAAATCCTCAGCCTCGGTTGTTGTCTCAATCGTGTATTTCTTCCACTTCATATAAAAATCCTCTCTTAATAAAATAGATACATAGTATAAATAAAGTTTTATTTCAAAACATTTCCGTACATTTTACAAGGCAGTCATACGACTGCCTCCACAACTTATCTCATATAATACCATAAAAATGTGCTGTATAAAAGCCCCATTTTTTTATACGTAAAAATAGCCTAAAAAATGTCCCGCCACACATGGCGGGACATATATTATAGGACATCTATTACAGATCATCTATTTACAGTTCGTCCAAAGACTCCTTGAGCTTATCCATAAATCCTTTTTTCTTTTTAGAATCAGTAGAAGCTCCGCCCTCCTTGGTCAGAGAGCCACCTGAAAGCTCATCAAACTTCTTAAGAGCCTCCTTAGCTTCCTTAGACAGACCTGTAGGCGTATTGACAACAAGTGTGACATAATGGTCACCTCTTATTGCTTTATTTCTTGTTGAAGGAACACCCTTGCCCTTTAAGCGGATTCGTGTACCGGTCTGTGTACCCGGTGCAACTGTATATATAATATCTCCATCAACAGTCTTGATTCTTATATCTCCGCCTAAGGCTGCAATAGCATACGAGATGGATGCCTTCGAAAAGATATTAACATCCTGACGCTCAAAATCCCTGCTGCCTGAAACAATAACTTCAACAAGAAGATCTCCACGCGGTCCGCCATTTATGCCCGGCTCACCGTATTCACGTATTCTGACACACTGTCCATTATCTATACCGGCTGGAATCTCAACAGTCTTTCTGACCTTCTTGGTATTGTAGCCTGTACCGTGACATGTAGGGCACTTATCCTTTACTACCTTGCCCGAACCACCACAGGATGGACATGTTGTGACATTCTGCACTACTCCAAACAGAGACTGACTCTGTCTGACAACCTTACCTGTACCATTACACTGGGTACATGTCTCAGGAGATGTGCCCGGCTTAGCTCCGTTGCCGCCACATGTAGAGCATGTCTCCTTATAGTTGAACTCAAGCTCCTTTGTGCAGCCAAATATAGCTTCCTCAAAAGAAATTCTTACACTGAGACGGACATTTGCACCCTGTGCAGGACCATTTCTTCTGCCACTGCTTCTTCCACCTCCGAAGAAATCTCCGAAAATGTCACCAAAAATATCCCCCATATCCATGCCTGAGAAATCAAAGCCACCGGCTCCGCCGCCTGTGCCATCAAATGCTGCATGACCGAACTGATCATACTGACGTCTCTTATCCGGATCAGACAATACGGCATAGGCCTCCTGAGCTTCCTTAAACTTCTCCTCACACTCTTTATCACCCGGATGAATGTCAGGATGATATTTCTTTGCCTGCTGTCTGAAGGCTTTTTTAATCTCTGCATCTGTAGCGGTCTTAGATACGCCTAATACCTCATAATAATCTCTTTTTTCTGCCATAATTGAAAATTCCTTTTATTATACAACTAATTCGCAAGGCCGGCCAAGCGGCCAACCTTGCGAGTAATTTTACTTACGCAGCCATTATGATGCTTTGATTGATAACCCGAATTACAGGTCATTAATCCTCATATCATTATGGCAGCATCTGTTTAATTATACTTCCTTGAAATCTGCGTCGATGACATCATCATCTGCACCGTTTGAAGCGCCTGCATTCATATCAGGTCCTGCTCCTGTTGCTCCTGCATTCATGTCAGATCCTGCTCCTGCTGCTCCCTGCGCTGCCTGAGCCTGCTCATACATCTTTGCAAATACCTTCTGAGCACTCTGTGTGAGCTTCTCCTGTGCTGCCTTAAGCTCTGCAACATCAGCCTCTGTCATAGCCTCAGCCTCTTTATGTGCATCAAGGAATGACTTAACTGCTGCGATATCAGCCTCAACTGCTGACTTATCAGCGGCATCAACAGAATCTCCAACCTGCTTTAATGCATCCTCTGTCTGGAATACAAAGCTCTCAGCATCATTTCTTGCATCGATTGCTTCTTTTCTCTTCTTATCCTGTGCCTCAAACTCAGCAGCCTCTTTAACAGCCTTATCAATCTCATCATCAGACATATTAGATCCTGCTGTGATTGTGATGTGCTGCTCTTTTCCTGTTCCAAGATCCTTTGCAGACACATTTACGATACCATTTGCATCGATATCGAATGTAACCTCAATCTGTGGAACTCCACGACGTGCTGGTGGGATACCATCAAGTCTGAACTGTCCGAGTGATTTATTATCGCGGGCGAACTGTCTCTCACCCTGTACTACGTTGATATCAACGGCTGTCTGGTTATCAGCAGCTGTAGAGAATATCTGGCTCTTTCTTGTAGGAATAGTTGTATTTCTCTCGATAAGTCTTGTAGCAACACCACCCATTGTCTCGATTGAAAGAGAAAGTGGAGTAACATCAAGGAGAAGTACTTCGCCGGCACCGGCATCTCCTGCAAGCTTACCACCCTGGATAGAAGCACCGATTGCTACGCATTCGTCAGGGTTAAGAGACTTGCTTGGCTCTTTTCCTGTCATCTGCTTTACCTTGTCCTGTACGGCCGGAATACGTGTAGAACCACCTACAAGTAATACCTGTCCAAGGTCTGCATTTGTAACGCCTGCATCCTTCATAGCGTTCTGTACTGGGATTGCTGTTCTCTCTACAAGGTCATGTGTCAGCTCATCGAATTTAGCTCTTGTAAGAGTCATATCGAAATGCTTTGGTCCCTCTGCTGTAGCTGTGATAAATGGAAGGTTGATGTTTGTAGTAGTAGCTGAAGACAGCTCCTTCTTTGCCTTCTCAGCAGCTTCCTTTAATCTCTGGAGTGCCATCTTGTCTGTAGAAAGATCAACACCCTCTGCCTTCTTGAACTCGTCAATCATCCACTGTGTTACCTTGTTATCGAAATCATCACCACCAAGGTGTGTATCACCGTTTGTAGATAATACTTCGATGACTCCGTCACCAATCTCGATGATAGATACATCAAATGTACCACCACCAAGGTCATAAACCATAATCTTCTGCTCTTTCTCATTGTCAAGACCATAAGCAAGTGCTGCTGCTGTAGGCTCGTTGATTATACGCTTTACATCAAGACCTGCAATCTTGCCGGCATCCTTTGTAGCCTGACGCTGAGCATCGTTGAAGTAAGCTGGTACTGTGATAACTGCCTCTGTAACCTTCTCACCGAGGTATCCCTCTGCATCAGCCTTTAACTTCTGAAGTACCATAGCTGAAATCTGCTGTGGGCTGTAGCTCTTGTCATCAATCTGCACCTTGTAATCTGTACCCATATGTCTCTTGATAGAAGAAATTGTCTTCTCAGCATTTGTAACTGCCTGACGCTTTGCAGGCTCACCGATAAGTCTCTCTCCTGTCTTTGTGAAAGCAACTACTGAAGGTGTGGTTCTTGCACCCTCCTGGTTTGCTATAACTGTAGGTTTTCCGCCTTCCATAACTGCTACGCAGCTGTTTGTTGTTCCTAAATCAATACCAATGATTTTGCCCATTTTATTTTCCTCCTATTAAATATAGTGTTTTTACATGTTTAATATATTTGTAACCATCCGTTGTCTCACATGAATCCCTTAAATGCTGTCTGCATTCATATAAATCTGATTCACTGTCATGTCGGATAGATGTACACATCATTACTGTACTACCGATACCATGCTGTGGCGTACCACTGAATCCTTGTACATATAGCCCTTCTGAAGCTCCTGTGCTACGGTACCTGACTCAAGCTCATCATTTTCAACCTGCATCACTGCATTGTGGAAATCAGGATCAAACTCCTGTCCTACGCACTCTATTGGCTTTACACCTGCAGCATCAAGCTCTGTGAGCATCTGCTTGTAGACCTTATCCATACCTGTGATAAAAGGATCATCCTTCTTATCATCCGGTACTGCTGCAAGACCTCTCTCGAAATTGTCGATTACAGGAAGGATTTTCTCAACTATTGTCTTTGCTCCCATGTCAAACATCTGGGATTTTTCCTTCTCACTTCTCTTGCGGAAGTTCTCGAACTCTGCCATCTGTCTTTTCAGACGGTCGTTAAGCTCTTCAATCTGCTCATCCTTCTTGTCTTTCTTCTTTTTCTTGAAGAGACCTTTCTTTTCATCTGCATCAGCCGAAGCGTCATCCTCTGATTTGGCTTCATTCACATCTGTATCTTTTGTTTCTTCGGCTGTCTGAGTGCTTTTCTCATCAGCTCCTTCAATCTCTATCTCTTCTGCTTTGCTTTCTGCAGTCTCATTGTCGATTGTTTCTTTTTTAATATCCTCTGGCATTTTTGACCACCTTCCTATGTTTCATCCTCAGACTTCTTATAAATTCCATCTAACTGGGATTTAAGAGTCTTTAGATTATCCATTACTTTTTCATAATCCATGCGCTTTGGTCCGACAATTCCTATCGTGCCCTTTACGCCCTCACCCAGATCATATGTCGCAGTGACAACACTGCAGTCCTTCATGGTCTGGATCGGAGATTCATTTCCTATATAAACCTGAATACCTGTTCCATTGTCCTTCTTCTCGGAATCGGATAGGGATTCAGTAACAAGGCTTGCTAGCTCTTCCTTTTCCTCAAATGCTGACAAAAGCGTCGCTGCATTATTGGAATCCGAAAGCTCAGGATACTTCAGAATATTTGTTGCTCCGCTGGTGTAAATCTTAAGATCCTCACTCTCAGCAAAGGTCTGTGCCAATGCATCAATCACATCAGAGACAATTCCTGAATGAATACCGGCTCTCTCCTTTATGCTTGCAATGTTTCCAAGATTAATCTCGTTCATTGCGAGTCCATTTAATGAGGTGTTAAGCAGAATGTTGAGCTTAAGTATCGTCTCATTGTCAAGCGGCTCATATAAATCAAGCATCTTGTTTCTGACCATATTGTTGTTCATAACAATTACTGCAAGCAGATGCTGGTCGTCAACCTGTGAAAGCTGGATGAATTTCACTTTGTTGTGATTGACATCCGGTGCAGAAACAAGTGTGGCATAATTGGTATTGTTTGCAAGTACCTTTGCCGCCTGCTTTAACACCTGCTCCATCTTCTCGGTATTTTCAATGACCAGCTCCTTCATATCAGAAAGCTCTTTTTCCTTCTTATCATTGGTCTCTATAAGATGGTCTACATATAATCTGTAACCCTTATCCGAAGGAATTCTTCCTGCTGAGGTATGTGGCTGTACTATATAGCCCATCTCCTCTAAGTCACTCATCTCATTTCTGATTGTTGCCGAGCTCAGATTAAGATCTGTATATTTTGAAATTGTACGTGAGCCAACCGGCTCTCCTGTGGCGAGATAATTGCGGATGATTGCATCCAGTATGGTAAGCTGTCTCTCGCTCAACTCTAGTTCTTTGTTTTCATTTTCCATTGGTCACACGCTCCATCTGAAGTATGCTTTTAATTTGTTAGCACTCTGTATTTTGGAGTGCTAATTTTTTATCTGTACATAACATACCACCACCTATTAGCAATGTCAACCCTTGAGTGCTAATTTTTTGAGATTTTTTTTGCAAACCCTTTAAAATCAATGGTTTGCAGTATCTTATTTCTTTTGAAA